>Ga0075163_10005720_pt1 | contig 16526 bp, 10 predicted proteins | sample JI1023141ADNA_FD_71478 | JGI IMG/M metagenome (GOLD analysis project Ga0075163, IMG submission 71478) | Wastewater effluent complex algal communities from Wisconsin, to seasonally profile nutrient transformation and Carbon sequestration -... | ecosystem: Engineered > WWTP > Effluent > Algae...
TGGACGCCCTCGCAGTCGTGGCCGCTGGTGTTGATGCTGCCGGGGCATAAGCAGAGCGCGGAGGAGTTCTGGGACAAACGCGGCGGTCCCGGCGAGCTGCTGGACATTGCCAATAGCGACGGCTGGATACTCTGCTTCGCCGAGGCTACCTCAGGTGATAGCAGCTATCGCTGGTTCACCTACAACGACCCGAGTGTCCCGGTGAACATGGACATTCCGTGGCTCGATGACTATGCGTTCCTCAAGTCGCTCACCACTTACCTGATGAACTCGGCCCTGAACATCGACGCGCAGCGCGTGTTCATGGCGGGCTTCTCGAATGGAGGCAACATGGCGCACTACGTTGCCTCCAAATCGGATCATCCCTTTGCCGCCTTCGCCATGGTGGACAGCGGCGTGCAATACTTCGTCAACAACGCCCCCTCCATCGTCGCGGACCGCCCCTTGCCGGTCAAAGCGCGGCCGGTGCTGATCAACAACCAGCTCGACAGCCTGGCCTGGCCTTATGAAGGCTGGACGCAGGGTGGACTCGGTGCTCCATCGCCGGGGGCCATGGCCACCGTCGCGCGCTGGGGCGTCGCGAATGGCGTGAGCGGTGCCTCGGCGGATATTGTGCTGAACATTTACAATCCCGGAGCCACCATCTCCGATGTGACGCACACCTGGACCGTAGCCCAGACGGCCATGCGCTCGCCCGTTGCGGATCTGCGTCCCGATCAGGCCTGGATCGATGGCCTTGCCTCTGATCCTAACAACTATGCGTTGCCCGGATGGACGCATGATCAGTTCATGCAGTTGCCCCTCGCCCAGAGGCCGGTTGTTCCGCCCAGTCTTCGCGCCCTCTATCCGCAGACAATCATCCCTGATCCAACCGCGCCTTACCTCGCGATCTCAGTCGTCGGCACCTGGTCCGAGAAGAAGTGGACACCTTCCTTGCCCGGCTCCGACCCGAACAACGAGATCGTGCTCATCACCCTGGGCACCGGCGGGCACAATTGGCCCGAAGCCGATGCCCCTTGGGATGGAAATCGCAAGGTGCTGGAGTTCTTCGCAGCGCATCCGCTGCCATCATCGCCCTGAGCGGCACACGATTTCACCCACTACGTTACCATGAGCTGGATGCAAAACGCTCCCATCGTGCAAAGGTCCGCGCGATGCCCGATGCACCCGAGGACCTGCCAGCTCTGCTCACCCGCGCCGCAACGCGCGACGAGGCAGCAGCGCGTGCGCTCGTGGAAAAACTCGGCCCGCTCGTCCAGCGCATCATCCTCGGTCATGCCGCACTGTGCCATGAGTGCGATGACCTCATGCAGGACATCTTCTTCAAAGTCTTCCGCTCCGCTGCCTCGTATCGCACCGATTCACCGCTGGAGCACTGGGTGGCCACCATCGCGAAGCGCACCTGCCTCAACCGCCTCCGCCATCATCGCGCACGTCCTGAACTCACCTGGAGCGATCTCACACCCGAGCAGCAGGCCGTGCTCGACGAAGACCACACGCACGAGGAAGTATCGCATAAAGGCGAGGACGCGTTGGCACTCATCGAAAAACTCCTCGCTACACTCCCGCCAGCTGATGCGTGGCTGCTCCGCGCCATCGAACTCGACGAACGCTCACTCGCCGATGTTTGCAGCGAAGCCGGATGGAACGCCACGCTGACCCGCGTGCGACTTTTCCGCGCTCGGCGGCGTTTGAAGCAGGCCCTCATCCACCTCGAAACCTCCTCCACATGAAGAACGCTGACGAAAAACTCACCGCCCTTTGGAAAAGCGCCCGCAGCGTGCCAAGTGTGTCCGCTTCGGATCAAGAGAACCTCGCTCCTGGGATCGCCGCACGCATCGCATCGCGCTGGGCCACGCAGGCATCTGTGGTGCCACCGCTCGTATTGTTGGAGCGCACCGTAGCGTGCTGTCTGATCCCAGCGGCCATCTCCCCGGTTATCATCGTTTGGATGCAGCCCGCACCCGCCAAGCCTGATTTAATGAGCGCGCTCTTCAACGCGCGCATCGAGATCGAGGATGACTTCTCGTTCTGAACCCGCCACACTTCCGCCGCCCATGGACCGCTTCCGCATCCTCCGCATCGTGCTCATGATCGTCTGCATTTTCGCAGCCGGGATCGGGATCGGCCATTACCTCACACCGAAGCCCGACCTCACGATCAAGGTGCTCGGCAACGAAGGCCGCGAGATCTCCCCACGCACCATCGTCGCCTACTACGATTCGAAGATTCAACTCACGCCGGATCAGAAGCGCGCCTTTGGCCGCACCGCCGCCGAGTTCGTGCGCGAACTCGCCACTACACAACCGCGCACCAAGGAGCGCTTCGACACCTTTCATCGCTACTACCCAAAGCTGCGCGCGCATCTACGCGAAGACCAATACACCGCCTTCGACAAGCTCACTGAGAAGCACACGCAGCGGATGAATGAGTCTATGAAATGAACTTGTCCGTGGACTGAACCGCCGCTCGGCGCATCATGGTCTCCTCATGCTTGCCAAGCTCTCCGCCCTTCTATTGTTCGCTGCCACGACCCACGCCGCCACCATCCCCGATGGTGGACGCGATATGCTTCCCGCTGACTGGCAGTCCGCCGCCAAGGCGCAGGGCAGTGGCAAGCTGTGGAAGACCGAAAAGGCCGACTTCGGCGAGCATGGTAAAGGCTGGCGCGTGGAGGTGCTCGATGACAAGGCCACGCCGTTCCAACTCCAGCTCAGTTGCGCGCTCAATGGCGAGGCAACGAAGGGCGACAAGATGCTGCTCGTGTTTGAGGCGCGCTGCGTGCCGGACTCCTCAACGGATGGCAAGGGCCGCGTGCAGGCCTTTGTGGAACTCAAGGAACCGCCGAACTACGAGAAGCTCGGCCAGGACGCCATCGACATCCCGGCAGAGTGGGAGACCATCTTCATTGCCTTCCCGGCGAATGCCAATTCGAAACCCGGTGTAACCTACGCTTCGCTTCTGCCCGGCGGCAAAAAGCAGACCCTCGAAGTCGCCAACATGCGGCTACTCAACTACGGCGCTGCGTTCGATCTCGCCAAGCTTCCCCGCCCCTACATTCGCTATCCAGGTCGCGAGGCCGATGCACCGTGGCGGAAGGAAGCGCTCGCTCGCATCGAGAAGATCCGCACCACCGACATCGCTATCGAGGTCGTCGATGCAAAGGGCAAATCGATCCCAGAGGCAAAGGTCAGCATCGAGTTGAAGCGCCAGCACTTTGCCTTTGGCGCAGCGGTCACTGGACGGCACATCATGGGCACCGACGAGAACGCGGCGAAGTATCGCCAGATCGTCGAAGACAACTTCAGCGCCATTGTGTTGGAGAACGATCTGAAGCCCTTCGGATGGGAAGCCGGCGCGTCGAACACGGGCAAATCGTACCGCCAGGAGTGGACGCTCGGCGCGATGGCGTGGGCCAAGGAGCGCGGAATGCGCGTGCGTGGCCATTACCTCTGCTGGGGACCGTGGGATGACTGGTCGGAGAAGTTGAAGGACAACCCGCAGGCGATCCGCGAGAAGATCTTCACCCATCTCGACACCATCATTGAAGCTGCGGGTCCACTGGTGGATGAATGGGACGCGGTGAATCATCCCGTGGGCTGGGAAACCCCGCGCCGCACCGTCGATCAAGCCATCAGCCCCGATCTCTATGCCGATGTCTTCAAAGCTGCACGCGCTCGCACCGGCGTGCCGCTTTGGATCAACGAGGACCAAGTCTTCCGCGAAGGCCGCCAGCAGGATGAGTTCTACGAGGTGATCAAGGAACTCATCGCCAAAGGCGCGCGGCCCGACGGCATCGGCAACCAAGCGCACTTCCACAGCAGCCACCTGCCCGGTGCGGAAGAGATGCTGCGCATCAGCGACCGCTTTGCGGCGCTGGTTCCGAACCTGGAACTCACTGAGTTCGACGTGAACACGAATGGCGATGAGCAACTGCAAGCCGACTGGCTGCGCGACACGCTCATCATGGCCTACAGCCATCCCGCCTACACCGCCGTGATGCTCTGGGTCTTTTACGAAGGCACCGGCTGGAAACCCGAGACCGCGCTCTGGCGCAAAGACTGGAGCGAGAAGCCCAACGCCAAGGTCTGGCGCGATCTCGTCTGCAACCTCTGGCGTACGAAAGCAAACGGCAGCACCGATGCGACCGGCGTGTTCACCGCACGCGGTCATCGCGGGCTCTATGAAGTCACCGTCGATGTCGGCGGCAAGAAGACCACGATGCCATTCAACACCGAACGTGGAACGACGACGCTACGCTTCATACAAAGTAGTCCAGGCACTCCGTGACTGGAGTCATCATTCGGTTTCATTCCCCGTCTGCGCCGCCTCCAAGCGCCGGCGAAACACACGGCATCCACCAGTCCCGACCATGCCCACCACCGTGCGCCGGGTGAGCCGCCGCGAATGTCGGCGGTGAGCAGCGACCACTGCGGGAGAGTGATGATTGTGCAGCCTGTGGGACCCGCCGGATTCTCTGCCACGCCAACTTTGATGCCTGGGAAGTTGAAGGTCATGGGAGCGGGTGGTCTTTATTTGGAGCCGAGCACTTGTTCAAAGGACTGCACTTTCTGGCCTCCCGCCCGACCTGTGGCCTCGATTTTGAATGTGGGCGCACTGCTCTCGGGTGCGCTCGGGATTTCGAGTGAGGGATGATCAAAGGGGCCCGCCTGATCACGGACACGTTCATCCGTCAGTGTCTTGAGGAAGGCTACGAGGTCAGCCTTTTGCTCGGTGGAGAGCGGGATGGGTGCCATCTCGGGGTGGAGGTCGCCGGTCTTGATGTCTTCTTCATTGGCGCGGACGCGGCGGTTGTAGTCGCCGCCGCGCGCATAGAAATCGACGACAGCTTCGAGGGTGAGCAGGCTGCCGTTGTGCATGTAGGGGCCGGTGAGTTCGATGTTGCGCAGGGTGGGCACTTTGAAGGCTCCGCCGTCGGCAACGCGCTCGGCATCACTCTGGAGGCGCAGCAGGGCGTCGATCTGGCGTTTGAGCCGGACGATGGCGGGCTGGTCGCCGTCTTGTTCGGCTTTTTTGAGCTGGTCCTGGGCCGTGACAATGGCGCGGCTGAGACTCTCGAACCAGCGCCGCGCCAAGGAGGACGGCGGCACGGGTGTGGCCGGTGTAACGAGCGGGCTGCCATTGACCAGAGTGAGGTTGCGCTCATTCATCGCGGCGGGACTCAAGGTGAACGCTGCTTCGTTGACGGGCTGCGGCGGGGCTCCGGGAGCCGGTGCCTGACCTCTTGCGGGGTCCTGGGCCGTTACTCGGATGGCCTTGCTTCCCACTGTTGACAGCCGCCGCACGTTTTGCGTGGAGTTCAGTGCCGGGCGATCGGTTTTCGTCAGGGATTGGGCTGCGTTTTGGGCGATGGCAAAGGTTTGCGTCACCTTTTCGCGGAGGGCTGCATTCTCCAGCGCCTTGGGCTGCGCAAGGAGTGCCCGTTGAGAGATGGCGGCACGGTCGGCACCCGCCTTGGTGCCGCTGACGTGATTCAATCGGGAGAGGTTCAATTCCGCTGCGCTAGTGCCCAGGTCGGCGAGATCGCCCGCGGTGAAAGCATTGATCTCGCCGGGAGTGTGCTCACAGCCCAGCGCCTTCATCAATTGTGCGATGAGCGACGATCCGGGTGGCTGATCGTGGGTGGGATCGAGCAAATGGAGACCGAACTTTCTTCGCATGGTGACCGAGAGCGGCGGTTCTTGCACCACGTCAGGCTCGTTCGGCACGAAGTAATTGCCGTTGCCGCTGTCCTCCCACATGGCGGTGGCATCGGCATTCGGATGCACGAGCTTTTTGAGCACATCGGCATTGGCGACGGGAGGTGAATCCGGCCAAGAGGGCAGGCGGATGAAGCGGCTGGCGCCGATGACGTAATTGCCGCCGTCATACACGCTCTCCATGCGCCCGCCGAGGTCCATGCACTCCACGCCCAGCGGCTTCTCCGGCGGGCAGAGCAGCGCGCCAGCGACGATGTCCACCTCGTCATCGAGCACATTCGCCAAAAGCGGATCGGCAGGCGCGGCGAACAAATTGACCGCTGCGGTGCCATTGTCGCCGAGCGCCCGGAGCAGTCCGATCTCGCTGATCGATGCGGCGGTGAACTCCGCTCCAGTGTGGCACGCCGAGCAGCCGACGGTGCGGAAGAGATCAAAGCCGCGACGCGCGGATGCGTCGAGGGGCTGGAGCTTCTTCAATGCGGATGGATCGATCATGGCTGCCGTGGCGCTGCTCGCTCGCGCGCTCGTTTTCACGTTGAGCTGCTCGGTGTCGAACTTTGAATGGTCGGAGATCAGGGTGGACTGATAGAGATGGAGCGCCAGCCCCCAGAACAATCCGAAGTTCGCCTCCATCTGCGAGTAGCCGCCGAAGTCGTCATCGTCGTAAAAGAGTTTGTCTGCGTGGTTCATCGCAGCCGCTTTCCTGGCGGCCAAGTGCTCCTCGGCGAGTTTCAGTTCCTTCGCCTTTTTCTCCGGCCAGTTCACCGCAGTCCCGGTGTCCTTGGCGCGTCTCTCTTCAGCCTGCTTCTCGTCCTTTAGCTTCTTGATGGCTTCCAAAGCTCTCGCCGCCGTTTCCTCCTGGCTCCAGTGACGCCGGGCAAACTTGCCATCCTTGGTCGTGGCAGAGGTGTTGAGCAGACTGACGGGGCCGGGCGATATCCACCAGGCGTCTTTAAATGCGGCTTTGATCAGGTCCTCATATTTGGCGGACTTGCCTCGGTAGGTGCCGAGGCTGCTGTCGGTGGGGTCGATGTCAGCTCCATCCAGGATTGGCTTGTCGAGCATCCGCCTGGCGATGTGATGAAACATGCGTCCGAGGCTGGACATTTCCACGTCACTGACAATGGGCTCCACCGCCTGCGAGGCGAGCGCTGCGTTGGCAATGTAATCCGCGTTGGGGATGGCAGTCGGCACGAGCAAACCCGACTGCGGATTCACCACCATCACGGCGGGCGACCAGGTACGGGCTTTGACCAGCGTGCCACCCACATGTTTGCCGCCGACGAGCTTGCCGCCCACATTCTTCCACACATAGAGCGAGCGATTGATCACTTCATCGGTGTGCTCGCCCCAGCCGGTGTGGCCGTTGAAGACCATGCTCGCGCGGCTGTCGTGGAAGTTGCGGCTGTTGAAGACGGCGTTGACGACCGTGCCCGCGTTGCGCGGCGTCACCTGCCGGTAGTCACGCTCGATGTCATGAATGCATTTGAGCAGCGGATCGAACGCCGGCCCGCCGTGGGCGGCGTCAGGCGCGGCTGCCTCCACCAGCACTTCTTCTTTTTGCGCATTGAGTTTCTCGAAGTACCGGCGCTGGACGCCGAGTGAGCCGATGACCTCGCGCACCTGAAAATCGGTCAGACTGCGCGGATCAAACAGACCGCGCGCGAAAATGCCTTCGATCTCGGGACTGCCTGACACCAGATCGGCGGCGGTGAGATCGTAAGGTTCGTACGTCGAGTCGGATTTCGCCGTCTCGGGCCACGGCGCATGGATTTTGAGATTGGCCGGGAGCGACACCACGCCGCGTGTGCGCTGATCCGCGCCGGAGGCGTAGTGGCAGCTCGCGCAGGCCACCTTCTTGTCGCTGCTGAATTTGGGATCCCAAAAAAATGCTTTGCCGAGAGCGATGGCGGCGCGCAGCGCTTCGGTGCGTTTTGGATCGATGATAAGCTTGTCAGGCTTGCCTGGTTTCTTTTCAACGATTGGGTCATTCCCATTGATGAAGCTCCCCATGTTGGTGAAGCGGAAAATTGAGAGATTATCTTTTCGCGTTTCTCCCGAGGGATCGTCCTTAGCTGGCTTGTCATCTCCGAGAATGTCAACGGCTTCAAAACCTGATTCGCGTGGGTCCCTAGCGGCCAGTTTGCCGTCTATGTCGGCGTCCTGCCTGTCGCTCAACTCGGCGATGGTCGCGCCGAGGTGCGGGTGATCCTGGCCGGAGCGTTTCAGGGCTTTGAGGTGCATGGCGTTCTTGTGCCATTCCCAGGCGGTTTTCGCGCTGGTCTCGCCGGGCTTGGCTTCAAAGGTGCGCGGCGACAGCGGTGAGCCGGGCTGGATCAGCAGCGGGGCGCGTTTGTAGTCGGGTTCTTTGACCAGTGTCTTGAATGGAATGGGCTTGTCGTCCTTGGGCTTGGTGATCGGAGCCTCACCAGCGGCGGAGGCCGATGATGCGGCGATGCCGAGGGCGAGTGTGATGCGGGTGAGAAAAGATAAGGCATTCATGTTCGTGCGTGTGGGCGGTTGGGGATGCTCAGGCGGCGCAGCGGCTGAGCGCGGAGCGCCATTGGCGCAGGGAGGAGATGGCGGGGAGCGTGATCCATCGGTGCGTGGAGTCATTTCCCATGAGCACCATCGCGGCGTGTCGGCGCGGATCGGCGTCAATGGCGGGATTTAGATCGTAAAAGCCGAGGTGGCGGCGCAGTGCGGTGATCGTGTCCTTTGCGCCGGTGAGCAGATGCCAGTCCGCTGCGGCAGGCAGGACATCGCGCGCGTACTCGGCGAGCACGGCCGGTGTGTCTTCCTCCGGCTCCAGTGTGATGGAAATGAAGCGCGCCGCGCGGCCCTGAGTGCCGAGCACCTCCGCGAGGTCTGTCATGCGCGAGGTGGTGACCGGGCAGCTCCCTTTGCATTGTGTGTAAAAGAAGCTGAGCACAACATTGTGTCCGGCGATGATGTCGCGATGCAGATCGACGGCGCGCCCTCGGTGATCCACGAGCGCAAACGCGGGCCAGCGCACATGGCTGGCGAGCCGTCCGTCCACGAGGCGCGTCTCGAAGTCGCCGTCTTCATGGTGAATCGCAGGCTGCGATGATGCGGCAGGCTTGCTGTTGGTAACGTTGCTCGGACGCCACAAGGCGGGCGAAAAAAATCCTCGGCGGGTGAGCGGCGCGGCGGGTGTGATCGTGTCCATAGGTCAGTCGTGGGTGAATGGTTGCTGTGAGTATGTTTCAAATGTGCTGGTCCCAGCCGCCCCAGATCGGGTGCGCGCGCGGTTTGCCATTCACGGGCGGATTGCTGTTCCACGGTGGTGTTTTACTACAGTTGGCAGGTCCGCTATCGGTGTGCGCCCATCGATCGAATGCGGGCGTGTCACTGAAGCGCCAGGGGTGGCGATAGACGACGGGCTGTTCGCGCAGATGGAAGTCATTGAGCGTCTCCTTTGCCGCCGCCACAGAGATCGTGGCGTCTGCCGCGGCCTTGATGCCCGGTGGCGTGGGGCGCGGGTCGAAGGTGAACATCATGCGCATGTCCTCGTGCTCCAGATTGTGGCAGTGGAAGACGAAGGGGCCGTCGAAAGTGCGGAACTTCATGAAGACCTTCACCCGCGTGTTCGGCCCGAGCACACTGGTGTCGGACTTGTAGCTGTCCCACTCCGGGATGGCCACGCGGTCCCAGATGCGGTGATCTTCGAAGACCAGGTCGGGCGCAAACTCGCGCACCAGCTCCGCCACGCCGCCGTACAATTTCTTCAAGCGCAGCCACGGCTTTTTCAGCGTGTCCTCCTGCGGCTCGGGGCCGAGGCCGCGCGCCGCGCCGTATTCGCCGAGCTTTTTTACCGATGCCTTGGTGAGCTTTTGCAGTGACACCTCATCATTGGCCATGCGCGTGAGGTCGCCATTGGCATCGAGCGTGTTTTGGAAGGGAGCGAGCGTCTCCTTCAAGGTGCCCAGCACGGTGCTGAGCACGAAGGCATCCGACACATGCCCCAGCGCCGTCTCGTCCTTCACCGCCTGCTCGTAGGCCGCGATGATCTGGCCGATGATGAGCTTGAACTCCTCGAGATCGATCTCCGAGAGATACTCGATCTGCTGGTGCGCTTCGAGGTGGATGTGAATGGGATGCCACCAGCCGCCGCCGCCGTTTTCGAGAATCCAGCACTCCGCCGTGTTCAGCTCCGGCACGAAATTGGAAAGGAACTCATCGACGACCTTGCCATTGATCTGCCAGATGCCGTTGCCGCGCTCGAAGATGACCTCGCGCGTGCGCATGATCTCGTCGGGCCGGATCGGTGTGTGATCGCGCAGGCGCGTGCCGAAGGTGACGGAGGCGTCCTTGATCTCGGCGAGGGTGTTGTATTTCAGCGATTTGAAATCGGTCTTGCCCTCGGTATCCGCCGGATGCTTCGCGAGGTCAGACTCGATGGTGAATTTCATCAGCGGCCACGGCGTGCCCAGCTCGCTGCGGTTCGTGTCGCCATCGACGTTGATGGCTTGGAAATTCGGCACCGCGATGGGGCCGTCCGTGCCGGCGGTGAGTTCCTGCGCGTTGCCATCGGGCAGCTTGAGCTTCGGCCCGCGACCGCTTTCCTGGTCGAGGAGATTGCAGAGATAGACGGCGATGTTTTCATCAGCCGCCAAAGCGCGACCGAAGACCTTCTTTGCATTCGCCCGCAGGTGTTCATCGATCGCTTTGAAATCCACGATCATGTCCGCACGTTTCGCCATGGCCAGGAGCACCTTCCGCTGGAGCACGGGCCGTGGGAAAAGCCAGGTGTCCGTGCCGATGCGGAACCACTCCGGGCGGTCTGCTGGCAGATGATCGCGCAGAGCCACGAGCGACTTCTCGCCCGGCTGGGCCACGCCGCCCTTTTCGATGCGGGCGTAGAGAGCGAGCTTGTAGATGCGCGCATTAGAGCCATCGAGCACGCGCAGCCGGTATTTCCTCGGCACCACCGTCATCCGCGGGTGCAGCTTTCCGTTCACCAGGACGTGGTGTCCGAGGTGGCCGTTGTGGCCTTTCACCGAATACAGCAATTGATTCGGCGCAGGATCGCCGTCCGCCTCCGGCCTCGCGGAGAAGCAACGATCTTGAAGTACGAGGTACAGGTCGAGAGGGTTTTTCTTTTGCGCCTCGAACACGTCGTCGAGCGCGCTGCCATCTTTAGCCTCCGCAGCCGCAGACGAGTGCGGCGCTGCCACTGGAAACGCGTCGCCCTGTTTCCCGCAGAACGGCAGAACGTTCGCTCCCAGCAGCCTTAGTTCGTGGTCATCAAACGCCGGGCAAAAGCCCGCCAACCCCATCTGCACATGCGGGCCGGTGATGTCCATCGAGTGATCGTGATACCACATGGAGGAGGGCGACTCAGTATAGTCGAGGTTGTCCGTCTCCTTTTGCGTGCCCGGCCTGCCTTCGGTGACGATGCGCGCTTGCGGGTTCTTCGCCGGCACGGTGTGCGGGTAAAAGTAGTCGCGGTGGTTTGAGCCATAGCCTGCCGCACCGTGTGCGAGACCTGACTCAGTCACTTTCGGAATGATGAACGCAGGATGCCCATCGGAGTGCGCCGGACCGTGTCCACCGTGGAGATGCACAGACATGTAGTCGTTCACTCTATTAATGAAGCGCACCACCATAGGCCTGCCCACGCGCGCCTGAAACATCGGGCCGGGAGTTAGGCCGGTCTTTTTGTTCGGATCGTAGGCACCATAGCCCAGGAACTGGGTCTTCGCTCCAGGTAACATTTGCGCCTCATTCTGCTCGATGACGATCTCATAGTACTCAACGTCGGTCCGATTCTGTGTGCCGTCGGGCTTCTTGGGACCAAACTCCGTCACCAGCTCCGTCAGCGCCGCGTTCCCTGCTGCATTCGGATCATCGTCATCCAAGTATTCCGCCACACTCGCGCCACTGGGTTTCGACGGCCCGAACTCTTTCGCGATGCCGCATGGACCGCAGCCAAGGGCGAGGCTTCCATTCCACGACGCAGGCGGTCCGCCCGTGCTCGGGCCGACTGGCGCGATAGGCACCTGCCGGAACAACAGCGGGCCATTGGAAAAATCATCCGGCGTCGGCTGCGGGACTGCCGTCGGACAAGTGGGCACCTTGATCTGCGGCCCGGCATTCTGACCCTGCGTTTGCACGATTGCCGCCGTCGCGGCAACGGCGGTGGCGGATGACTGGAGGAACTGGCGTCGATTGGTTTTCATAATGATGACTGAAAGAGGGTGTGTGTGTTGGCAGTGCAGTGCGCGGCAGGGTCGAGTGCTACTTCTTGAAGAGATTGAAGCCCATGTGCTCCCACTCGAACTTCACGGAGAGCGATGCCAGGAGCTGGTCGTGCTCCGCGGTTTCATCCGTGTCGAAGCGGTGCGCGTAGGTGACGCCGGTCACGAACGTGAGGTTCTTGTTTTTCCATGGCTTGAACTCCAGTCCCGCGCCCACCAGCGCGATCCAAGCCTCCCGGTCATCCGCCGAGGCATCCGTGTATGCGAGATAGCTGAGGCCCGCGACCGCCGTCAGAGTTAGCCGCTCCCCCAACGGGAGTGTCAAGTCCGCCTCGGCATCCGCATGGGCGGCATCGTCCACCGCTGGATTGGAGAAAACATAACCGCCGCCGAGCCTCCACTCCAGTGAAGGACCGTCCTTGTCTTCCGTGCCGTCAGCAAGCTGGCGAAAGTAACGGATCTTGCCAAAGATCAGCGCCACATCATGCTGAGTGAGCACATTCTCACTGAAGCCGCCGTCAAAACCCCAGGCTCCCGCATAGCTCAGTTCCACATCCACCGGCAGTTTGTCCACGATGGAGGCGGTGAGTCCCGTGCCGAGCGTGTTGCTGTTCAGGCTGTTGAAAGTGTCGAAGCGCGAGCCCTCGGCAAAGATCGAAGGCGTGAGCACCAGACCAAGCTCCTCGCTCACCCACCACTCATACCCCAGGGTGGCGGCGTAGTCCCAGTGCCAGTCATGGCGCGCGTTCGCATCGGCAAAGGCGTTCGTGTCGAACGCCGCGCCTGACTCCAGCTCCAGCTTCCACTCGCCTTGATACGCGCTGCGGAAGTACTCTGTGCGCTCCGCTGCGCTGGTGGATGAAGCGCCATCCCGCACATGCCGCACCGCATCGAGCCGCCGCGAATGATCCAGCCGCCGGGTGAGCGCGCTTTGCGCGTGGATGTGTGAGAAGAGCGTCGCCTGGAGCAGCGCGCCTAGGAGCAGGTTGCGAATGATCGTGTGTTTCATTGCAGGGAGTAATTCATCGGTTGTGCTGCTGCAGCGCGCGGCGCAGGTCATGTTGGTGGCGGAGAGATTGATGCGCGCCGCCGCCATCTCGCAGCTTCGAATCGTGTGCGCACCATGATCCTGTCGGGGCAGCCCGATCTGGTGCATCAGTCTCGTGCCGCGTCTCATTCGCACTCGGAGCGGGAGCCTTGCACGCACTCAGAAGCATCAAGATCGACCACACAAAAAAAGCCTCTCTCGACAAGCGTGGAAACACCTTGGAAGGACAAAACCGGATGAATCGGGAGAGTTTCACGTTTTTCGAGGCTAGCAGGATAGCGTATTTTCTGGCAAGAAAATTCTCTTTGCCGGAAAATTTTCTCTTTGCCCGTTGCCTAAAGATGAACGGGAAGCCCGTCGAACTTAGCCTCAAGGCTTTCAAGCAAGCTTGATTCGTGAAGTCACATTGTGACTTCACATACGGAGGCACGCAACGCTTTGGAGCGCGATAGCGAAGCCCCGAAGGAGCGCAGACACCGCTTTTGTTTCAGACGCCTTGGTGCGACACCGGCAGCATGGGAACAGCCGGAGGAAAAACGATGTCTCCGCTCGCTCCTCGCTGAGCCACTGCACTCCAAAAGTACTGCCGCGCTCACGGCATCACGGGATGCCTAGTGAGAAACCTCACCACCCAGCTTATGCGCTCGTCGTCATAAAACTCCGCACCACCGTGCTTCGCACCTTTGAGCATGACGAATTGCACGGGCAGCTTCAGCGCCTCATACGCTTTCGCAAACTCCTGCGACTGCTCCGGCGGCATCTGTGGATCGGCGTCGCCGTGGATGAGCAGCAGCGGCGGATCGTTCTTGTCGAGATGCGCGACAGGGCTGGCGAGCTTGGCGAGGTCCCGCTTCTCCTCGGGCTGGCCGCCGAGGAGCAGTTGCAGCGCGGGCACGCGCATCTTGAGGCCAAACTCGGTGCTCTGTGGCAGGATCGTCTGCAAGTTCGACGCGCCGAAGAGACTGACGATGCATTGCACATCGCTTCTCTGATCGAGATGCTCGCCCACTTTGCCTTCGAGTTCCGCATGACCATTCGTCACACCGACGAGCGCGGCGAGGTGCCCGCCTGCGGACGAGCCGATGATGGCGATGCGCTTCGTGTTGATGTGGTATAAATCCGACTTCGCGCGCAGGAAGCGGATCGCCGCCTTGATGTCGTGAATCTGGGCCGGAAAAACTGCCTGCGTCGAGAGCCGGTAATCCACGCTGGCAATGGCGAAGCCGTGATCGAGCAACTTCGCAATGGGCACATCCGACTTCGATCCCGCACGCCACGCGCCGCCGTGGACATAAACGATGAGCGGCGGGTTCGCTGCGGCGGGCAGATGCAGATCAAGCGCGAGCGACACACCGCCGACGCGCGCATACTCAATGTCCGTTTGTGATCCAGCGAGAACGGAGGACGCGCCGAGGAACAGGCAGAGTGCGATCTTTTTCATGGAACGACCTTCAACTGCTCAGATGACACTTCCAGCGCAAACTTGAAGCGATTCAAAACACACCGAGATCGAGTTCAATCCACATACAGAAACTCATTCGAGCTCATCAGCGCGTGGCAGAGCGCGGCGAGGCCGAGAAGCTCGGGCGCGGCGTCGGTTTTCTCGGGCGGGCCGCTGACGCGTTCGAGCTTGGCAGGCGTGGCCTTGTAGTGGGCGGTCTGGGCCTTGATGAACTCGACGGCATCGAGCTGATCCGCCATGCTCGGGGTGCGGCTGAGGCAGAGTGACCAGGCGCGGAGGACTTGCTTATCCACATTAGGTCCGGCCTCGCGGATGACGCGCTGGGCAAAGTCCTGGGCGTGCTCGCGCATGTAAACGTTGTTCATCAACAAGAGGCTCTGCGGGCTGACGGTCGTGACGGGGCGGGAGGCGCAGTTGGCATCGGTCATGGCCGGTGCGTCAAAGGCGGCGAACATTTCCAACGGCATGGTGCGGCGGGCCTGGACGTAAATGCTGCGGCGGTATTCGTCGCCATTGAGCGAGAGGAACTTGCCGGTCTGACGGCCAGCGGTGTCGCGCGTGTCGATGCCGATGATGATCTGCCCTTCCTCGTTGAACGTCACGGGCACAGGCTGCCCGCCGAGCTTCGGGATCAATTTGCCCGACACGGCGAGCAATGAATCGCGCAGCGTCTCGGCCTCAAGGCGCAGGACGTTCATGCGGCTTAGCAAGCGGTTGTCGGGGTCGATGCGATCCCGCACGGGCTCGCGCCGTGAGGACTGGCGATAGGTCTCGGAGGTCATGATGAGCCGGTGCATGTGCTTCATGCTCCAGCCGCTCCTCATGAACTCGCTCGCCAGCCAGTCGAGCAACTCCGGGTGGCTGGGCTTCTCGCCGAGCTGGCCAAAGTCATCCGCAGATGTGACGAGGCCTTTGCCGAAGTGACCTTTCCAGATCTGATTCACCAGCACGCGCGCGAGCAGCGGGTGTTTCCCATCGGTGAGCGATTGCGCGAATGCGAGGCGGCGGCCCGTGGTGGGGAGCGCGGCGTTCTTCTCTGGCACCTCGATCTTGCGCTGACCGGCAAGGATGGTGAGGTCGCCGGGTTTCACCTGCTGCTTGGGCTGCTCGACGTCGCCACGATGGAAGACAAAGGTGGCGGGGATGGTGGCGGGCGTCTTCGGCGCTTCTTCAAAAGCGTGGATGAATTCCTCGACCGGCTTCTTTGCACGCACGGCCTCGGCTTCGGCGGCCATGTCCTTGAGCGTGGCGGCGTGCTTGGTCTTGTTCGTCGTATCGTAGAGATAAAGGGATCCGGCACTGAGCTGCATCACACGCGGATAGGCCTTGAGGAGCTTCACCTGATCGGGCGTGCGCTTGGCGATCACGGCTCGATAAGCGAGACGCAAGGCATCGCGATCCTTTGCCTCGGCCTTGGCGATTTCCTTTTCGAGCACTTCGGTGATGAACTCCTCCTGCTTGGCGAGGCGGACGGCGTCGAGCTTCTTCGCCTCCTCCTCGATCTTCGCACCTTCGGCGCGCTGCGCATCGGTGAGGAGCGAGACGAGGCGGCCATTCGGCGTGCGCCATGCCTTGGTGTCAAAGCCGGGCTCAAAGACGGCGCGCAGCCGGTAGTAATCCTCCTGCGTGATGGGGTCGTAGCGGTGGTCGTGACACTGCGCGCAGCCGATGGTCATGCCGTAGAACGCGGTGCTCACGATCTTGAGCGTGTCGGAGATGGTGGCGTTCTGCGCGAGCTTGTCGTTCATCGCGCCCGTGCCGTCGGCGGCCATGCGGAGGAATCCGGTGGCGGTGATCTTGTCGATGGCGTCTGGGCTGAGATTCTTGTGCGGCAGCGGGACCATTTCATCGCCAGCGAGCTGCTCGCGGATGAACTGATCGAAGGGCTTGTCGTTGTTCAGCGCGCGCACGACGTAGTCGCGGTACTTGTAGGCGTACTTGCGCTCCAGATCCTTGTCCGTGTAGCCGTCGCTATCCGAGTAGCCAGCGACATCCAGCCAGTGGCGACCCCAGCGCTCGCCATAGGTGGGAGTGGCGAGTAGGCGGTCGATGAGCTTCGCAAATGACGAATGACG
>Ga0075163_10005722_pt1 | contig 16523 bp, 11 predicted proteins | sample JI1023141ADNA_FD_71478 | JGI IMG/M metagenome (GOLD analysis project Ga0075163, IMG submission 71478) | Wastewater effluent complex algal communities from Wisconsin, to seasonally profile nutrient transformation and Carbon sequestration -... | ecosystem: Engineered > WWTP > Effluent > Algae...
CCGGTGTGGATGTAGACCTTGTGGCCGCCGATCGTCGCCTTCTGGGTGTAGCCGGCGCGGCGGTCGGGCATGCGCCGGCGCTTCGCGATGTAGCGGTGCACGATGCGCTCGGTGATCTTCTCGATCACCTGCGGCTGGCTGGTGTGCAGGGTCTGCTCCGTGCCGTCCTCGACCTCGACGACCATCGCGCTGCTGAGCGGCTGGCTCAGCTTGCTGCCGTCGCGGTACAGCGCGTTGGCCTTGATGCCGTACTTCCACGAGGCCAGGTAGACCTCGCCGACCTCGGCCACGGTCGCGTCGCCCGGCATGTTGATCGTCTTGGAGATCGCGCCGGACAAGAACGGCTGGCCCGCGGCCATCATCCGCACGTGCGCCATCGGGGCGATGAAGCGCTTGCCGTAGCGGCCGCAGCGGCTCGCGCAGTCGAACACCGGCAGGTGCTGGTTCTTGAGGTGCGGCGCGCCCTCGACGGTCATCGTCCCGCACACGAAGTCGTTCGCGCGCGAGATGTCGTCGACGCTGAAGCCGAGCGCCTCGAGCATGTTGAACATCGGGTTGGCGAGCTGCACGTCGGTCAGGCCGAGCGCGTCGCGGCAGAAGTCGTCGCCGAGGACGTAGCGGTTGAACACGAAGCCGATCTCGAACGCGCCCGCGAGCTCGCTCTCGATGCGCTGCAGCGCCTCGTCCGTGAAGCCCTTGCGCTTGAGGTCGGCGTGCGAGATCCGCGGGCTGCCGACCAGCGTCCCCGAGCCCTTGCAGTAGCGCACGATGTCGGAGATCTGCGTGTCCGTGTAGCCGAGGGTCGCCAGCGCGGCGGGCACCGACTGGTTGATGATCTTGAAGTAACCACCGCCCGCCAGCTTCTTGAACTTCACGAGCGCGAAGTCGGGCTCGATGCCGGTGGTGTCGCAGTCCATCAGCAGGCCGATCGTGCCGGTCGGGGCGATGACGGTGACCTGGGCGTTGCGGTAGCCGTGGGCCTCGCCGAGGCGCAGCGCGCTGTCCCACTCGTCCTGCGCGGCCTTGAGCAGGTAGGCCGGGCACACGCGCTGGTCGATGCCGCGGGGGGCGGTCGAGAGGCCCTCGTACTCGCCGCGGGCGGCGTCGTAGGCGGCGCGGCGGTGGTTGCGGATCACGCGGAGCATGCTCTCGCGGTTGGAGGCGTAGCCGGGGAACGGCCCGAGCTCGCGGGCCAGCTCGGCCGAGGTGGAGTAGCAGGCGGCCGTCATGACCGCCGTGACGCCGCCGCAGATCGCGACGGCCTCGTCGGAGTCGTACGGGATGCCGCGCAGCATGAAGTAGGTGCCGAGGTTGGCGTAGCCGAGGCCGAGGGTCCGGTACTTGTAGCTGAGGCGCGCGATCTCCTCGCTCGGGAACTGGGCCATCAGCACCGAGACCTCGAGCACGATCGTCCACAGCCGGCACGCGTGGCGCAGCGCCTCGACGTCGAGGTCACCCGCGTTCGTGCCGCCCGCGACCATGAACTTGGTCAGGTTCAGCGACGCCAGGTTGCAGGCCGTGTCGTCGAGGAACATGTACTCGGAGCACGGGTTGCTGGCGTTGATGCGGCCGTCGGCCGGGCAGGTGTGCCACTCGTTGATCGTGGTGTCGAACTGCAGGCCCGGGTCGGCGCAGGCCCACGCGCTCATGGCGATCTTGTCCCACATCTCGCGCGCCCGCACGGTCCGGTGGACCTTGCCGTCGGTGCGGCGGATCAGGTCCCACGTGCGGTCCTCCTCGACCGCGCGCAGGAACTCGTCGGTGACGCGCACCGAGTTGTTCGAGTTCTGGCCGGCGACGGTCGCGTAGGCGTGCGAGTCCCAGTTGGTGTCGTACTCCTCGAACTCGATGCCGCGCGCGCCCTGACGCGCGAGCGCGACGGCCCGCTGCACGTAGCTCTCGGGGATCTCCGACTGGCGGGCGGCCCGGATCGCGGCGGCCAGCTCCTTGTTCTTGCGCGGGTCGAAGCGGTCGTCGCCCTCGGGCGGGCCCGAGTGGCACGCGCCGATCACGAGGTTCAAGTGGCGGTTGCACAGCTTGCTGCCGGCGACCAGCGCGGCGACCTTCTGCTCCTCGATCACCTTCCAGTCGATGAAGCGCTCGATGTCCGGGTGGTCGACGTCGACGACGACCATCTTCGCGGCGCGCCGGGTGGTCCCGCCGCTCTTGATCGCGCCGGCCGCCCGGTCGCCGATGCGCAGGAAGCTCATCAGGCCGCTCGAGCGCCCGCCGCCCGACAGCGGCTCGCCCTCGCCGCGCAGCTGCGAGAAGTTGGTCCCGGTGCCCGAGCCGTACTTGAACAGCCGCGCCTCGCGGACCCACAGGTCCATGATCCCGCCCTCGCCCACGAGGTCGTCGCTGACCGACTGGATGAAGCACGCGTGCGGCTGCGGCCGCTCGTACGCGCTGTTGGACCGCTTGAGCTCGCCGGTCTTCTCGTCGCAGTAGCTGTGACCCTGCGCCGGCCCGGTGATGCCGTACGCCCAGTGCAGCCCGGTGTTGAACCACTGCGGGCTGTTCGGCGCGACCGCCTGGGCCGCGAGCATCGTCGTCAGCTCGTCGTAGAACACCCGCGCGGTCGCCTCGTCCGCGAAGTAGTCGTGCTTCCACGCCCAGTAGGTCCAGCAGCCGGCCAGGCGGTTGAACAGCTGGCGGCTGTCGGTCTCGCCGACGCTGCGCTGCTCCGGCGCGAGCCGGGCGAGCTCAACCTCGTCGGGCTCGCTGCGCCACAACCACTCGGGCACGCCCTCCTCCGCCACCCGCCGCAGCCGCGCCGGCACGCCGGCCTTGCGGAAGTACTTCTGCGCCATGATGTCGACGGCCACCTGCGACCAGCCCTGCGGCACCTCGATGTCGTTGGCCTCGAACACCACGGTCCCGTTGGTGTTCGTGATGCGCGAACTGCGGCGCTCGAAGGTGATGCCCGCGTAGGGGCGGGCCTGGTCGTGGGTGAACAGCCGAGACAGCTTCATGGGTCGACTCCGGGGGGCAGGTGGGGCGAGGTGGGCGAAATGAGACAGCGGCGACGAGGAGCCCGACCGGCCGACCCGTCCGTGCGGAGGGGGTCGACCGGCTGGGGCCGCTGGGTATGGTCAGGAGGGAGCGGGAGACGCGCCAGGGGGGGGAAGCAGCGGGGAAGCGAAGGCCGCGCACGAGCAACCTCGCGCACGGCGGCGACCCCCACATCTTGGCGTCGGGCGACCCTCGCATACAACAGGTTGAGGTTCAAGAACGCGGCGCGCGCAGGTGGTCGTCCGCTCGGCCCGCCGGCCGGGCGCAAAAACGCGACTGCTCCACAGCTTTTGCACATGTCCCAAGGTTCTGGTGGGCGATCAGAATGGTGTTTCTCTTCGCCCTCGAGATCGAACCGCCCGGCGCGTCGTCGTCCTTGCGGGACCCCCGCCGGGTCGCGCTTTCGGCGCTGCACAGGCCGCGCTCGCGCACGAAGTCGCACCCCCTCTGGAGACACAGAGCGAAGCTGCACCAGGCGCAAACTGCGTCCCGGAGATCTCTCCGGCCGGCCGGAATTCCTCCATTTTGGTCCGCAGAAACGGACCGACGCGAGGCGTGCCCGGGCCGCGGTCCGTCTTGCGTGGATCGCGGCGATCCGCCATATGGAGGAGGTATTCGATGACATCAGCAACCACGATTTTCAGGGCCGAGAACGGCGCGCTCGAGCGGCTCAGCGCGCTCGAGACGCTCAAGGGCCTCAAGAACCGCGAGAGCGTGACGCTCGGCGATCTGGTCCGCTTCCTCGAGGCCCGCGGCCTGTGGGCGCAGTTCGGCAAGATCACCCTCGCCGACCTCCAGGACGGCTTTAGCCCGGTCCCCGAGCCCGCCGCCGCCGCCGAGGAGGTCGTCCGCGCGCGCAAGAAGAAGCAGCGCATCCTCGAGGACGAGCTCGCCGACATCGAGGTCTCGCCCGCCGCGAAGGAGGCCCCCCCCGAGGACGGCGGCCTGTCGACCGACGAGGTCGCCCGCCAGGTCCTCCCCTTCGTCGAGGGCAACGGCGACGTCACCGTCGAGGACATCGCCGAGTACACCCGCATCGACCGCAAGGTGCTGCGCCATCACCTCGCGCTGCTGGTCAAGGCCGGCCGGCTCGAGCGCATCGGCGTCGGTCGCCACGCCGTCTACTCGACGCTGTAGCCGCGTCAGCGGCGGCGCGTGAACACGGCGGCGAGCGCCGGGAGCACGAGGATCGCGGTGATCGCCGCGATCGAGATGCCGAGCACCGCGAGCTTGCCGATGCCGCGCAGGCCGCCGTTGTCGGCGACCATGAACGCGGCGAAGCCCATGACGGTCGTCGCGGTGGCCGCGAGGATCGCCGCGCCGGTGCCCCCGAGCGCGCTCGCCAGGCCGCCGGGCTCGCCGTGCAGCCGGCGGATGCGGTCGGTCAGATAGACCCCGTTGTCGACGCCGATGCCGAGGATCGCCGGCAAGATCGGGATGTTGAACAGGGTGAAGCGGACGTGGTAGCCGCCGAGCTCGAGCACGCCCATCAGCCCGACCAGCCACAGCATCCCGAGCGCGAGCGGCAGCAGCGTCAGCAAGGTCTGGCCGATCGACCGCAGCTGCAGCAGCACCAGGAACGCGATCAGGCCGGCCGAGACGCCGAGCACGTACGGCGCCTCGCTCAGCATCATGCGGTACATCATCGCGTAGACCGTGGTCTCGCCGACGAACACCCGCTCGGCGGCGTCGCCGTGGTCGGCCAGCGGCCGGGTGTACGCGGCCGTCTCGGCCATGAACGCGACGCCCTTGTCGATGTCCGCGGCGTCGAAGTTCGGGTAGGCGTAGACCGCGAACTTGCCGTCGACGGAGCGCAGCTTGTCGAGGACGGCGGGCGGCAGCGCGTCGACGGTCACCGGCTCGGCCTTGAGCATGCGCTGGAGCTTGCGCGCGTCGTCGGCGCTGAGGCCACCGGCCTTCGCCGGCGCGTCCTTGTCGGCGGCGCGGGCCTCGAGGCGCGCCCAGGTGTGCTCCGGGATGTCCTCTGTGATCGCCGCGATGGCGGCGCGGCGCTTCTCGACGTCGATCGCGGGGTCGGGCAGGAGGTCGGGCGCCGCGAACAGCTCGGCGACGGTGGTCGTGCCGTCGGCGACGCGCGCGGCGTGCTCGGCCCGCGCGACGGTCAGCACGGCGCGCGCCTGCTCGAGCGTGTCGACGACGAGCAGCCCGGCGTGGATGTCCCTGCCGAAGATCTCGCTGATGAGGAAGATGTCCTGCTCGACCTCGGCGCGGGTGCGGTCCGACTGCAGCTCGCGGCCGTTGTTCTCGAACTGGGCCCGGCTCGCGCCCCAGCCGAACAGGCCGCTGAGCACGGCCACGACCGCGAGCGTCAGGCCCGGGCGGCGCAGCACGACGCGGCTGAGCAGGCCATCGGCGTCGGGGGCCCGGCGCCGCGCGACCCGCTTGACGCCGCTGAGGCACAGCGCGGCCGGATAGACGGTGACCATCGCCAGCAGGCACAGCGCGACGCCGGAGCCGGCGATCAGGCCGAACTCCTGGAACGCGGGGAAGGCCGAGCTGGCCATGACGACGAAGGCGCCGAGGGTCGTGCCGGAGGCGACGAGCAGCGGCGCGATCAGGCCGCCGAAGGCGCGCGCGATCGCCTCGCGGTCGGACACGCCGGCCTGCTCCTCGCGCACGCGCAGCAAAAAGTGGATCCCCGCGTCGATGCCCATGCCCATGACCACCGTCGAGATCAGGCTGGTCAGGGTGTTGAGGTGGCCGAGCACGAGCTGCGTGAACGCCATCGACCAGGCGACGCCGCACACCAGCGGGGCCAGCAGCGTGAGCACCGCGCGGCCCGACCGCAGCAGCAGGTACAGGATCAGCACGACCCCGAGGAAGCCGAAGCTCCCGCTCGTGATCATGTCGCGGCTGATCGTCGCCCGCTCGTCGGCCTTGACGATGTACGGCCCGACGATGTTGACGCTCGTCGCCCCCGACCACGGCGCCCCCGCACGGTCGTGCACCTCCGCGACCGCCTCGCGCATCTGCGCGGTCACCCGCTGCGAGAAGTCGAGGTCGCTCGAGGCACCCGTCGGGTGGACCAGCAGCACCAGCGCCGGGATGTCCTCCCGCTCGAAGTAGTCGCGAAAGTGCGTGCGACCGAGCGCGGCCTCCTGCTTCTCGCGCACGAACTTGCGCAGCGCCTCCGGGGCGGCCTCGTCCGGCGGGTCCAGGCACACGTCCGGCTCGGCCCGGCACAGCTCGTAGTGCGTCCAGGCCTGGACGTGCTCGTCGAGCTCGGCCATCTCGGCGTCGCCGAGGTAGTAGAGCGCGTGCTCGGCGAAGAAGTCGCTGCGCAGCCGGTACTCGACGTCGCGGACCAGCTCGCTGGCGGCGAGGCGCTCGGCCAGCGCGTCGGCGAGGGCGTGGCGCTGCTCCCGGGTCCCGTCCTTGACGACGACGTTGACGCTACCGAGCGCACCGAACGACGTTTCGATGCGGTCGAGGTTGACCAGGACGGGATCTTTGGCCGGCAGCAGGGCCCGCAGGTCGGAGTCGACGTGGAGCCGCGAGGCCAGCCATCCGCTGAGGCCCGTCAGGATCACCGCGAGGACGAGGACGAGGCGGTGAAAGCGCAAAATCCACGCGATCCAGCGGTCGCGCAGACGCAAGTGGTGGGCCGGGGGCAAGCGCGGCCATCTTGCCCCAAGGGCCCGCGCAGGGCCAGCGGCTGCGCGCGAGATCGCGCGGGGCGCCGCGTCAGGCGCCGTCGCTCGCGGGGATCGCTGCGGGGGCCAAAGCAGGGGTCAGCACGGCGGCGGGGGTCGCCGCGGGGGCCATCGCGGGCGCGGGGCCGGCGTCGGCGACCGCGGGCGCGGCACCGGAGAGGACCTCGTGGACGATCGCCCGGACGTGGGCCTCGACGCGGTGGGCCCCGGCGACGCTGAGGTGGATCCCGTCGCCGGCCCGCACGCGCTCGGTCTTGCCGCCGGGGAGCCCATCGACGTCGAGGCGGTCGGCGTACTCGCCGTCCTCGTCGGCGAGCAGGCGCCAGATGTCGATGAAGCGTCCGCCCGGGCGGATCGCCATCTCGGCGCGGTAGATCGTGTTGACCCGCTGGACGCGCACGTGGAACTTCTCCGGGCGCATCACCGGCATGCCGATCCAGAACAGCGGCCGGCCGTCCGGCGCGACGATGTCGGCGAACGCGTTGACCCGGCGGGCGTACTCCGCCGACCAGCCGACCTCCGGCCAGGTGATCCACTGGCCCTTGCCCATGTAGAGGCCCTGGACGTCGTTGCCGCCGAACATCGCCACGACCGCGTCGGGCGCGAACGCGTCGACCTGCGCGCGGGCCTCCTTCGGCCACGAGAAGAAGTCCGGGCGCGCCAGGCCGGTGCTGCTCTTGCCCTTGCGGTGGACGTTGTAGCCGTGCTCCTTGCGCAGGCCGTTCTCGAGGAACAGGCCGACGCCGCCGGCGATCATGCTGTCCCCGAGGATGAGGATCTTCTTCGCGTTCGGGTCCGGCGGGGGGAGCTTTGCGGCGGCGGCGACCCGCGGGAGCGTCGCGGCCGTCGCCGCGCCGAGGGCGGACAGGAGCAGGCGGCGGCGCGTCAGGTCCGGGGTCGAGGTCGGGTACACCATGGCGGGGCGAACGGACGTGAATGTGCCCAAACTTGTTCCGCGGCGCCAGATACCGCGGGGGCGCGCAGCGGAGCGCCGAGGCGCCGACCGACCGGCGGCTCCCCCGTCCGCGAGCGCCCGCGTCGCGCGCCTTGCTGGGCCCGGCGTCCGCGTGTATCACCCCGGTCGCAGTCGCCAGCGCGCGCGCACGCCCGCGCCGGCCCAGGAGAGTCCGCCATGACCGAGCTCGACGTTCAGAAGTACATCGCCAACCTCGTCGCCAACAACCGGGTGCTGCTGTTCATGAAGGGCAACCGGAGCTTCCCGCAGTGCGGGTTCTCGGCGGCGGTGGTCGAGGTGCTCAAGCGCCACGGGGTCCCGTTCGAGACGGTGAACGTGCTGCAGGACCAGGCCGTGCGCGAGGGCATCAAGCAGTTCTCGAGCTGGCCGACGATCCCGCAGCTCTACGTGAACGGCGAGTTCATCGGCGGCTGCGACATCGTCCGCGAGATGGACGCCAACGGCGAGCTCGCCGACAAGCTCAAGCCCGCGTCCTGAGGCCATCCCGGGCGCCGGGAGCGGGACCCGTTCGCCGGGGTCCCGCGGGCTCGTTTCATCCGCTCGGACGCCGCTCAGAGCGGGTACTGGCAGACGAGGTTGCCGAAGCACTCCATGCCGTCGGGGCACGACTCGCCGCCGTTGCACAGCAGCACGCAGTGGTCGGACGGCTTGAGGCAGGCCATGCCGCCGCCGCCGGTCATCTGGCACATCTCCGCGGCGTCGTCGCACTTCATGGACATCTCGCAGTCCATGCCGGTCGACTCCGGGTTGAACACGCACTGACCCTTGGCGGTGCCGGTCGCGGGCGTCGGGCACACCTTGCCGGGGCCGGAGCACTTCGGGGCGCAGACGATGCCGCCGTCGACGAAGGCCGCGGGCGCGAAGCCGTCGGGGCACGGCATGTTCGGGTCGTCGGTCGGCGGCGGCCACTTCGGGTCGGGCTCGACCATGCCGCCGGTGCTCGTGCCGCCCTCCGTGGTCGTCTCGGGCGCCACGGTCGTGCTCGACCCCTCGGTCGCCGGCGGCTCGGTCGTCGTCAGCGGCTCGGTCGTCGTCCCGGGCTCGACCGTCGAGCCGCTCGTGCTCGGGTCGACGATGCCCGTCGTCGCGGTCGGGTCGGTCGTCGTCCCGGGGTCCGTCGAGGTCGGCGTGCCCGTGCCCGAGGTGTCCGCCGACTCGCTCGCAGAGTTGGTCTGGTCGGAGTCGCTCACCGTGGCCGGCGGCGTCGTGTTGGTGACGGTGGAGGTCATCTCCTTGTCGGTGCCGCACGCGGACAGACACAGGGCGAAAGAGACCGAAATGGCGGAGATCGAGCGGAACATCAGGGGTTACTCCAGAGAAATCAGTGTGGGTTAGCTCGCAAGCGCGCGGTCCAAAAAGGAGCCCGCTGGCATGGCAAAAACGACATACCTGTCATCTCGTGGTCGCGCCAGGTCTGCTGTGTGCGCGATAGGAGACCTCACGCACACGCCTCGCGCCACGGGCTCCGACCGGGCGATGGGCCTGCGGTAAGATGGCGCGTAGACGAGGAAAATCACGATGAAGCTTTATCTTCGCTTGAGCTTGGGGATCGCGGCGGGGTTGGCGGCAGGGTTCACGGCGTGCGGACCGGCGGAGGACTCGGGCGAGTGCGCGACCGGCAAGCCCTGCAAGGCCCGCGGCGATGTCTGCGACGTCACGATCAGCGAGTGCGTCCCCCAGGACCTCGACGTCGACGCGACCGCGACGCCGACCCCGGCCGCGTTCACCGGCGTGGCCCTCCCGTTCTTCCGCGGCAAGGTGTGCACCGCCAAGGGCGGCGTCCAGCCGGGCGACACCGTGCCGGTCAAGTTCTCGCCGTGCCTGCACCCGTGCATCGCCGGCGGCGGCTACAAGTTTAAAAAGCAGTACAGGTGCGTCGGCTCGTCGTGCGAGTCGGCGGCGCTGCAGTACTTCTCGGGGGCGACCGGCGCGGGCTGCCCGGACGACGCGTTCGGGCGCTTCGACAAGAAGGAGTGCGTGTACGCGGACATCAACGCGAGCGCCGGGCCGTTCATCATCAACGGCGCGCCGGTGATCGGGACCGCGTCGGTCGAGGTGCCGTTCCTCAGCAACACCGACGCGAAGGAGATCCGCGACGGCGCGAGCGTCGACAAGATCTGGGAGCTCATCTACCAGTACCCGCAGGACCCGAACCGCGTGTTCAAGCTCTCGCTCAACGCCGGCAACCCGCCCGCGCCCGCCGACTGCAGCGACGAGAGCAAGTGCGACTGCCGGGAGATCGGGTTCTGAGCGAGCAGGCCGAGCCCGAGCCCGAGCCCGAGCCCGAGGTCGACCTGCCGACCGCGGGCCCGCCCAGAGTCGGCCTCGTGCTGTCCGGCGGCGGCGCGCGCGGGGCCTACGAGGTCGGCGTGCTCCGCTACATCCGCGAGCGCCTCAAGGGCGACAACCGCATCGACATCATCACCGGCAGCAGCATCGGCGCGATCAACGGGGCGTACATCGCCGCGACCGCCGACCGACCGAAGGCCCAGGGTCGCCTGCTCGCGCGCGTGTGGTCGGAGCTGAACCTCGACGAGGTGTGCCGGTTCGGCTGGCCGCAGATGCGCGCCTTGCCGCAGATCCTGTTCGGCAAGACCAGCGGCAAGACGACCCACGGCGCCCAGATCGGCGGGCTCGTGGATCCTCGCGCGATCCAGCAGCTGGTGCGCACGCGCCTGCCGTGGCACGCGATCACCGAGAACCTGCACCGCGGCCACCTCTCGGCGATCTCGTGCACGGCGACGGAGGTCGCGACCGGCGGCGTGACCATCTTCGTGCAGACCGCGGACGGCAAGCTGCCGCCGCACTGGCCGTCCGCGCAGCGCCAGAGCGTGGTGCTGACGCCGATCACCGCCGCCCACGCGCTGGCCTCCGGCGCGATCCCGGTGCTGTTCCCGGCGGTGCGCGTCGGCGACCAGCTGTTCGCCGACGGCGGCCTGCGCCAGAACACGCCGCTGCGCCCGGCGATGCGGCTCGGCGCGACGCGCCTGCTGGTGATCGGCCTGCGCCACAAGCCCAACGCCGAGGAGTTCCAGCAGATCCGCCACGAGGCCGAGTCGACCTACCCGAGCGCGATGTTCATGATGGGCAAGGTGCTCAACGTGCTCCTGCTCGACAAGGTCGAGAACGACCTCGAGCGGATCTACCGCATGAACCAGATCCTCGCCGCGGGCACCCGCGAGTTCGGGCCCGACTTCGCCACCCGCCTCGCCGGCGCGATGCACAAGGACAAGTCGACGCCGTACTCGCACGTGCACACCGTGCACATCACGCCGAGCCAGGACCTCGGGCGCATCGCGTTCGAGACGGTCCAGCGCACCGGCCTCGCCAGCTACTCCGGCGTCGTCGCCCGCTGGATCCGCTGGGCCGTGCAGGCCGACGGCGCGCGCCAGGAGAACGACCTCGCCAGCTACGTGCTGTTCGACCGCGAGTACGTCAAGCGCCTGATCGACCTCGGCTACGCCGACGCGGCCCGCCACCACGCCGAGCTGATGACGCTCTTCGACCGCTGAGCCGGCCCGGTCAGGCGCGGCTCACTTGGCCTTGACCGGCTTCTTCGCGGCCTTCTTGTCGGCCTTGGCCTTGGCCGCGTCCTCGGCCTTCACGTACGCCTCGATCTGCTTGTTCTCCGCGCACTGGCACAGCGTCGCCTTGCCGAACAAATTCATGCACGACGCCGCCAGGTAGCGCTGCGTGCTGTCGGGGCAGAAGTATCCGAGCATCCCCGAGCACAGCGTGCTCTTCGCGGCGTCCTCGTGCTGGCACTTGCACTTCGAGACGTCGGTCAGGCAGCCCTCGCGCTCGAACTTCCCCGGGGCCGGCGCGGCGGCCCGCTCCTTCGCCGGCTGCGCGGTCGCCCGCGCCTGCTGGTACGCGCCCTCGTCGACGGCCGCGGTCTGGGGCTCGCCGGCGCGGGCGGCTGTCCCAAAGGTCAGGGAGGCGAGGAGGACGAGCGACGACGTGACAGCGCGGACGGACATGGGCACCCCGGCGCCGACGATAGCGCAGACGCGGCCCCGGACGCCAGGGCCCGCCCAGCCCCACGGGGGTCGCGGGCGGCCGCGAGTGCGACGCGCGCGCTTGCGCGGGCGCGGCCTCGCGTGCGATGCGTCGGGTATGCACGACGACCCCGCCGCGAACGAGGCGCTGCAGGTCCGGGTGAGCGCCTGCTTCGCCGACCGGAGCCTGCTGCTTGACCCTGAGCACCGCGCGGCGGTGGTGGAGACGGTGGCGCGGCTCGACCGCGGCGCGCTGCGGGTCGCCAGCCCGGGCGCGGAGGGCGAGGCGTGGACGGTGCACGCCTGGGTGAAGCAGGCGATCCTGCTGTACTTCGCGACGCAGGAGCTGCGCACGATGGAGCTCGCGCCGTTCGAGTTCTTCGACAAGATCGCCCTCAAGCGCGACTGGGCGGCCGCGGGCGTCCGCGTGGTGCCGCCGGCGACCGCGCGCTACGGCAGCTTCATCGAGGCCGGCGCCGTGCTGATGCCGAGCTACGTCAACATCGGCGCGCGCGTCGGCGGCGGGACGATGGTCGACACGTGGGCGACGGTCGGCAGCTGCGCCCAGATCGGCCGCCACGTGCACCTGTCGGGCGGCGTGGGCATCGGCGGCGTGCTCGAGCCGCCGGGCGCCGCGCCCGTCATCGTCGAGGACGGCTGCTTCCTCGGCTCGCGGGCGATCGTCGTCGAGGGCGTGCACCTCGAGCGAGAGGTCGTGCTCGGGGCCAACGTCACCCTCACCGCCTCCACGCCGATCGTCGACGTCACCGGCCCCGAGGTCGTCACCCACCGCGGCCGCGTCCCCGCCCGCTCCGTCGTCGTCCCCGGCACCCGCGCCAAGGAATTTCCCGCCGGCATCTTCCAGGTCGCCTGCGCCCTCATCATCGGCAGGCGCAAGCACAGCACCGACCAGCGCACCAGCCTCAACCAGGCCCTGCGCGACTTCGATGTCCCCGTCTGACACGCCGCTCGAGCGAGCCCGCGCACACGGCGCAGACACCACCGACCGCCGCCGACGCCCCGGCAGATCGTGTAGGCTGGAACAGGCGAGCCGCCCGGGCCGTGACAACCGCCCCGGGGGCACTATTCTGGGATGTCGATGAACCGTCTGCGGCCGACAAAGGGGCGACGACCCCCGGGGAACCCACGACGACTGCGCTTCGAGGAGCGCGGCGCCGACGACCTCGGGCCCAGCTTCGAGACCGGTAATCTCCCGGCCGTGCGCCGCAACGCGGTCGGCTGGGACCACTCCGGCAGCCCCGAGCCGACCGGCAGCTACCGCAGCACCGGCAGCGAGGTCGACTCCCCGCTCGCGGCCCGCATCCTCGCGCTGCTCTCCGACCCGCGCATCGACTTCCTGACGGTCAGCACCACCGCCGACGCGCTCGGCCACCCGCGCCAGGACATCGAGACCACGCTCGAGGCGATGCGCCAGGCCGGCGTGCTGGTGGCGATCGGCGGCGGCGCGGTGACCCGCTACGGGGTGACGCCGGAGTACAAGGCGGAGCTCGAGGCCGAGTTCCGGGCCGCGGCGACCGAGCTCGGCGAGCACGCGCTGCTCGCCCGCATGTCGACGGAGACCGCGCTGGCGCCGTTCGAGGACGAGGAGCCGCGGCTGCCGGCGACCGCTGGCCTGCTGAGCCTGTTCTTGCCCGGCACCGGCCAGCTGCTCAACGGCGACATCGGCCGCGCCTCGCTGGTGTTCGCGGTGTGGAGCCTCGCGTGGATCACCCACCTCTCGCCGGTGTGGACCTTCGTGTGCCTGTACGCCGGCGCCGAGGCGTTCCTGACCGCGAAGATCCGCAGCATGGAGCGCAAGCTCGCCGACGAGCAGGGCACGGTCGCCAGCACCGGCCCCAAGAAGCTGCCCTCGCCGCGCCTGACCTGACGGACATGCTCTGAAGGGCATGTTCTCGAGGACATGCCCTTGAGGACATGTCCTCGCGGTCAGACGCCGGTGGCGCGGCCGGGGATCGTCAGCGGCAAGTATGGCACGCGCTGCTCGCCGGGGACGTCGCGGCTGCCGTGCACCCAGCGGTAGGTCAGCCAGCGCTCGAGCACCGACTGGGTGTAGGCGCGGGTCTCGTCGAAGGGGATCGACTCGATGAACAGGTCGAAGTCCCAGGCCTTGCGCTTCTCGAGCCAGCGGTCGACCGCGCCGGCGCCCGCGTTGTAGCTGGGGATCGCCAGGGGCACGGCGGCGTCGTCTCCGCCGTAGCGGCGCACGAGGTTGCCGAGGTAGCGCGTGCCGAGGTCGAGGTTGAGCGCCGGCTGGTAGAGGTTGTCGGGGTTGAAGTCGACGAGGCCGGCCTGGCGCGCGAGGTCCTTGGCGGTCGCGGGCATCAGCTGGATCAGGCCGCGGGCGCCGGCCCACGACGTCGCGCCGGGGTCGAAGCGGCTCTCGGTCTGCATGATCGCGAACGCGAGGAACGGCGGGACCTGGTGCGTCGCCTCGTCGGCGCGCACGATCGCCTCGAACGCCAGCGGGTGCGCGATCGCCCACAGCTCGCGCAGCGGACCGACCGGCGGGTCGCCGCGCCAGCCGCTGCCGAGGCCGCCGAGCAGCCGCTGCGACTCGGCGTACAGGCCCGCCTGGGCCAGCACCGCGACCGCGGGCCAGCCTGCCACCCCGGCCTCGCCGAGCTCCTCGCCCGCGGCCTCGCCCAGGCCCAGGCGCGCGAGCAGCTGCGCCCGCGCGGCCGCCGGGCTCGCCGGCAAGTCGAGCTTCACCGGCGCACCGCCGTCGGCCCGCTCGAGCACCGCGAGGCCCTTCGCCAGCGCGTCGTCGCCGACGTCGCGCAGCCGCGACAGCGCCTGCAGCGACGGGTAGGTGAGCGGCCCGGTGGCGAGGCAGTCGAGCCAGGCGGCGACGGCGGCCTCGGTCTTGCCCTGGCGCTGCAGGGCGCGGCCGCGGAAGTAGTGGAGCTTGGCGCGCTCGCGCAGCTCGAGCTTGGTGGTCGCGACGAGGCCGGCGTCGGCGAGCTCGAGCGCGTCGTCGAGGCGGTCCTGCGTGAACGCCAGCACGATCAGTCGCCGGCGGGCCTCGGGGGCCATGTCGCCGCCGGGGATCTCCTTGAGCACGCGCTCGTAGGCGCGGCGCTCGCGGGGGCGGTCGTCGAGCTCGGCCCACGACTCGCCAGCGAGCACCAGCGCGTCGTCGGCGTACGAGTGCCCGCCGAACTCGTCGGCGACGGCCTCGAACTGCTTCGCGGCGGACTCGTAGGTGGCCTCGGCGTAGCGCCCGCGGCCGGCCTGGTACAGCGCCTTGACGAGGTTGTCCTGGCGCGCGGCCCCGGCCTTGCGGCACGCCGTCGCCGCCTGCTCGAAGATCGGCCGCGACTTGGCCCGCTTGCGCTGCTTGAACACCGCGCTGGCCTTGAGGAACAGCGCCTCGCAGCGGTCGGCGTCGGCGAGCGCGGGCAATTTTAAGAAGTCGTCGGCGTCGCGCAGCACGCCGGCGTAGCGCGAGCGGGTCAGGGCGTCGCGCATGCGCGCGAGGCTGCGCTGGCGCACGGCCTCGCGGCTCTCGGCGAACGACTTCTGGACGCCCAGCCGCTGCTCGAGCGCGGGGATGCGGTCGCTCGCCTCCTCGCCGTAGTCACTGAGCGGCACGTCGAGCGCGAGCTTCTCGTACAGCTCGAGCGCGCGGCGCAGCGACGCCGGGTCCTCCGAGGTCACCAGCAGCCGCGCCCACTTCGCCCGCGCCTCGTGGCGCCGCCCCGAGTCCGGGAAGCGCTGCAGAAACCGTTCGTACAGCGCGCCGGCGGCCGCCGCGTCGCCGCTGCGGGCCCTCGCGTCGGCGGTCACGAGCGTCGCCGCGGCCGTGCGCGCGCTGGCGTCGCCGGCCTCGGCGAGCTCGCCGACGGCCGCGAGGGCCTTCGCCGGGTCGCCGCCGTCGAGCCAGGCCTGGGCCTCGAGCAGGCGCAGGCGGTCGCGCACGCCGGCCAGCGCGGGCGCCTCGCGGGCGGCCGCGAACCGACCGGCGGCCTCGGCGTGGCGGCCGAGGCGGAGGTCCTCGAGGCCGCGCAGCCACTGGGCGGCGCCGCGGTCGTCGGGGGCGAGGTCGGGGGTGGCGAGGAGCTGGTCGAGGAGCGCGACGGCGGCGACGTGGTCCTGGCGCTCGCGGGCGAGGATCGCGTCGCGGCCGGGGCCGTTGGCGAACCACAGCAGGCGACCGGGCTCGGCCGGAGGCGGCGGCTCGGCGGCGGGCGCGGGCGGGGCGTCGGGCGCGGCCGTGTAGAGCGGTGGGGTCGCGTCGCCGCGGCAGGCGACCAGCGCGAGCGCGGCGAGCAGGACGGCGAGACGACCGGCACCGGCAGCGGCGCGGCCCGCGATGCCGCCAACTGAGTCTGACTCGCGCATGGAGATCTCCTCGGCCGGGTCAGACCAGGCGGGTGGGTTCGTTCTCGGGGTCGTAGATCTCGACTTTGTTGCCGCCGGTCCGGCGGGCGACCATCAGCGCCACTTCGGACGCTTTCAACAGGGCGTCGGCGGTCGGCTCGTGCAGGAGGGCGAGGTCGGCGACGCCGAGCGAGAGGGTGATGCGCAGCGGCGAGGTCGGGGTCGAGAAGGTGTGCTCGACCAGCGTCGTGTGGATGCGCAGCGCCGCGCGGGCCGCCCGCATCGCGTCGACGTCGCGGCACACGTGCACGAACTCGTCGCCGCAGCGGGCCAGCAGGTCGTCGCTGCGCGTGATCTCGAGGACGCGGCGGGCCAGCTCGCGGTAGACGTGGTCGAGCACGCTCTGGCCGTGCTCGGCGACCAGGCGCTGCGGCTCGTCGACCGCGAACATCGCCAGGGCGAGCGGCTTGCCGTGGCGCAGGGCCATGGCGACGTCGCTCTCGAGGCGGTTCTCGAGGTAGC
>Ga0075163_10005723_pt1 | contig 16520 bp, 10 predicted proteins | sample JI1023141ADNA_FD_71478 | JGI IMG/M metagenome (GOLD analysis project Ga0075163, IMG submission 71478) | Wastewater effluent complex algal communities from Wisconsin, to seasonally profile nutrient transformation and Carbon sequestration -... | ecosystem: Engineered > WWTP > Effluent > Algae...
TGAGCAGCCACGAGGTGATGGCAAGAAGGAGCGCGGCGAGGAGGTTAGGCATGGGGCAGGGCTGTGGGGGCACACGACAACGCCGGGGTGCAGGCCCAGTTGGACCATGTCCCAGCAGCCCTGGCAAGCGACGCGCGCGGGCCGCTGTTCGCGGCAAAACGCCGATTTCCGTTCGATCTTGATCGCGTGGCGAGGAACTGCCATTGGCAACGCCGCCAGGGGATGGATCCTGACCGCGCGACACTTTCTAGTCAGGCGATGAAAGCCGCCGCCAAAACCGCGTTGTTGGTCACGCTGCGAGAACGCTTCGCGAAGCATGCTGCGCGCCACCCGAAGATCGACTGGCAGGTCGTACAGGCGCGGCTCGAGTCCAACGAGAAGGCCCTGCAGACCCTGCACGCAATGGAAGCGTCCGGCGGCGAGCCCGACGTCATCGGCTACGACAAGAAGGCCGATCTGGTCACGTTCTGCGATTGTGCGCCGGAGACCCCGCAAGGCCGTCGGAGTCTCTGCTACGACCGCGAGGCGCTCGATTCCCGCAAGCAGAACAAGCCGTCAGGCAACGCCGTCGAGATGGCCGCGGCGATGGGGGCCGAACTCCTCACCGAGGAGCAATACCGGGAACTGCAGCGGCTCGGCGAGTTTGACCTGAAGACCTCGAGTTGGATCCACACGCCGCCTGCCGTGCGCGAACTCGGCGGCGCCCTGTTCTGTGACCGCCGCTTCGGTCAGGTGTTCGTCTATCACAATGGCGCCGAGTCGTACTATGCGGCGCGGGGCTTTCGCGCGCGCTTCTGTGTTTGATCGGCGGGGCGCCGCTGCGCTGGCGGTCTGTCCCTCGCCAGTCAGGGTCAGTTGTTTTCACTTGTATGCGTTGGATGCCCTCTTTAGGTTGGTCATGCCATGGACCCGCGAATGATGACCATTGTCCCTCGTCGACACTGCTTGATGCTATTGTTGTTGCTGGCGGGCTGCGCGAGTGCTGTGACCATGCGTTTTGATTGCAGCGATACCAAGTGCGCGCGGGTTACAGTGGATCGAATCTATGGCGCGGAGTTGCCAGAGGGCGGAGGTTACATTCACGGTTTGGCGTCAACTGAGACGTTGGTGGTGGAGTCGGGCGTGGGGGGCGCCGACGATGTTTCCAAGTTGGACGTCGCAGGCGTGCGCGGTGACCTCGTGCCAGACGGGGACGGATCCGTGTTTCGTCTGACGATCCCCTGTGGCCCCCGCGCCGAATGGCGCGAGGTGCTGCAGTTGTCTGATGGTCAGATCCAGCGGTTGGAGTCGTTTGGGGCTCTGGCCGCGGAGCGCTCCGAATCTCCGCGGAAGGGAGGCGTTGAGGGCTTCATTGCACAAGAATACAGCTTCGTGGTGCAGCTCCCGGGCGAGATCATAGAATCGCGTTTGCAAGGTCGGGAGCTGCCGCCGGACTGGCAGATTCGCTCGGTCGCCTGTTCTTCCAGGCTTGAGATCCCGTTTACCGCGGCGGAATGCGAGATCAAAGAGGTCGTGTGGGAGGTCCGTTGTGCTGCACCTGGAGTGCAAGTGCCCAATGCGCCTGGCGGCTCTATCGGGGGAAAATCCTCTTGGAGAATCAAGTGAGCCCACGTTCAATTTTTCGGCTGTGGTTCGCGAGTGTTGTCGCTGCCTTCTGTGCCAGCTGTAAGACGCACGGCGGCGACACTCCCCATTTGGGGCGTTCCGGCACCCCGGATCTGCTTGGGTCTTTATCTGCCCTTCGCTCCTTCGGCGGCGCCGCTTGCGCGATCGATCAGAATGGTGCTGGTCGCCTCCTGGCTCGTCGTTTGCGTCCCTGCGAAGAACAACCAAGTGTTCGTGTCCTTAGGGGGGCGGCGCGTCCGGTCGGTTGGCGTTACGAAGTTTCGGGTGGGGCGTTCGTTGATGCTTCGCTGGTCGAGTTCGGGGGGATCAAGCTCGGATTTGAACCTTCGGACGGTGGGTTTGTGTTTCGGTTGTCCATCCCCACCGGTCCGAATGCTGGTTTCAGGTCGGACTTGTGGTTGGACCGTCTGGATGAGATGGCGGCTGATGCGGTGGACTGGCGAGGTGAGCCTAGCCCGGGCAGCTCCACTGCACTTTCTGCTTTCGCGTTCTGGGTGGAGCTTCCCGGTGTGGTCACGGAGTGCCAAGTGCTTGGCGGCCTTCCCGAGGGGTGGAGCAGCGCGAAGGGGGCAACGCCAAATGACGAAAGGACTGCAGTCTTGTCGCTGCCGCGGGAAGTGTTCGCGGGTGATTCTCGAACATTCGTGTGGGAGGTGCGGTGCGGCCCCGCTCTTCCGCGCGCAGGAGGGCAGGGCGTTCTCCCGATACCAGCCACCGAGCGGTGAGCTTGCTTGACTCCGGCCGCGAAGAGGGCGTATGAGCGCCGCTGCGCTGGCGGTCTGTCCCTCGCCAGTCAGAGTCCTGCCAGCCGACGGCGAAGGTCCTCGATGAGTTTCTCCTGCCCGGTCTGCGCCTGCAGATCGCGGAGCAACGTCTCGTACTCCGTACGGGCACGCTGGGTATCGCCAAGGCTCTGGGCCAGGATGCCCGTCGCCCAGCGGGCATGGCGCACGATCTCGGCAGGCACTCCCGGTGTGCGAACGAGCAGCTCCGCCTGCGCCAGACCACGGCTGGCGTCACCCCCCTTGGCGTCCACCCAGACCAGCTGATAACCCGCCTGACTGCCCACTTCGCTCGCGAGCCCGTTGGCGTCGACGACCGAGCGGAACAGCGTTACCGCCGCCGCGACACTCTGGGCATCGCCACGATTGCGCAGCAGCATGCCGAGTTCGGTCTGTACGCGCGCTTTTTCCTCCGGGCCCAACGGCCGCTGTAGCAACGTCTCGAGCCGCTGTTGTGCCGCCAGGCTATTGCCGCCCTTCTCCAGCCGACGGGCTTCTTGCATCAGGTCCTGGTCGGACAGCGCGTCGATCTTCTTCTGCTCCGCAGCTTCCATCGCCGCAAGCACCGTGTCGGCGTCGAGCTGCATTGGCGTGGGGGTTCCAGCGGCTGGCGTCCTGGCCGGCAGGGTCGCAAACTCGGCGACCTTGGTTTCGAGGCGCTCGAGCCGCGCAGCTACATCGTCCAAGCGACGCAGGACCGGCGAGAAGTCGATCTCGGTGCTGACGACGGCCGGCGTCGGGACGCCACTGGTGCTGGTCGCGTTGCCAACCGTGGTCGCGACGGATGCCGGTGCAAGATCGGCGCGTGGTGCCATCCAGACCGAGCCGAGAGCGATCGCTGCGCCGACGGCGGCACCCAGGAGGGCGAACGGCAAGCGCGGGTCTTCCATGGCGAAGACTGTAGCGTCGGCAGGGCTCGCCGGAAGCGGAGTGCGGGACCGTCGGTTGGGCTTCTCTTTCGCTGGCCATGTGGTGTCTGGGCTAGGCATCTGCCACGTGGAGTGCGAACATCACGTCGGTAGCCAGTGGGGAGCTGGTTGCCCCGAGGAAACGGGTTCCTGCTGCAAACACCAAGACGACAATGTCCCACTACCACGCATTTCTCACCCCTTCCGCATTGTTGCTGGCAGCCTCGTTGGGCATGGCCCAAGCGACCTGGACGAATCGTACGACCGCCGCGACGCCGGGCCTTGGCATGGACTTCGCCAGCGCGTTCGATGAGGCTCGCGGACACCTGGTGGTCTTTGGTGGCCTCGGGGGAGCTTCCGGCACGGGTGGAGCCAACGACCTTCAGTATGAGTGGGACGGCGCCTCCTGGTCGCAGCGCACGTTGTCGCCGCGGCCTGGTCCGCGTGCGAAGCATGACATGGCGTTTGACACTGCGCGCGGCGTCATCGTGCTGAGCGGAGGCCTCGCGGCCAACCGCCTACCCGACACTTGGGAATACGATGGCACGGCTTGGACACTGCGTGACATCGCCGGCCCAAACGAGGACTTCTTCAATCACCGCATGGTGTACGACATCGCACGCGGTGTCGTCGTGCGTTTCGGTGGTGGTGGATCGGGCGGACTGCATGGCGAGACCTACACCTGGAACGGGACCACGTGGACGCTACGTGCTTCTGGTGGTCCGCCGCCGCGTGAGCAACACGCGATGGCGTACGATCGGCAGCGGCAACGCGTCGTGTTGTTTGGGGGGTGGGGCAATAGCGGCTTGCTTGGGGACACGTGGGAATGGAATGGTGCCGCGTGGCAACAGATGTTCCCTGCGCTGGTCCCTGCGGCGCGCCGTGAAGCTGGGCTCAGCTACACTGGATCGAGTCGCAAGCTCGTCCTGTTTGGTGGATACGGCACTTCGACGGTCCGCAATGACTCGTTCACCTGGAATGGCACCAACTGGACACCCCTGGCGACGCAGGGCACGCCGCCAGCCATGGCTTATTTCGAACTCGATCTCGATACCGTTCGCGATCGCGTGGTGCTCGTACGTGGGCAGGAGTTCAGCACTTCGTATATCGGGCACTGGCAGCTCAATGTTCCAGTGACCGCCCTCGCCACGTTTACGACGTTTGGTGCCGGTTGTGCGAGTAGCGCTGGTATGCCACAAATCGCAGCGGCGCCAGGCTCTCTGCCGTACCTGGGCTTGCCGTTCGAGGTGCGCATGACGGGCATCCCGGGTTCGATCTTCAACCCGGTGTTTCTGTTGACGGGTTTCTCGCGCACCATCTGGAATGGTAATGCCCTGCCGCTGGATCTGGCGAGCTTGGGCATGCCAGGGTGTTCGGCTTGGATTGCTGCAGATGCTACGGAACTGCTCAGCAACGTGGCTGGGACAGCGGCAAAGGTCTGGACGATTCCGCTGGCGCCGGCCTTGCTAGGTGTGGAGTTCCATATGCAGGGCGCGGTTCTGGACCCGTTGGTGAATGACGCCGGGTTTGCCTTGTCCAATGCAGGCACCGTGCATATCGGGCAGCTGTAGGTCTACCGGATCCAGCTCTCGACCGCCGGCGAGGTCGCGAGGCCCATGCTGGCCCCGGCATCGACGACAAAGGCCTGGCTGGTCCAATGCACGCCTGCAAACGTCGTGCTCACGGGCACGGTGATCGGCAGGTTCGCCGTGCCATTACCACTCGCCGTGAACACGAACGGCCCGATGGGCTGCTGCAGGTGCAGGATCGCCGAACCAAACGGCAGGTCCACGGCGTCGCCGAACCCGATGTAGAACGCGCCGAGCGCGTTGCTGCGCGCCGCGCTGAGTTCGAGGGCACACGTCTGCCCCGGCGCTGGCAGGCCCGCACCCACAAGCTGCGGAATGAGGCCGCCGGTGCCCGCGCTGCCTTGGCCGTGCGGCGTGTGCCCGCCGTGCACGTAGGCAAACAGGGCGCCGCTGGGTTGCGTGCCATTCGTCGCATACTGAGTGATCGCGAGGTTCCGAGCGGGGCCCGGCCAGAAGGACCGATCGGCCCAACCCTGCATGAGTCGCCACGAAGTGCCGTCGCGGGAGTGCAGGACGCCATTGGTCGTCGCACCGTTGGCCCCCAGCGTTGCCCACCCGATCCGTACGTAGAACTGGCCATCCTGTACGGTTGGCGGTGCCGCGCCGAGGCTGAACGGAGTGGCCAGGATCCACGGCGCAGGCAACCAGGAGACGCCGCCATCGCGCGAGGTGTTGAGGACGAGTTGGTAGGTGGGCGCGCTACCGGTGACCTGGGTGACGACAACCTCGAGACCGTCGACCGCGATGCCGCTGTAGGCGGAGAGCCCCGTGCCGCTGATTGGAGCCCACGATTGGCCGCCATTCGCCGAACGCAGCACGCTGCTACCCTGCGTGAGGAACAGCACATTGCCGGAGCCGGTGACCGTGAACGGGGCCGTCCCGACCACCTGGGCTTGGGGCAGCCAGGTGATGCCGCCATCCGCCGAGTACTGGTGGGCCACCGTGATCCCATGCTCCCAGAACAGGTGGATATCGGGCCCGGTCGCGACTTTGACCAGGTTCGTCGGCGCGTTCGTGAGCACCGGCAGGCCACCGTCGAGTGCGATGGGGCTCTGGTTCCAGGTGTAGCCACCATCCGCGGAGTGGGTGGCCCAGATCGTCCCCCCTGGTTGCGTCGCAAGCCAGGCGACCATGGCGTTGTTGCCGTGCCCATGCACGCGCGACTCGCCATAGCTGAGGCCTGGCTGCGAGGCCACGAGGAACGGGTTGGTCCAGGTGGCGCCGCGGTCGTTCGATGTGCGCACGTGCGGCCCCGTGGCCGAGTCGTGCATCGAGATCAGGGCGCGATCGCCAAAGGCGGCGAGATCGAAGTACTGCACCCAGTTGCCGCCGAGGTCCTGTTCGAGCACGGGCCATGTGCGGCCGCCGTCACCAGAGCGCGCGTAGTAGAGATGCCCCTGGAGGCCGAAGGCGAACCTGGCGTACGTCACCAGATGGACCGCATCGCCCTGCTGCTGTAGTCGCGTCAATTCGGGGTAGTTGAGCAGCGTGGTCGGGTTGATCCGCACCGCGTGCAGAGGGGCTTGGGCAACGGCCGGAAGTGAGCCCAGCAGTGTCATCAGAACCCCTTCGGTGAACGTTCGGCGCATTGTCACATTGTGAACGGCGTTCGTGCCCTGGCAAGGGGGGGGCAGTTGGCGATGTCGGCGATGCCAAGGGACCTGTCGCCGGGGCTACCGCGTGGCCAGGAATCTGCCGATTATCCCTGTTCGGTAGATAGAAGCCCCGTCGCTCTCGCCATCCCACAAATGCCACGCAATCTCACTCTCGCGGCGTCGTTCCTCCTCCTCTGCGCGCCTTGGGCCATTGCCCAGGAGACCGTGCGCTGGCACGGGATCGAAATCGACCTGCCCGCTGGCTGGTCGACGGAGGCCGCGGACGCCGTCACGCTGCTGAAGCCGGCGGGGTGGAAGCAGGGCGAATTGACCGGCGAGGCGTATGGCCTCCTGTTTGACGCGGAGACTCCCAACCTCGAGGACGAAGATCTCACCGACACGATCGACTCTGCGGCCGAGGAGATCCTGGCCGGGGTGACGCGGCAGGGGGAGCCGGTGGCGGGCAAGCTCGGCAGCCTGCCAGCGCGTTCGTTCCGCTACGCGACGAAGAACGCGGACGGCAAGCCGGTGACGCTGACGCTGCATGTGCTGGCGGGCAAGGATGGTTGCGCGGCGCTGTTTGTGCTCGGCCTCGACGAGAAGTTGAAGTCGCGTGAGAAGGAGATCACGGCGATGCTCGGTTCGCTGCGGCTCGAAGGCCAGAAGGCGAAGAAGCGCGCCTTTGGGCTCGGCGGGGGCAAGAAGGAGGACGGCGCGGAGCCAGTTCCCGCTGCGCAGGTTCCCGCGGCGAAGGGCGACAAACCGGTCGGCGATGCGGAGAAGCCCGAGTTCACGCGCGTGCCGGGTGGCAAGGAACTCGTCTGGAATGGTGTCGCCATCGATGTGCCCAAGGATTGGCGCACGCAGGCCGGCGACGATGGTACGCAGATCCTCATGCCAAAGGGTTTTGGCGAGAGTGGGGTGCTCGAAGAGATCTACGCGCTGTGCGGTGATGGCTCGCTGCAGTCGCTCGACGCGCCCGACACGATGGCGAAGTTGCGCCTGGCGCTCGACGAGATCCAGCCCGGTCTGTCGCCCAAGGGGGATGGAGTCGCGGCAAAGTTCGGCGCGTTGCGCGGCAAGACCTACACGTTTGTCGGTGAGAACCCGGAGGGCCAGAAGGTCGAGGCGCGCGTGTTTGCGTTCCCGACGCAGAAGGGCATCGGCGCCCTGCTGGCGCTCGGTTTCCCGGCCTCGCTGCAAGCTCGGCAGACGACGCTCGACGCGATGCTCGCGTCGCTGCGCAGCAAGCAGGGGGAAGGCGGGGCAAAGGGTGCGGCGCCAGCCGAACTCGCCGGGCAGTGGGTGTTCTTCGCGAGCTTCAACGCCAACAATGGCGGCGGCAGCAGTCGGCAGAAGGTGCTGACCCTGCGCGCCGACGGTGGCTACACCTATGTGGCGGAGAACGTGAGCACGAACCCGAATGGCGCGGCCTGGGGCGACCAGAGTGACGCTGGCCAGTGGAGCAGCGACGGCACGAGCATCACGTTCCGTTCGAACGGTGGTGGCGCGCGCACGCTGTCGCTCGAGAAGCGCAATCACCCGAAGAACAAGGACCCGATGCTCGTCATCGATGGTTCGGCGTTTGTGACGGCGACGCAGCGCGCGCCCTGGTAGGGGTTCTGCCGGCTGAATGCGCTAGCCCTCCGTGTGCTGGGCTATGATCTCGCCAAGTCATCCTGTGTTCGCGCAGCCCGACTTTCTCGTGGTTGGGGACCTGAGTGGCGCAAATAGGTGACAGTGGGATTGGAATTGTGGTGCCAACGTAGCGCCGCGGATTGTCGTTGGTGGCCGAGGTGCCTTGCCAAATGCTCCCTACTGCGAATACAGCCATGTCTCGTTGAGAGATATTGCTAGCAACACCTGGAGACGTTCACGAGGTGGTAGACTCGTCGAGTCACGTCGTTGCTCTCGCATTTGGGAGCGGTGGGCTGGACTCGTTCGACCGGACTCCCGGTAGCGAGAGAGCTATGCACACAGCACGCAGCGCACAGCACACAGCACTCGTAGGTCTGGCGGCGTTCGTCGTGAGCGTCGCCGCATCGGCGCAGGGCCCGGGGCCTGTCCAGTTTCCGACGGAGTTCTCGACGCACGACTACACGTCGACCAGCAACGCGACGACGTTCCATGAAATGTGGGCAGACGTGAAGACGCCGGGGTCGACGATGCCGGGGGAAGGGCGGACCTACTCGGTGGGTACCATCGAGATCCACGAGGCGACCGAGTCTCCGTCGTTGTCGCAGTTTTCGTTTCGCGATGTCGAGTTGCCACCTTCGCCCGCGAGGCCTTTCATCATCCAGAGCGGGATGACCTTCCAGACCAAGCAGGTTGCGATCCTGCAGGTTTCGGGGCGCGACCCGGACCCACAGGGGTACCACGGCCCCAACGACGACCAGGATATTCGCTGGCAGCGGTACTTCTACGGCGACTCGGACGTGCTGAACAACTTCCGCGACCCTGACCCGACGCAGCAGGGACCTATTGGCCGCAAGGCGACGAACGCGCGCGCGATTTCGGTCTTCCCGGTGATGAACGCGGACGGCACGCAGAACCACAAGGAAACGCGCATTGCGATCTGCGGCGAGACCTACGACTCGGAGCTTCCGAAAAGCCAAATCACGCAGTCCTTCCCAACGGCGGACTACTCCGCGTTCTTACACCCTCAGCAGTTCTGCCGCGGTTGGGCCAAGGTCCACGGTAAGGGGGCGTTGAACGTCTCCACAGCGTATCCTTTTGGTCTGCCCAGCGGCTTCATCGCCGTCTACAACGGGGATGGTGACTTCCTGTGGTCGCACCAGTTCTTCTTCCAAGAGCCCGACGGGTTCTGTGCGATCACTGACGTCAGCATCCGTGTCGAGCGGCGGCCGGAGACCCAGACGCCGAACGGCTTGCGCGATGTCGTGACCTATTGCGGGTTCTCGTCGTTCGGCGTGCGCCCGACGATTCCCAACGAGACGTCGTCGCTGACGCCGTTGAATTGGTTTAGCACGGTCGTCCCAAACCCCAACCATGCCACGGTGCCGGCCCTCGGCGATACGGACCACGGGCTCGGCCAGTGGGACGGCATCGTCGGCCGCATTTCGAACGTGCACGTGCCGGAGGGGGGCACTCCAACGACCGGTGACCTGACGGTGCGCGAGTTTCACGCGATCGTCGGTGGCATCGAGCAGGATGCACTGTGGGGTCTTGCCGAGTTGCCGGACAACCGCTTCGTGGTCGTCGGTGAGACTGCGAATGTGAGTGGGACGTCCGCGACCGTTACTGTCGGTGGCCAACCTGTGGTGCGCCCGACGTTCCCGTTCACGTGGTCGCTCGACCTCAGCATGATCACCAACTACTGCCTCGGCACGGTGACGGTCTTCGATGCGACCGACACATTGACGGGAGGTAGTCTCGTGCTGGAGGCATCGGCTTGGCTCGGTAGCGTCGAGAAGCACACCGTCTGTCGGGACATCGCGGTACAGCTCGGAGACATGGTCTGGCAACCGGGCGTGTCGAGCCATCGGCTGGCGGTCGTGGGGACTACCGACGATGCCCAGCTCTTCTCGTCGCTGCAGGTTTCGATGCCGGGCGTGCCGGTTCTGGCATTCGGCGCATCAGCCTACGAAACCAACGGCTTCCTCGCGACCGGCTTCTCGACAACGAGCGCTCCCGGTAATGGGCTTGTCGCTTTTCTGAGCGGCTCGTTTCAAGGGACGAGCGATTCCTCCAGTTGGAGCGGTGTGGCCAACTGGAACGAGTACGTCGATCACTTGACGGTCTGTGGCCAGGAGCCGAGCAATGCCCAGGATCTCGCGCTGACGTCATTCCTCGTTGACACGGCTGCGTCGAGCGATGCGCTGCAAGTCGTCCGCCGCGGCGTCGTGCCAGCCAGCCCAAGAGAAGAACCGTCGAAGCTTGGTTTCATGAATGCAATGCCGATGCCCGGAACTGCCACCGGAGGTGCTCCTCCGACGTTTCCAGAACTGGGTACGAGCCGTTTTCCGGGTCACGCTTGGGACAACTTCGACCTTGGCGAGCCAACCGGCGGTGGTGGTGTTGCCGTTGACGAACGCGGCCGCGTCTGCGTCGTGGGGGCGACCGACAACAGCACCTCGAGTGATTACCCCGTGCTCGGCGCGGTTTCGCCAATTGCGCGCGCGGCTTATGGTGGATGGGATGGAGTGCGCACGGTTTGCGACATGTTGCCTCTGACTGTGGGGCGTTCGGATGGGACCGGGGAACAGAACCACGCGACCGGAACGATCCCGCCAGTGCCTAGCGGCTACACGGGTTCAACCACGCCGACGTGTGCGCTGCTGCCGTTCGGGAGTCAGCTCGGGATGGCGTCGGCACCCCTGCAGCGAATGCTGATCGACTGGGAAGGACCGGATCCGGGGCCGACGCCTGGTTACGGCACGAACCCGCCTCCCCCAGCCGTGCACTTCCTGTTCATCGATCGCATTCCGGCGACGTCGTTCTGGCTCGGCACGGTTGTCCAGTTCAGTGTCCCCACGTCTCCTGCGGGGCTGAGCATCGGTGGGATCGAGAACTGGGTATCCGCTGGGCAGCTATTGCCCGTGCTGATGCCGCCTGGATCCGGCTCGCGGTCGTTCCGCTACCCACTACTACTCCCGCCTGCCACCGGTGTGACCTTCTCGGCACAGGTCTTGATGACCCTGACCAGCAACCTGTCCGCGGCGACGTTCGAGCCGCTAGTCAGCCCAGCAGGGACAGCGACGTGTGCGGTCGCCCCGTGGCAGGTGGTTGCCACGCCGGCAATTGTGTTTTCATACTGAATCGAGAGTCTGTCATGACACACCATCCCTTCCGACTCCTGGCCGCCCTCGCGAGCATCGTGTTGCTCGCGAGCGCAGCGCGGGCCCAGAACGCCATTCGCACCTGGGACCGACAGACTTTGAATACCGACGCGTATTCGCTGCCGATCCTCCATATTGCCCAGGGCAATACGGCTGCGGTGGTACGCGCAGATGGGCGGATCTACGTGCAAGGACCGAATGGGAGTGAGAGTGGGTGCGGCCAAGCACCGGCTTTGTCGTCGGGGCTTTCCTATGCGAGGGTGGAGACGATGGGAGGCTTAGGATTCGCGTTGCGATCGGACGGGGTCATCGTGGCGTGGCAGGGTGTGCTGAACTCTTCGTACCCGCCCGTAGCTCCACCTCCACCACCTCCCCAGGGCACAGTTTACGTAGGCTTGTCGACAGGCCAGCAACAGATCTTCGCAACTCGTTCCGATGGCGTCGTGGCAGTCTTCAACAAGGACGGCACACCATTCTCTTTGCCGCAACTGCCAGTCGGTATTACGGTTGTGAAGGGGTTTTCCGGCGATGCCTCGTGGCTTCTGTTGCTGTCTAACGGCCAGATCCAGGTTTGGGGTCCAAGTCAAAACTACTATGGGGAGTGCAATGTTCCGGCCCTTCCCCCGGGCCTCTTGTACGTGGACATGTATGTTTCCAGGGAGGCCAACCACATAGTCGCGCGGCGCTCCGACGGGTCGATTGTGGCGTGGGGAGACAACTTCTACGGCCAGTGCAACATCCCGGCGTTGCCTGCTGGGGTCTCCTACGTCGACGTCGCCGTGAGTCAGAATCACACGCTAGCTCTTCGCTCCGACGGTGCCCTCGCCGCCTGGGGTGACAACACTTATGGTCAGTGTAACCTCACACCACTCCCAGCGGGCGCGGTCGTGTTGCAGTTGAGTGCCGGCAGTACCATCAGCCGCGCCTTGCTGGCCGACGGTCGCGTGGTCGATTGGGGGGGCGCGTTTGGCGAACAGGCGATTCCCCAGCCGGCTCCAGGCGAGCGCTGGGTTGATGCGGCAGCCAGCGGCGTCGTGCTCGGTCTCACATCCGACGGTCAAGTACTGGGTTTCGGGGCGACCTATGGAAACGACATGACGCATGCGCCAGTGCTGCCGCTCGGCATGCACTACGAGCGGGTCTTCGTTGGCACCCGCAACGCTGCGGCGATCCGCTCCGACGGCCATCTGCTGGTGTGGGGTGACAACTTCTGGGGACAGACGAATGTGCCGCCACCGTCGGTGGGCTTGTCCTACGTCGACGTTGCGATGTCCTCGCAACACACCGTCGCCGTTCGCTCTGATGGTCAGGCGATCGCCGTCGGCGACCCGTCGTTCGGCGTGCTCAACATCCCGCCGTTACCGCCGGGAGTGGCCTACGTGGGCGTCGACGTCGAGTACCTGAAGACGGTGCTGCTGCGATCGGACGGCAACATCACCTACATCGGCGATACGGCGAGTGGCCAGGCCAATGTGCCGGTCCTCCCAGCCGGTCTCAGGTACGTGCAGGTCGCTGCGGGGACGAATCATGTCGCTGCCCTTCGTTCGGACGGGCGCGTGATCGTGTGGGGGTCGGGACCACCTCCGGTCCCTGCCCTGCCGTTCGGAGTCGTGTACGTCGAGATCTCGTCCGGGAACAACCACATCCTGGCACGGCGGTCCGATGGTCGCGTCGTCGTCTGTGGGATTGGCTTCCAGCGCGGTCAAGACATGATCCCAGAGCTAGCTCCGGGGGAGTCGGCTGTGCAGGTGTCAGCCCAGGGGGATCAGTCGATGATGCGCGTCGGCCCGACGAGCACCTACGTGAAGTACGCGAACGGCTGCGCTGGCTCTCTCCCAGCGTCGCGGCTTGTGCCACGCGACACCCCGCGCATAGGTTCTCCCCTGAAGGTCACGTTGTTGGATCTGCCGCAGAGCGCGGCGTTCCTGTTGCTCGGGTGGGGTCAGACTGCGCCGGTGTCACTCGCAGGCCTCGGCATGCCCGGCTGCTTCCAGCATGTCACCACCGATGGTGCCTTGTTCGTGCTCGGCCAGAACCAGCAGGCGCATTGGGAACTGGCGATCCCTGACTGGCTTGGTCTGGTTGGGTTCCGCTTCTACAACCAGGCGGTGGTGCTTGATCCGATGGCGAATGCGCTCGGTGCTGTCGTCTCGGATGCGGCCGAAGCGGTGATCGGGCACTGGTAGTGACGGGCTTGGGTGGGGTATGCGACAGCCTTCTTACGCCTTGACCGGTCCCCTGGGACCCCGAAGCGGGCCAGGTTCGCTAGTCTCTGCCGCCATGCTCGGCCTACTCATCACTGCCGTTCTGCTCGCCCAGGATCCTTCGGTTGCCGCGGCGAAGCCGTCCGCGCCGCCGAAGGCGCCGACGTTTGCGCAGGTGGTCACGGAGCACTTCGTGTTGTGGGATGCGGATGCCAATGGCACGTTGTCGGCGGTCGAAGTCGACCTCGCATGCGTTGCCCCGCTGGTGAAGGGGGAAGCCGCGGCGGCGGCCGCCGCGATCAAGCGCATCGTGCGCAGCGGCAAGTACGCCGTGCCGGAGTTGACGCTCGCCAACCTGACTGCGTCGCCGCCGAAGCCGGTGCCAAAGGCCGCCGCCAAGGTCCCCGCCGCGGCCGACGCGAAGGCTGGCGGCAAACCCGCTGAGACCGAGCCCGCGGCGACCGAGCCAGCAACGGGCACGAGCACGGCTGACATCGATCGTAAAGACTCCACGGAACGTCCAAGCCCGCAACCAGCTGGCGCAGCGCCCGCGGCGACGCTGCCCGCGCCCAACTTCCAGTCGAGCTTTGCCGGTTCGTTGCGCAAGATCACCGCGGCGAAGCGCGAGCTGTTCCTCGATCCGACGCCCGACCTCGACCACTGCCGCCAAGGCCCGCTCGGCGATTGTTACTTCGTCGCCTCGGTCGGCGCGATGGTCGCGCGCGACGCCGCGGCCGTGCAGAAGATGGTGCAGCAGAACGCGGATGGCAGCTATGCGGTGACGTTTGGTGATGGTCGTTCGATCACCGTGCCGGAGCTCACCGATGCCGAACTCGCGCTGTCGGGTTCGACGGGCGATGAAGGCCTGTGGCTGCCTGTGCTCGAAAAGGCCGTTGGCAGGCTGCGCCAGATCGAGAATCCGGCGCGCTACAAGACACAGACGGCCACCGACGCGATTGCTCACGGTGGTTCGACTTCGTCGATGATCCGCATGCTGACCGGGCACACGACGAAGAGCCTCGGTCTGAAGCGGCAGAAGCGCACGGGCAAGAAGGGGCCCGACGGCAGGCCGATCCTCAGCGATCCGGTGGCCTTGGCTCCGGTCGAAGAACTCGCGGCGCGCGTTCGCAAGGAGGTCGGGGCGGCCCTGCAGGAGCGGCGGCTGGTCACGGCCAGCACGGGCACCGAGAAGCAGCCCCCGGGCATCAGCGGGCGGCATGCCTACACGGTGCTGCGCTTCGATGCGGCGGCGGACACCGTCACGTTGTGGAATCCACACGGCAATTCGTTCCGGCCGAAGGGCGAAGCGGGGCTCAAGACGGGTTATGCGACGCGCGCGGGCGTGTTCACGGTGCCGGTGATGGAGTTCGTGCAGGTGTTCCGCGGCGTCGCGTATGAGACGGGCGAGTCGGTGACGGGCAACAAGCCTGCGGTGCCGACGAAGGAAGTGCCGACGCCGGAGAAGGCGAAGACCGGCACGAACGGCAGCAACGGCAAGTAGCGGCGCGTTTGCGTTTGTTTAGCCGCGGAAGCCGCTTGCCGCGGCGAGGCCATCGCCGAGCGTGCGCACGCGGCCGCGCAGTTCGACGAGCCAGAGTGCGAGGCCAAAACCGAGGCCGCCCGCGATCAGTTGGGCGATGAGGCAAAGGCGCCCTTCGAGTGCGAGGCCTGGCACTGCCGCCGTGGCCGCGGTGGCGGCGGCTGTGGCCAGGGGGCCGATCCAGAACGACCACGGCGTGCCCGCGAGCGAACGGCGCAGTAGCGCGAGGCCGGCCCCGAGGTAGGCAACCTGTGCGAGCAGCATCGCGAGGGCGGCGCTGGCGGCATCGCCCAGGGCTGCGAACGTGCCGAGCAGCAGCGCGTGCACGAGCGCTGGCCACCAGAGTCCCGCGGCGTAGGCGGTGTCGCGGCCCTGTGCAAACAACGCGTGGCTGCACTGCCAGCCGAGGTGTTGCAGGCACAACGCGAGCAGCACGATCCGGAGGGCGGGGGCGGCGAACGTGAAATCGGCGCCAAACAGCCCGCAGAGGCCTTCGGCGACCACCGCGCCGCCCGCCATCATCGGCAGCGTCGCGAACGCCGTCGCGCGCAAGGCCGTTCGCACGGTGCGCTGCGGATCGCCGGCCGCGGTGGCGCGCAGCAGGTGCGGCAGCAACAGGCGCGCGAGTTGTGCGGAGGGCACGAGTGCCGCCGTCGACAGGCGGATGGCGACCGCGTAGAGGCCCGCGGCGCCTTGGCCAAATAGCACCGCGACGAGCCAGACATCGCCCGCCGCCATGAGTTCGTGCGCGGTCTGGCCGAGCGAGACCGTGAAGCTGCGCCGCAGCAGACCGTGCCAGGGCCGCAGCGAAGGCGTCTGCGGCAACCGCGCGATGGCGGGCAAGGCACCGGCGGCGTAGAGGCAGCGGCTGGCCAGCGCGATGGCTGCGAGCGGTTCGAGGGCCTGGCCGCCGGCGAGCAACCAGATCGCAACGAGCAGCAGTTGCAGAACGGCTGCGGACGTCTCGAGCAGCACTTCGCGCCCCGTGCGACCGGTCGCGTCGAGCAGGTTCTTCAGGTCGAACGCGGTCGGCAGCACCTGCAGCAGGCACAGCGTCCAGAACCATGGTTGTGCGGCGGTCGCGAACGTGATCGCGATGGCGGGCGCGAGCAGGGCCGTGCCGAGCAGCAGGCGCGCGCGAACGGCCGCGCGCACGAGAGTGCCAGCGGCGGCGGGTTCCTGGGCGATTGCGCGCGCGAGCACGTTGCGCACGCCGGTGCCGGCGAGCACGGCGAGCAGCGCCGCGAGGCCGAGGCCTTCGGCGTAGGTGCCGAGCCGTTCGACGCCGAGCGCTTTGCCGACGCACAGGAACGTCGCGAGCTGCAGGATCCGCTGCAGCAACACCCCGAGCCCGAGGGTCACGAGGGTGCTGCGGACGGAGTGCTTCACGGCCGTGTCATCGGCAGTTCCGGGGTGTCGGGTGGAGTTCCCTAGCGGTGCCGGCTCAGTTGCCGCGCCCTTCCGCCGCCAGGGGCCA
>Ga0075163_10005724_pt1 | contig 16519 bp, 8 predicted proteins | sample JI1023141ADNA_FD_71478 | JGI IMG/M metagenome (GOLD analysis project Ga0075163, IMG submission 71478) | Wastewater effluent complex algal communities from Wisconsin, to seasonally profile nutrient transformation and Carbon sequestration -... | ecosystem: Engineered > WWTP > Effluent > Algae...
CCTCGGGAAGGCGCACCAGAAGCTCGGAGACCTCGCCGCGGCGGAGCGAGAACTGACGCTGGCGAAGGAGAGCTACGAGCAGGTGTTGCCATTCCCGAACCTGAACATCGTGCCGGTGAAGCAGGCGCTGGGCGAGGTCGCGCTGGGCGAGGGACGAATCGAGGTCGCGCTCGACTGGTTGCGTCAGGCCGAGTCGGATTACATGGCCATCGTCGAGCCCCAATACGTCCCGCTCGCGCTCACCCGGCTCGCGCTCGCCCGGGCCCTCACGGGCGACAGCACCACCCCTCCGGCCGAGGCCGCCGCGCTCGCCGGGCAGGCCCTCACCGCCTTGCGCGCCGCGGGCCCGGCCTTCGCCCCCGAGGCGCTCGCCGTGCAGGACTTCCTCCGCGCCCATCGTTGACGGGCGCAAGGAGGCTCAGAACCACGCCGACAGGCCCAGCCCCAGGCCGAGGTTCATCAGGGTCTGACTCGCTTTCCAGGGCTCCGGGTCCGGGGCGCCGGCGCCGAGCTCGCGACCGCGCGCGAACAACCAGCGCGTATCGAACAGCGCGGCGATATCGAGGGAGCACGCGGGGGTGAGGAAGAAATGAGCCCCGGCCCCGAGCCCGACGGTCGGCCCGATCCAGCTGGCGCGAGCGCCCAGGTCGACCATGGCCCCGGGCGGTCCGCCCTTGACCCGCGTCGTTGCGACCTCCCACGCGAAGCCCGCGCGCATGCTGATAAACGGAAGGATGCGACCCGCAGGGAGCGGCAGCACCTCGAGGTACGGCAGGAACGCCCCGGCGGTGCCCCTCGTCACCGACACGATGTCATTCTCGAGGACATCCTCGGTGCGGTCGCGGCTGCGGTGGAAGTTGAAGGCCAGCCGGGCCCCCACCACCAGGTGTCGGTGCACGCCGTGGCCGAAGCCGATGCCCAGCATCGGCCGAAGGACCTGGGTCGTCTCCGGCGGCTCCTGGTAATCGTTGGGCCGCGGCTGGATCAGAAAGTCGACGTCGAGGTGCACGCGATACTTGCCCTCCGGACGGTACAGGGCGCCTCTCGCGGCCCTCGTCCCGCCGCTCGCGGCGGGCGCGGACCTGGTGGGCGCCTCTCGCGAACCGACGGGCGCGACGCCCACGCCGGCGTCCTCCGCGTCGACTGGCCCGGCGCCGGCAGTGGCGTCCCCACGGCCGTCCGCCGTCCCGGTGGCCTCGCCTTCGGCGGGTTGCACGGCGTGGGCGCGGTTCGGCATCTGCCAGAGGAGCAGGCCTGCTGCGACGACAGGGAGCGAGGTGCGTGGGGACATGATCGGTCGGCCTCTCAGCGCGCAATCTTATCCCCCCCGCCGGTCCCTGCGCACTCCAATATCGGCGGACGCGCGACGCAGCCCGCAGCGCGCCTCCGCGCGCAGTCGGGCCGTGATCCCGGTGACGCGTCGACATCGATCCACCCCTGGAGCCCAACGCGGCCGAGATCGATGCACACTGGATTCGTCGCCGCGGTCCGCACCACGCCACCGCCGGGCGACATCGCGGCGAAAAAACAGTGAGCCGCGGATCCACAGCGCGGCACTTATGTAGGGCACACCCGACAGGACTGGTTCCGGCGCGCAGGCATTGACTGCTGGCGCGCGACGCCAGCTCCGCCCCGCACATGAGCGAACACCGTATGACGAGGCGTCGTGGCCTCGCCACGAGGATCGGCGCCCTCGCACCCGTCGCGTGTCGTGCACACGTCGCGCGTACGACCACCTGGAGAGAAACCCATGGATGAGCTGTTCCGCTGGATAACCGTCCGAGCTCCGCAATCCACCGACGCGACCATGACCGTCGCGCTCGCCGCCCCCGAGAGTGGGTCCGCGTTCCAGGACAGCCTCAATGGCGTGCTCCACCCGGAGCAGGGGCCTGCGCCTGCCAAGCCGTGGCCGCAGCTCGTGGCGCTCGCGCAGGCGTTCCAGGACTCGCCGCAGTTCGTCGCCAAGCCGGAGCTGCTGCTCTTCGCCGCCCAGCTCGAGAGCTTCGGCGAATGGCTCCGCTGGGTCGCCTCGGACCCGCCCGGGCCCGGATGGAGCGACCTCGTCGCCCAGATCCAGGCCACCTTCGGCGTGGCGCCGACCGATCTGATGGCTGACACCGGGTTTGTCCTCGACCGCCAGCGCGTCCACGACAGCATCCTCGCCCTGTTCATCGCGCCGGCGGCGGGCAGCGGCCTGCTGCCGGCGCTCGCCGAGCTCGCCCGCGTGCTCGACCTCATCGCCCGCGTGGCGGCCGGGGACGCCGCCCTCAACGATCCGGACGCCGCTGCGGACGCGCTCGGCCGCACCCTCCTGCTCCCGCCGGCGATCTTCCCGATCCGCAAGGGGATGGTGAAGCCGGTCGGCATCGCCGACCTCCTCGTCGTCCGTCAGCACCTCTCGCACTACGAGCGCACCGACCTCTCGCACGTCGAGAATGTGATGCAGAGCGAGAGCAAGAAGTCCACCCGCGAGCGCTCCATGTTGACCGAGCAGGAGCGGACCGTCGAGACCGAATCTACCGAGACGTACGAGGAGGAGCAACAGACCGACGAACGCTCGGACCTCAAGGCCGAGGTCAGCAAGGTGCTCAAGGAGGACCTCAGCGTCAAGGCCGGCGTCAAGGCGACCGCCAAGTGGGACGACATCGTGACGATCACCGCCAAGGCCGACGTCGCGTGGGCCGAGGCCAAGAGCGACTCCGCCAAGCGCTCGACCGAGTACGCCCGCGACGTCGTCGCGCGCGCGACGAGCAAGGTGACGAACCGCGTGCTCAGCCGCCAGACCCACAAGGTCACCGAGCTGCTCGAGGAGCACGAGGAGCACGGCTTCACCGCGAACGGCGCCCACCGCGTCGGTCTCTATCAGTGGCTGACGAAGATCTACACTGCGCAGATCTTCAACCTCGGCAAGCGGCTGCTGTTCGACCTCTCCGTGCCCGAGCCGGCGGCGTTCGTGCTCGACGGCTTCGCCGCCCAGCGCAGCAACCTGACCGTGAAGCCGCCCGAGCCGTTCACCCTGCGCCCGGACGACCTGAATCACGATCAGGCGTACCACGCGAACTACTACGGGACCTTGCTGGGGCGCTATGGAGTCGTCGGGTTCACCACCCCGCCGCCCCCCCCGCGCTGCAACGTCGTCAAGAGCATCTCGCTCCGGGCCGAGGAGCCGAACCAGCTGCGCTCCGTCCTGACCTGGTCGGGCGAGCTCACGATCCCGCCCGGCTACAAGGCCGCGAAGATCATGGTCAACGGATGCGCCCGGGGCGGCCTGCGCGACGCAAAGCGCCAGTTTCGCGGCATGCGGATCACCGTCGGCACCGCGACCTTCGTCTACGGCAGCTACTCCGTCGACGCGAACAACGCGCCGGAGCCCGGCTGGCTGCAGGGCGACAACCCGACGCCACAAGGGAGCCTGCAGATCCTCCCCCAGCAGCGCGACGCCAGCGGCGAGATGGGCGCCATCCCCGTGGTCGTCAACACCGAGCGCCTCAACAACGCGACGGTGACGGTGGAGATCCACTGCGTGCGGACCGACGCGGGCCTCGCGGAGTGGAAGCTCAAGGTCCACCAGGCGATCCAGCAGGCCTACAACCGGCAGCAGAGCGAGTACCTCGATCAGGTTCAGGCCGGTTCGATGCGGCCGCAGACGGGCTCGCGGCTCGGCGGCAACCCCGACGACAATCGCCGGATCGAGCGCACCGAGCTCAAGAAGGCGGTGATCCAGATCCTCGCGTCCCGTGACCTGACGGTGGATCGGCTCGGCGCCATCCGCGACGACCCACCGCCCGCCGTCCCCGCGTCGCCCCCGCCTGCGAACCCGCGGACCTACCCACGGCCGGACGTCCCGCTCACGCAGGAGCAGGGCCGGTTCATCCGCTTCTTCGAGCAGGCCTTCGAGTGGGAGAACATCACCTACCTGTTCTACCCATACTTCTGGGGGCGCGCTACCACCTGGTACGACCTCTCGCTGCTCGAGCACGAGGATCCGGTCTTCGGGGAGTTTCTCCGCGCCGGCTCGGCGCGCGTCGTCGTCCCGGTGCGCCCGGGCTTCGAACCCGCCGTCCAGTACTTCCTCCTCACCGACCAGATCTGGAGCGGCGGCGATCTGCCTGGCATCGCCGACGCCGACTATCTGCCGATCGCCGAGGAGATCAAGGCCGCGACCGCCCTGCCCACGGGCGGGGACGCGGTGGGCGCTCCCTGGCAGGTCCGTGTCCCGACCACGCTGATACGCCTCCGCGATGATGCCTCGCTGCCGACGTGGACCCACCTCGGCAACTGGGAGTGGTCGAGCAGCTGACGGTTCCACGAGCTCAAGACAAGGAGAACACCGATGAACGATCTTTTCCGGTTCATATCCATCCGCGGGCCGCAGGCCGCGCAGGCGGAGCGAGCGATCCCTCTGACGGGCGCCGGCGGCACCACGGAGCTCCAGGACGCCCTGCGTCCGCTCCGCGGCACCGACGACGCGTTTGCGGCCATGGCCGAGCTCGCCCGCCAGTACGAGGCGAGCCCCGCGTTCGCCGACCCGTCGGCGAACCTCGACCACGCCCTGCAGTTCGCCAAGTTCCGGACCAGGCTCGACGAACTCGTCGTCCAGCCGCTGCCGGTCAATCAGAGCGCGCTGGCAGCCGCGGTCACCCACGCCTTCGACGCCGAGCCCGAGACCGTCGTCGCTGGACCATGGTTCGCGACCCACAAGGACCGCGTCCACGACAGCCTGGTCGCGCTGTTCCTCGCCCCCGCCACCGGCCGCCGGGCGCCGACGCAGGAGATCGAGGAGGGGACCCCGCCGACGCCGCCGCTCGACCACGCCGTGCCGATGCGTCCGCTCGCCGACCTCGCGCGGGCGATCGACATTCTCGAGCGCGTGGCCGCCGTCGACACCGCGCTCCACAGCGCCGCGGCCCTCGACGCGGCCCTGCACAGCACGCTCTTGCTGCCACCGACGATCTTCCCGGTGCTCCCCCACCTCGGCGTGCGGCCGGTCGGCGTCGCCGACCTCCGGGTGGTCCGCCAGCAGCTGACCCGCTACGAGGCGGGCGAGGTCAGCGAGATCCACAACCTCCTCGCCGGGGAGTCCCACAGCCGCCGGCGCAAGCACACCCTGTCGATCGAGCAGAAGTCCGAGGTCGAGACCGAGACGACGACCGAGGTCATCAAGGACCTCAAGTCGACCGAGCGCTTCTCGCTGAAGCAGGAGATCGAGAAGACCCTGAAGGACGACCTGTCGGTCAGCGGCGGCGTCTCGGTCTCGACCAAGTTCGGCAAGCAGCTCACCGTCGACGCCAACCTCGACGTCGCCTGGACCCGCTCGAAGGAGCAGACGGAGAAGCTCTCGTCCGACTTCGCCCGCGAGATCACCCAGCGCACGGCGAGCAAGATCAGCGAGCGCGTCCGTATCCACGAGGTCTCGCGCACGGTCGAGAGCTTCCTCGACCAGGAGGACCACGCCTTCGACAACAGCTTCGGCCCGAACCTGCGCGGCGTGTACCAGTGGCTCAACAAGGTCTACACCGCGCAGGTGTTCAACTACGGCAAGCGCCTGATGTTCGACATCTCGGTGCCCGAACCTGCGGCGTTCCTGCTGAGCACGCTCGACGTCGCGGCCGCCGCCGGTCGCCCGACGCCGCCGATCCCGTTCACCCTCAACGGCGTGGACGGGCCGCCGCTGCGGCCCTACGACTTCTCGCGCAACCCCGCGGACCTGGCGCGCTACTACCAGCGGTTCGCCGGCCGCTACGGGGCCGAGGACGTGGAGGCCCCGCCGGCCGCCGAGGTCGTCGTCGCCAAGGCGATCACGGCCTCCGACCCCAGCGAGAACAACGATAGGGACCTGTTGATCCCGAACATCGACTCGCTCAAGATCCCCGACGGCTACACGGTCGAGCGCATCCGCGTCCACGGGACCTCGGCGCTGAAGCAGTACACCTCGAGCGAGGACGGCGGCAATCAGATCGACGTACCGATCGGCGCGACGATCGTGGTCTTCATCGGCCCCGTCGCGTTCCACTGCTACCACGGTGAGCAAGCGCAGGACGAGCAGCGGGAGCACGCGTACGTCCAGTTCGACAAGGAGTGCCTCGTCGATCCCACCAAGCCGGAGTTCGGGTCCATCAGCCTCGGGATCTCGACCTACAACGTGCAGAGCCTCAGCCTGGCGATCGAGCTGGTCTGCACGCCGACGGCCACGGCGATCGAGGGCTGGGAGCTCCGGGCCTATAACACGATCCTCCAGGCTTACGAGGCCCGCCTCGCCGACTTCCGCGATCGCATGACCGCGTTCGTCGACTTCGCCGACCGCCCGCTCGGCGAGGCGGTGGCGCTCGGCGGCCATCCCGAGCAAAACCGGGCGATCGAGCGCCGCGAGCTCAAGCGCAGCGCGCTCGAGGTGCTCGTCGGCAAGAACCTCGTCGACGTCGACCGCGGCGCGGTGAGCACGACGCCGCCGGCCAACCAGGTGCGCGCCTTCCCCCGCGCGATCCTCGAGAAGGTCGAGGCCGACGGCGCGTACGCCCGCTTCTTCGAGCAGGCCTTCGAATGGGAGCAGATGACGTACCTGTTTTACCCATACTTCTGGGGCCGCCTGTCGACCTGGTACGACAAGGCGCTGATGGCCCACGGAGACCCGTCGTTCCTCGAGTTCCTGCGAGCGGGCGCGGCGCGGGTCGCCGTCCCCGTCCGGCCGGGCTTCGAGGAGGCGATCCAGTACTTCCTGATGACGGGCCAGATCTGGGGCGGCGGGGAACTGCCGGGCGTCACCGACACGACGTACCTGCCCATCGCCGAGGAGATCCGCGAGGTCACCGGCGCCCCTGGCGCGGAGAAGCCCGAGGGCGAGCCGTGGGAGATCGTGCTGCCGACGCAGCTGGTCAAGCTGCGCGCCTACGGGACGCTCCCGACGTGGAGCCGGCCGTACCCCGACCAGTGGAAGTGGCAGGAGGACCTGAACCCGCCCTACTGAGGCCGCGCGACCCACTCGCTCCCATCCGCACGGAGGTCAGTCATGAGCCAGGAAGTCCTGCACATCGTCGTGGTCGCGGGCTTCAATTACAGCGACACCGCGTCGAACCCCCACGAGTTCGACGAGCGGTCCATGAACCGCATCGGCTGGTATCTCACGCAGCACGCCGATCGCCGCGAGACGCTGGTGTTCCACTATCTGAGCGTTGGGCACGGCGTGGTCGCCCGCAGCGTCGAGGTCGACCCGCGCTTCACTGCGGCCCAGTTCATGCGCCTCGACAAGAGCGTCGACCGGGGCGCCAGGCCGGGCGCGCAGAGCTTCTGGGCCAGCATCGACCGGGCCACGTTCTGCCCGGTCACGCGCGCCAACTACGGCCCGCCGAAGGGCGGCCATCACCCCGCGTACAAGCCGACCTTCGACCCGCTCGGCCGCAGGCCGATGGCGATCACCGACGTGTACGCGCACGTCGCCACCTTGCCCGTGAACAGTGTGCGAGAGCTGAGCATTTTCAGCCACTCCGGGGTCAACGGGCCGATCCTCGCCAATTGCTACGAGTCCGAGTCGCTGTTCATGGCGTTCTTCCGGGGGCACGCGCCGTTCATGAAGACAATGCGCTACCGCGAGCTCCTCGCGCGTGACCCGTACGACCTCGACGCCCGCGCGCTCAAGGACTTCGTCACGCCGGCCGGGCTGGAGTTCGACCTCGACGCGGGGCTGGCCGCCAACGCCGCGCGGCCGAACCCGAACCTGCTGCTCGAGTATACCGAGGCGATCTCATGGTTCTACAACTACGCGATCGAGGGTGACGACGACCAGAACACCCGGCGCAAGCTCTCCTTCGCCTGGTACGTCGAGCGCTGCAGGGCGGCCTTCCGCAAGGACGCCGAGCTGTGGGTGTGGGGGTGCTTCTCCAGTCAGGTGGTCGCGCGGCTGATCTGGGACTGCCTGGCGAGCCCGGAGTTCGCGAAGGGCCGCCACGCCCTGGTCGGCGCCGGCGGGCTCCCCGAGGTGCCGGACGAGTGGACGCTCCGGCGCCCGGTCTACTACGACAGGGCCTATCTCCTCCACGACGCCCGCACGGTGACCGCGGACGCCCTCCCGCCGGGCACGAAGAAGATCCCCACGCCCCACCTCCTGGCGATCCTCCGCAGCGCCCACATCGGGTCCTATGCGTCGCTCACCCGCCTCGTGCTCGGGGTGACGAGCATGCAGGCGTTCGCCGGGACCAGCTCGGACCTCGAGCCGCGCTCGGCGGGACCCTTCCCGTTGATGAACGTGGCGGCCAAATTCCGCCAGTTCGTAAGATTCTACGACAAGGTCGTGCTGATCGACCGCTGGGACAGGAACGGCGTGTCCAACACGTACACGTACTCGCAGGCGTACCCCTACGCACAGTACCGACCGAAGCGCTGAGACGGAGCGGTGTGACATGTGCAAGCAACCAAAGGATCGACTCAATCCGACGCTCCCGCGGCGGCCGACGTGTACGCCCGTGCGCGTCGACCTCTTCTTCGCCAACGTCGCGGCGCACGACATCTTCGTCGAGAGCACATTCGTCCGGCGCATGCTCGCCGTCACGGAGTCCATCTTCGGCGAGTACAACATGCACCTCGACGTCCGACCGACGATGCAGCCAGACGAGCGCCAGTACGCTGCGCGGCTCAAGGCGCGGATCCTGGCCTGGAAGGGCGGCCGCGTGCGAGTCCCGCGCAAGGGCCCGTCCTCCGCCGACTTTCGCACGGATCAGGGCGATCTGTCCTCGTACGCAGCGATCATGCAGCCGGCCCAGGACCGTAGGTCCCGGCTCCGGGTCATCTTCTGCGAGTACGACTATACGGACGCAGAGCTCGCGGCCGCAAACCGCTGGGCTCAGGAGGTCAGCATGGGCCGGAAGCGCAAGGCGCCGGCGCTGGAGTGGCGCAAGGGCGATACGCTAGGGGACAAGACGTGGAAGGGCGCTGTGGAGCCGTGGGTCACGATCAACCTGCGGCTGCCGCTCTTGTACCTGAAAGACTGCTTTACCCTGGCCCACGAGATCGTGCACGCGAGCGGCCTCGAGCACCCGCGCCGCCCGCTCCCGGAGAACCTGATGAACGAGGGGGCCGCGGACGGCTACGTCCTGCGCCAGGATCAGCTCGAGGTGTTCGCGCGGGCCCCATTTTGCAAGTGACCGCGCGGCCGTCGCTGCGGGCCGTCCCCCCCGCGGCCGGCTCGCGACTCCGCGGCGGTCGACGTCCCCATGCGAGCGCCGGCGGCGTCGTTATCGTGATGAAGGCACTCTCCGTCCAATCCGCCTCGCGCGGCCGTGCGCCTTGAAACCCGACCCGCCGACAGTCCATATTGCGGAAACTTTGGCGGAACTCGCGCGGATCGGGCGCTTCGTCATCCTGCGCAAGCTCGGCGCGGGCGGGATGGGCGTCGTGTATGCCGCCTACGACGAGGAGCTCGAGCGCAAGCTGGCGATCAAGGTCGTGCTGCCCGGGCTGCACAGCGAACGGGCCTCGCTCGGCGAGACCCGGCTCCTGCGCGAGGCCCAGGCCCTCGCCCGCGTGTCCCACCCCAACGTCGTCCAGGTCTACGAGGTCGGCTCCGTCGGCGAGGCCGTGTACATCGCCATGGAGCTGGTCCGCGGTCACACCCTCGGCGAGTGGCTCGCCGCGGCGCCGCGGCGCTGGCGGGAGGTCCTCGGCGTGTTCCAGCAGGTCGGCGCCGGTCTGGCCGCCGCACACGCCGCGGGCGTCATCCACCGCGACGTCAAGCCCGACAACATCCTCGTCGGCGACGACGGCCGCGTCCGCGTCGTCGACTTCAGCCTCGCGCGCCCCGTCGAGGGCCACCCCTCGCCGCAGGGCGACGGCCCGCACGACCTCGCCCGCACCCGCGCCGGCGCCCTGGTCGGCACGCCGCTCTACATGTCGCCCGAGCAGATCGACGGCCAGCCCGCCGACGCCCGCTCCGATCAGTTCAGCTTCTGCGTCACCCTGTACGAGGCGCTCTACCGCGCGCGCCCGTTCGCCGGCACCACCCTCGAGGAGCTGCGCGAATCGATGCTGCGCGCCGACCTCCACCTGTCGCGCACGCGCGGCCTGCTGCGCGCGCTGCGGTCGAGCGACAGCCTGTCCCGAAGGTCAGGTGCCAGCCTGGCGCGCGCCGCCGTGCCGCCGGCGCAGGACCTCGCCTCGGGCAACCTCGCCGCACCCCCAAACGGAGCCAGCGAGCCCGGCCCTGGCGAGCCCAGCCCGGCCGCCGGCGCGCCGGCGGGGATCCGCCGCGCCCTGCAGCGCGGCCTGCGGGTCGACCCCGCCGCCCGCTACCCCGACATGCAGGCCCTGCTCACCGAGCTCGGCCGCGACCCCTCGCGCGCGTCGCGAAGGACCGCCCTCGCGCTCGGCGTCGTCGGCCTCGTCGCCGCCGGCGTCGCCACCTCGGTGTACGTGATCGAGGCCCGCGCCGAGGTGTGCCGCGGCGCCGCCACCGAGCTCGCCGGCGTGTGGGACCCCGGGCGCCGCGACGCCGCCCAGCGGGCCGTGCTCGCCACCGACGTGCCCTTCGCCGCCACCACCTGGGCCCGCGTCGCCGTCGCGATGGACACGCAGGCCGCCGCCTGGGTCGAGCGCCGCAACGCCGCCTGCGCCGACGCCCTGCACGGCGCGCGGTCGATCGCCATGCACGGTCGCCGCGACGCCTGCCTCGACGCCCGCCTGCGCGAGCTCGACGCCCTCGCGCAGGTGCTCACCGAGGCCCGCCCCGACACCGTCGAGCGCGCCGTCCAGGCCGCGGCCAACCTGCGCCCGCTCGCCCCCTGCGACGACGAGGCCGCGCTGTCCGCCCGCGTCCCGCCGCCCGACGAGCCGACGCTCGCCGCCGCGGTCGAGGCCGTGCGTCGCCAGCTCGCCCGCGTCGAGGCGCTCGATCGGGCAGGCGCCTTCAAGTCCGCGCTCGCCGAGGCCGAGGCCGCCCACACCGCCGCGCTCGCCCTGGCGTACCCGCCCGTGCACGCCGAGGCCGGCCTGGCCCGCGGGCGCGCCGCGCTGTCGCTGACGTGGCTCACCGACGCCGTGACGCAGCTGGAGGACGCCTACCACCTGGCCAACCGCGCCGGCCACGACGAGGTCACCATGACCGCCGCGATCGACCTCGTCGTGGCGCACCGCGAGCTCGGCCACACCGACGTCGCCGAGGGCTGGATCCGCTTCGCGGAGGACGCCCTGTTCCGCGCCGGCGCCCCCCCGGGCCCGACCGCCACGCTGTTGCAGGTGCACGGCCGGATCGCCGGCGACCGCGGGCGCCCGGCCGAGGCCCTGGCGAAGGCCGAGCGGGCCCTGGCGCTCTTGCGCGACTCCCGGGACGCGGAGCACCCCGACATGGTCCAGGCCCACAACAACCTCGGCCTCGCGCGCCGGGCCCTCGGCGACGACGAGGGGGCGCTGTTCGCCTACGACCAGGGCCTCGTGCTCGCCGAGAAGATCCTCGGCGTCGATCACCCCGGCGCCGTCCCGCTGCTCAACAACCGCGCCGTCGTGCTGCTCGACCAGGGGCGCGTCGACGAGGCCCTCGTCGCCTACCGCCACGGCCTCGAGATCCGCGCCCGCGTGTACGGCACGTCCCACCCGCGCTACGCCTTCTCGCTCGCGCAGATCGGCGACGCTCTCACGCGCCAGGGCAAGTACACCGAGGCCGCCGAGTACTTCGCGCAGGCGCTGGCGATCCGCACCCGCGCGCTCGGCCCCGACCACCCGGACGTCGCCGATACGCTGATCGGCATCGGCAAGGTCGAGCACATCCGCGGCAACAAGGACGCCGCCGTGCGGGCGACCCAGCGCGCGCTCATCATCCTCACGCGGGCCCTCGGCCCCGAGAGCCCGCGCGTCGCCGCCGTGAAGATGAACCTCGCCGTCCTCTACCGCGCCGACGGGCGCCCCGACGCCGCGCTCGCGCTCAACGCCGAGGTCCGCGCGCTGCTCGAGAAGACCCTGCCACCGAACCACGAGCGGCTGATGGCGCTGCGAGGCAACCAGGCCAACGTCCTGCGCGACCTCCGGCGCCACGACGAGGCGATCGCCGAGTACAGGGAGCTGCTCGCGCTCCAGGAGTCCGCTGGCTCCTCCGCCGGCAAGGTCGCGCACATCCTGCTCAACCTCGGCCAGACGCATGTCGCCCGCGGCGCCCCGGCCGACGCCATCCCGGTGATCGAGCGGGCCCTGACGGTCAACGCCAGCGGCACCGACGAGGAGTTCAAGCGCGCCCAGATCGAGCTGGTCCTGGCGCGCGCCCTGTGGAACAGCCGAACCGACCGCCCTCGCGCCCGTCGGATCGCACAGAGCACCGCCGCCACCCTGCGCGCCGCCGGCCCCGACGCCGCTCCGATCCTCCTCGAGGTCGAGAAGTGGCTCGCCGATCCCGACGCGCCGGACGAGCCCTGACCGGAGGCGCGCGGCGACCTCGACCCCGCGCCGGCCGCCTGCTCCCCGGGGCGTCAGCACACCGATCGCGCATGTGGGGCTCCGAAGCCGGCGGGCCGAGCTGGCCACGCCGGAGCCGGGGGCGCACGGCCGCCACTGAAGTGTGACGGACAGCGCAGCGGCCCGCGAGTCAAGTGACCGCATGGCCCCGCTCGTCATCGTCGGTGTCGTCGCGGTGACGCTCGGCTGGTGGCGGCAGGCACGGCCGGCGCCGCGCGAGGTGCCGCCGCTGCCGCGGCCTAGCGACCGGCTCGTGCTTCTGCCGCACGTGCGTGGGCCAGGTTGCGGATCGCGTTGTTGCCGAGCAGCTCGCCGCCCGCAGCGATCTCGTCCCAGCGCTTTGCGGTCAGGGTGATCTTGTTGAGCAACATGCGCAGCGTGGCCGCGAGAAACCGCGGATCACGGACCTCGGCGAACAGGAGATCGAGGATCGCGCCCGTCACATCGGCGTCGCCGCTGGCGATGGCGTCACCCACGACCTCCGTGCAGCGCCCCTCGTCGTGCGCGGCGAGGGCGGCGCGAAGCTGCTCGCGGAGCGGCGTCGTCCGGCGCATCTCCGCCTTCGCGGCCGCCTGCGCGGCGCGCTCGGCCTGGCGAGCCTCGGCCGCGCGATCGCGGGTCGCGAGGTAGTAGTCGCCGAAGCCCTCCTCGACGACGTAGTCATCGGCCTCGACCCGCGCCGCGTACGCGTCGAGCCACGCGGCGAAGCTGTCGGCGATGACCTCGAAGTTGTCGTCATGAGGACACGCGAAGACGCGGCCGCTCACCCCGTGCACAGCGAGCAGATCCGAGTCGCGTCCCGCGAACGGGATCCAGTGATCGGAGGCGAGCTCCTCGTCCGTGCCGCCCGACCGCGCCCACCACGACGCGTTGGCCCGCGCAAAGGCGAGGCCGGCGTGCAGCGTCGATCGCTCGTCGAGGGCCTGCGCGATCGACAGGAGGTCATGGGACTCGACGAAGCCGTTCCCCCACTCCTCCTGCCCGTCGTGCAGGAGCCACAGCTGCCGGAGATCGTCGGGCAGCGGGGCCCCGAGCTGAGCCTCGGCCCGCGCGATCGCCTCGGGGCTCGCCCCAACCGCCAGGTTTTGTGCGAGGAGCGGGGCGTCGTGCGTGACCATCCATGCGCAGATGCGTGCGATCGCGTCGTGAATTCCGTCGGGCGTACCCATCCCCGCGGGGATACTACACAACGCCACACAGGCGGTAGAGCCCGTCGGAGGCAACCGCGACCACTCCGCAATGAGCTCGCCCGGGTATCGCGCTGAGCACCAGCCGTCGGGCGGCCCACCGCTCATCCCGGCGCTGCAGAAGGATTCGCTGCGGGAGCCGCGGCCGAGCTGGCGCCGACGATGACCGGCAACCGCGGCACGACGCCACCCTGGGGGTCCAACCACCGTCCTCGGTTGACAAACGCGCGATCTCGAGCGCTCATGCCCGCGTGGCGGAGCCCATGCTCAAGGTCATCGATCCCTGGCACTTCCTCGACGAGGACGGCAGCTTCCCGGACGATCCGGCCGTGCGTGCACGCGCGATTCGGATCGCCCAGTGCATCGAGTATGGCGGCAACCTCGAGCGCGGACACAGCCGCGAGACGCTGATCCAGTGTCGACGGCGACCGGACGGCGCCGCGTGCCCTGGGCTGCTCCACGTCCTGAAGCAGAAGGACGACGCCATCCTCGTATTCTGTGTGATCTGCGAGACCGACGAGTACCTCATCTATGAATGGCCAACGCTCCGTGCACTTGCGGGAGCGGCAAGAAGTACAAGCGCTGCTGCATGAACAAGCAGCCCTTCAACTGACCACTGCGCGGCCGGAGCAGAAGGCGGCGTCAAGGGTCCGGGCTGTCGCCCGCGAGTTGGTCGGGGAGAGATCAAGGAGACCTCGAGGTCGTGGGGGCGACGGGGCAGTTCGGGGTAGCCATATTTGACAGGAGAATACAAGCTCGGGAGCACCTACATCGCCGGGTGCTTGATCACGAAGGGAGCGCCCGTCTTGATCGCCTCGAGCTTCGCGGCGCGGACGAGCCGCGCGCGGGCGAGCGCGAACACTCGCGTCATGCAGTGGTAGGCTGTCGGCCGCCGGCGTGGAGATGGAGCAGCCCGATAGCCCAGTCGGTGTGGCGGGGGGAGCCGGCGCACTCGAGCTGGAGCACATGCGGCGGACGCTCAAGCAGCGGCTGTTTCGCACGGATGCAGCGCCGCTCAAGGTCAGCCGGTTCGTGGTGCTCGATCGCCTCGGAGAAGGCGCGACGGGGGTCGTGTTCTCGGCGTACGATCCGCTGCTCGACCGCAAGGTCGCGCTGAAGATCCTGCGCGCGCAGCCGGGCGGGGGCGGAGAGCAGCAGCGCCGTCGGATGATCCGCGAGGCGCGGGCGCTCGCGCGGCTCGAGCATCCCAACGCGCTCGGCATCTTCGAGGCGGGCGAGCAGGACGGCGCGGTGTTCCTGGTGACCGCGTTCGTCCGCGGGCGCACGCTGAGGGCGTGGTTTCAGCAGGGTCCGCACCCGATCGACGAGGTGCTGCGGGTGATGATCGCGGCCGGTCGCGGGCTCGCGGCCGCCCACGTGGCCGGGGTCGTCCACCGCGACTTCAAGCCCGAGAACGTGATGCTCGGCGAGGACGGGCAGGTGCGCGTGCTGGACTTCGGCCTCGCCGCGCTGTACGACCGCCCCGAGCCGGAGGTGCAGGCCGGGCCCGAGGACGCCAGCGCGGCGCTCGACGGCGACCTGACACGAACCGGCGCGCGCCTCGGGACGCCGGCCTACATGGCGCCGGAGCAGCGAACCGGGGGCCGTCCGGACGCCCGCAGCGACCAGTACAGCTTCTGCGCGGTCCTGTACGAGGGACTGCACGGCGAGCGCGTCTGCGAGCCGCCCACGGGGTCGGCGCGCATGTCGGCCGTGCTCTCGAGCGCGCGGGTGCCCGCGTGGCTGACCGCGGTGCTCGCTCGCGGCCTCGATCCCGACCCGGCGGCGCGCTGGCCGACGGTCGAGGACTTGCTGAAGGCGCTCGCGGACGACCCGGCCGCCGCGCGCCGGCGGCGGGGACGGGCGCTGGCGATCGCGGCGTCGCTGGTGTTGCTCGGCAGCGTGATGGCGATGTTACTCGCCACTGGCGCGTCGGCCTGGTCGCGGGCCCGGAGCGAGCGGGAGGCCGAGGCGAGGCTGGCGGCGATCGAGCCACGCGTGGAGCAGCAGGCTCGCGAGGGCAGGCGCGCCGGGGCGCGCGACCTGCTGCGCGAGTTCTCGGAGCTCGCGGGCGCCCGTGGGACGGCCGCGCACGCCCGGGCATGGCTGCGTCAGGCGGTCCGCGAGCGCGCGGCCGGGGACGTCGCCGGCGCGATCGAGAGCCTCGCCGAGGTCGACGTCGACGCCCTCGACGGTCCCGAGCGCGAATCGACGCAGCGCGGGCTCGCGGAGGTGTTCCGCGACGACCACGACTGGGTGTCGATGGCGGACGTGCTCGCCGAGCTCGACGAGGCGGAGCTGCGCGCGAGCCCGGAGCTTCGCGCGCTGGCGGTGACCTCCGCGGCGGCCAGCCGCGACCTCGCGCGGGCGCGTGAGCTGTCCTTCGAGGCGAGCGGAGCGGCCCAGCTCGAGGCGCTCGCGCCGTTGCTGCGAGCGCTCGCCTCGGTGACGCCGACCGAGCAGGTCGCCCATGTCGCGCTCGAGCTCGACAGCGACGGCGACGGGGCGCGCGAGCTGCTGCTGCGACATGCGCCCGCCGGCGTCGCGGGCGGCCTGTCGCTCGCGCGCGCCGACCCCACGCTCGCCCCGTCGCGCGCGCTCGGCGGGCTGTCGGCCGGGCTGCTGCCGCTCGCCGCGGTGGCGCGCCCGGACGGGCCGGACCTCGTGGTCGGATGGGACGGCGAGGACGGCGTGCTGCTGTCCCTCGGGCCAGGCGAGCCACGCGAGCACCTGCGCTGGCACGAGGGCACGGTCGTGCAGGCGACCGGCGCCGACCTCGACGGCGACGGGCGCCGGGAGCCTTACGTCGGCACGGGGCCGTACAGCCGCCGCCTGCTCGCGCTGCGCGAGGGCGACGCGGGGAGCTGGGAGGTCGTCGTCCCGCACCCGGAGACCCGCGGCTCGGA
>Ga0075163_10005726_pt1 | contig 16518 bp, 22 predicted proteins | sample JI1023141ADNA_FD_71478 | JGI IMG/M metagenome (GOLD analysis project Ga0075163, IMG submission 71478) | Wastewater effluent complex algal communities from Wisconsin, to seasonally profile nutrient transformation and Carbon sequestration -... | ecosystem: Engineered > WWTP > Effluent > Algae...
TGATCGAGAAGAACGGCTACCTCAGCCCCGCCGCCGCGCGTCAGAGATGGCTCGACCAGAACCTGCCGTGCGCGGCATAGTGCAACCTACTGTCCAAGGGACCGGGTGCGGTACACGGTGAGCTGTCTGCCCGTTGATCCCGAGGCGAGAAGGGCTCTTTCCACCGCTTATGTTCGGAGCCGACACGCTCCATGCAAGTGGACCCCCTCGCCCAAGGACACAATCCAGTGTTCGATGACCCCATGCTACTCGGCGTCATCTCCGACACCCATGGCCTGTTGCGCCCCGAGGCGCTGGAGGCACTCGCGGGTGTAGAGCACATCATACACGCCGGCGACGTCGGCAGCCCGGGCATCATCCCTCGCCTGGCGGAGATCGCACCAATCACGGCCATCCGCGGCAACGTCGACACGCAGCCTTGGGCACGGGACATTCCGGCTCGGGAGGTAGTGACGCTCGCCGGCCGGACGATCTACGTCATCCACGACCTCGGAGATCTCGATCTCGATCCGGTCGCAGTTGGCGTCGACATGGTCGTGTCGGGCCACTCGCACATGCCGAAGGTCGAGACCCGACGAGGCGTCTTCTACCTCAACCCTGGAAGCGCGGGACCTAGGCGGTTCCGACTACCCGTAGCCCTGGCGCGGGTTGATCTGGCTTCGGACCAAATCCGTCCCGAGAACCACGAGCTGCCGCTATAGGCGCTCGCCCGGCCCAGCGGCTTGCGGCCTTCGGGATCGCGCTCGACGCGTACCTGCGACGGGTGAGACAGATGAGACACGTGTTCCGGATTACTGCCTCGCGCGCACGCACGCGCGAGGAGAGGAACGGAAACACCTGTCTCATCTGTCTCACCTGTCGTGGTCGTCAGTCGACATGCGGACCTGTGCGGTGGCCCCTCGAGGCATCTCCTTGCCTTCAGACGCGATCAGACTCGCAACAGCGACTTGATCGCCCGGCGTTCGTCCATCGCGCGATAGCCCTCGGCCACATCGGCGATCGGCAGCTCGAGGTCGAAGACCTTCCCAGGGTTGATCTTGCGGGTCAGGACGAGGTCCATCAGATGCGGCAGGAACCGAGGGACCGGAGCAGGACCGCCGAGCAGGTTCTTCTGCGAGAAAAACAGGTACTCGCCGCTCAGCTCGACGCCGTGAGGCACACCCACGAAGCCGATCGAGCCGCCGGGCCGCGCCGCGTTGATCGCCTGGTGCATCGACTCGTTGGTGCCGACGCACTCCAGCACCGCGTCGGCCCCGACGTCCTTGGTCAGCGCCTTGATCCGGGCGACGCCAGCGTCGCCGCGCTCGGTGACGATGTCGGTCGCGCCGTACTCAAGCGCGAGTTCCTGCCGCTGCTTGTGGCGGCTCATGACGATGATGCGGTCGGCGCCCATCTGGCTGGCGGACAGCACGCCCATCAGGCCGACGGCGCCGTCGCCGACCACCGCGACCGTCGAGCCCGGCTGCACCCGCGCGGCGTCGGCCGCATACCAGCCGGTACCGAGCCGTCCGACGCGGCGAGCAGGCCGGGCAGCACGTCCTCGGCCGGCGCTTCCGCCGTTGCGACGAGCGTGCCGTCGGCGAGCGGGACGCGGGCATAGGGCGCCTGCGCACCGCTCATGAACTCGCGCTGCGCGCAGGACGACTGGAAGCCGTGCCGGCAGTGCGGACAGACGTTGTCCGAGCTGGCGAACGAGCCGACCACGAACTGCCCCGGCTTGATAACGCGAACCTCGCTGCCGACCTCGACCACTGTCCCGCAATACTCGTGCCCCATGTGCATCGGCGCGGTGACCGCGTTGGCGCCGCGGTAAGGCCAGAGGTCGGAGCCGCAGACACAGGTCGCAGCGAGCCGGATGATGGCGTCGGTCGGCTCGAGGATCGCGGGCTCCGCGACTTCCTCGTAGCGGACGTCGCCCGGGCCGTGGAGAACGGTGGCTAGCATGAGGGATTCCTTTCGATCATTCACGCGCTGTAGTCGGCGTCGCTGACGTGTTCCATCCAGTCGACGACCTTGCCGCCGCTGACCTCCTGGATGGCGATGTGGCTCATCGCGGTTGCGGGTGACGCGCCGTGCCAGTGCTTCTCGCCGGGCGCGAACCAGACGACGTCGCCGGGCCGGACTTCCTCGACGGGCCCGCCGTCACGCCGGACCCGCCCGAGGCCCGAGGTCACGATCAACGTCTGGCCGAGCGGATGGGTGTGCCAGGCCGTCCGGGCGCCTGGCTCGAAGGTGACCTGGGCGCCCTGCACGCGGTCGGGGTCGGCGGCGTTGAACATCGCGTCGATGCGCGGCCGGTGAACCAATCGGCCGGGCCCTCGCGGGATGGCGTCTGGCCTGCGCGGAAGATTTCCATGGCGATCTCCTTCGGATCAGGAATGAAGCTCGAGCCGCAGCGGGAACTCGCCGCGAACCAGCAGTGGCTCTACTCCGCCCTCTATGTGGCCGAGCCGGATCAGGTCGCCACGGTAGCTGTAGCTGCCGTGGAAGAAGGCGAGGTTGCCCCAGCCGAGGAAGTAGCAGAGGTCGCCCGGCGCCTCGTCGTCGAAGGGCACGTGGCCCCCCTCGTCGAGCCGGCGCGGCAGGTGGGCGATCTTCTCGTTGGTCGAGAAGTCGCCGATCGTCAGGTCCAGCGGCAGGAGCGACGCGAGGTCCCGGACCGTCGGATTGTCGAGAAGCCGGACGGTGAAGTCCTGATCGGCGAAGCGGCAGCGCAGGCGCATGGCAGGTCCTGTCCCTTGGGAGCGGGCGGTGCGCGGCAGCATGAGGCTGGCGACGGCGCCGGCCAGGAGAGTGCGGCGGGTCAGCCATGACGGAGCGGCTAGCATGCGACGTTCCCCTCCATGCCGTATGAAAGACCGGCCCCGCCCGCCTGTTGCCGCGCGCCCGTCGCGGCGGCCGCGACGATGGCGGAGCCGAGGAGGAGAAGCGCACCGAGGGCGAACGCGATCCACCAGCCGGCGCTGTCGAAGAGGAGCCCGCCGGAGAAGGCGCCGAAAGTGATGGCGAACTGGATGAGCGCGACCTGCAGGCCGCCGCCGGCCTCTAGCTGGTCGGGGACGGTGCGGGTCATCCACGTGCCCCAGGCCACCGGGATCGGGGTGGTCAGGAAGCCCCAGAGCATCAGCAGGCCGGTCGTCGCGATGGCGACAGGCCCGAGCCCGATCAGGAGCAGCGCGATCGCGGCGAGCGCCGCCGGAAACGCGACCAGCACCGCGCTCAGGTGCGCGCGGAGGAGGAAGCCGATCAGCGAGGTCTCGGCCAGCCCGGCGAGGCCGATCCCAAGCAGCACCAGCGAGAGCGTGTTCACGTCGAGGGCGGTCACAACTTCGAGGAACGGCCGCAGGTAGGTGGAGAGAGCGAACTGCCCGGCGAAGAACAGCGTCATCGCCGCCATGCCGAGCGCGAAGGCGCGGTTGGCAAGCAGGCGGAAGGGGGCGCCGGTGGAAGCGGTCCCGCCGCCCGGCATCCGGGGCAGGGCGAGGGCCTGCCAGACAAAGGCGCCGACGCCGACCGGGACCAGGACGAAGAAGGCGCCGCGCCAGCCGATCAGCCCGCCGAGGAAGCTGCCGAGCGGGGCGGCGATGACGGCGGCGAGAGCGGTTCCGCCCTGCAGCATGGCGAGCGCCTTGGGCACGTCAGGGCCGGAGACGATGCGGGCGACGATGGCGGTCGCGAGCGACCAGAAGCCGCCGACCGACACCCCGATCAGCGCGCGGCCCAACATGAAGACGAGATAGTTGGGCGCGAACGCGACGGCGATCCCGGAGAGCACGAGCACCGCGGTGTAGCCGAGGACGACCAAGCGCCGGTCGAGGCGCGCGAGCAGCCCGTTGCTGAACAGGCTGGTCACCACGGCGAAGAAGCCCGAGACGGCGATCGCCATTCCGGCCTTCCCCTCGGTGATCGCGAGATCCTCGGCGATCGGCGTCAGCGGGCTGACGGGCATGAACTCCGAGGCGACGAGCGTGAAGGTCATCAACGACATGCAGATCACCGCGCCCCAGGCGCTCCGCGCCTCGGTCATCCGGTCGTCGTAGGTCGCGTCCATGTCGTTTCCGCGCTGATGGTGTCTTCGCGTGAGCCATATAGACCTGTCGCATTCACCGGATTAGACGGAGCAATCCGCATGAGCCTATCGGCTCGTGACATAAATCATCGGGTGCGGCATGCAGCGCGGCGATATGGGCGACCTGCTCTGGTTCCTGGCGGTGGCGGAGGAGCGGAGTTTCACCCGCGCCGCCACAAGGCTCGGCACGTCGCAGTCGACGCTCAGCCACACGATCAAGGACCTGGAGGGCAGACTCGGCCTGCGGCTGCTCACCCGCACCACGCGCAGCGTGGCGCCCACCGAGGCAGGACAGCGCCTCGTCCAGTCGCTCAGCCCGCGCGTCGAGGAGATCGAGGCGGATCTCGCCAATCTCATGGCGCTGCAGGACAAGCCGTCCGGAACGGTGCGGCTGACCCTGTCGGACCGCGCCTACCGGACGATCCTCTGGCCGAGGCTGCAGCCGGTGCTCGCCGACTATCCCGACCTCCGCCTCGAGGTCAGCATCGACAACGTCCTCCGCAATATCGTCGAGGAGCGGTTCGACGCCGGTGTGCGCTTGGGCGAGAACGTCGACAAGGACATGATCGCCGTGCGGATCGGACCTGACTGGCGGCTCGTCGCCGTGGCGTCGCCTAGCTACTTCGCAGGCCATCCCATGCCTAGAACGCCGCAGGACCTGGTGCATCATGACTGCATCAACCACCGCCAGGGAAGGTCCGGCGGTCTCTACGCCTGGGAGTTCGGCAAGGATGGCCGCGAGCTCCGCGTGCGCGTCGAGGGACAGCTCACTTACAACACGTCGCTGCCGATGATCGACGCCGCGATCGCCGGGCGCGGCCTCGCCTACGTCCCCGAGGACCTCGTGAGCGAGCAGATCGCGTCAGGCACCCTGGTCCAAGTGCTCGACGACTGGTCGCCGTACTTTTCGGGATATCACCTCTATTATCCCAGCCGGCGGCAGCTGTCGCCGGCGATGTCGGTGATCGTCGAGGCGCTCCGGTTCCGTGCTGCTGCCAGGTGACGGCTTGATTTTCGCGGCCTGGCGCGACGGTCGAACGTAGAGCTCAACCTGCTTGCGCGACCACGAAACGCCGCCCACGCCGGTGATGGACCTCGCGCCCGTTGAGCCGCCAGACGATCACGCTGAGGGCGTACTCCCACCGCCGATGCGCCGTCGGCCGGCTGATGCCGAACCGGTAGCAGAGTTGCTTCCAGCTGCTGCCCTCTGCTCGCGCCCACATCAGGTGGGCGTCGTCTCGCTCGAGAAAGCGGTTCCAGGTGATCACCTCCTCCATGCGGGAGATTGCCGCGCTGCTCGGCGGCGGCATACGCATCGGTGTGGGGGTCGCCGCCGCCAGCTCTTTCGCGGTCCGCTGGACCTCCGGCCAGGTGCCGAAGTAACCGGCGACCCGAACCGGCGGCAGCCGACGGAGGATGGCCGCGGCCTCGGTGATCCGCTCCTCGACCATGTCGCGCGACCATTCAGGCATCGGCGGCCTCCTCGCGCTTGCCGTAAAGCTTGTCGCCGAGCTGTTTGACCAGTTCGCGCTCGGGCCAGGTCAGCCGCTCATCGTCGACGGCGACGGCGAGCAGACCTTGTTCGTGCCAACCGTCGCGCTTCACGCGCTCCGGGCCGCGCCGCTCGCCACCGTAGCCGGGAGGATGCCATCTCATCGGGCGACCTCCTGCAGCACGGCGGCGTAGCCAGCGACATCGAGGATCGAGTCGGCATGGGCAGGATCGTGCCCGAGCCGGGCAAGCTTCAGGTCGATCAGGCAGATCACGACCTGAGCCGGCGAGATGGGCTGGCCGAGGACGATCGACCAGCGCTTCGCCACCGTGGCCATCAGCGGCGCCGCCTCGCCATAGGTCTTCCGCCGCTGGCTGACGACGTTCGCTGCCTCGAGCAGCATCGCCTCCCCGGTCACCGCAGACCTCCCCGGGTGTCGATTGCCCAGTGCAGGATGGCGAGGGCGTCGGCCTCGTTGTCGTCGCTCGGACGGAAGCCCCGGGCGCATGCGGCGGCGATCATCTCCTCCTTGCCGGCGTTGCCCTTGCCGGTCGCATGCCTTTTCACGGTGCCCACGGGCACACCCTGATAGGGCACGCCGCGCAGCTCAGCCCAGGCGGTCAGCGTCGCCATCAGGCCGCCGTAGACATGGGCGGCGTCGGTGGCGACGTGGCGACGGACTTCCTCGAACCAGATCGCGGCGATCGGCCCGCTCAGCTGGTCGAGCTCGGTCAGCCAATTGGTGAAGCGCAGGTAGCGCATGCCGCCGCCATCGTAGCGGCTCGTTCGGAACGACACCGTGCCGCTGGTGATCAGGCCGTCGAGCGCGCGCAACGCCCAGCCGGTCGTCGTGCCGAGGTCGAGGGCGAGGATGGTGGGCGTCGCGGCCGGCGCGGCGGGCACGGGCAGGCTTGCGTTGGGGCCGGTCAGGGTCAGAGTCGCTGCAGACATGAGGGTCTCCATTGTGGCTGTCGGTGGTGGGGGACGACGGCGGTCTGGCGCTTGGCGGTGCTGGCCGCCGTCGTCTGATCATCGGCCGGGATGCGGCGGGGCGGTCGCGAACGCATGGCCGGAGCCTCCGAGGGCGCAGCGATCAGCCATGATCAATGCCTGCGGCGGCCGGGTCGTAGCGGAGCGAGAGCCCACGGAAGATGCGGTACTCGGTCCCCCCGACGCGCGCCTTGCCGGCCTTGAACCCTCGCCGCGCCAGATTCTCGCTGCAGCCCTTCGAACTGCCCGGGCGGTCGCCCTGGCGCTCGGCAAAGGACTTCCACGACTTGTAGAGCTTCGCCTGAATCTCGAAGGCGTTCCGCTCCTTGACGCAGTCCTCGTCGAGCCACTGGCCGAACACATCCTGATCGTCGAAGTACTCGGCGGTCGCCTCGGCGACGATCGCCGGCCGGACCAGCCCGTTCGCCTGCCAATCGATGCAACCGTCGATCATCCAACGGAGGATGCCCGGCCACTCGGCCTTCAGCTTCTCCTCGAGCTCGCGGTCGGGCCGCGGCGGCTTGCGGGTGAAGGGGATGATGTTGAAGCGGCGCTTCGCCGCGTCGTCGACGTTGGTCAGCACCGGCTTGTGGTTGCCGACGATGACGAGCTTGAACCGCGGCGTGAAGGTGAAGTTGTCCTGCCGCATGAAGCGGGCGGTCACCTTGTCGCCACCGGTCAGCTGCTTCACCCTGGTCTCGGCCCACGCCCGACCTTCCTCGGTCTCCGAGACCGAGACGAGCCGCGCGCCGCGCAGCATGGCGATGTCGGTCGAGTGCTTGTCGTGCGCCGATGCCGCGAAGGCGTCCATGACCGCGGTCTCGGCATAGTCGGCGAGGATGCCGTTGAGCGTGTTCAGGAACACCGATTTGCCGTTGCCGCCCGGGCCGTAGATGAAGAAGAGCGCGTGCTCGCGGGTGTCGCCTGTCAGGCAGTAGCCCGCGATCTGCTGCAGGAAGCGCACAAGCCCGGCATCCGATTGGGTCGCGTCGTCGAGGAAACTCAGCCAGGTCGGGCACTCGGCCGAGGATGCCGGCGCGACGGCGGTCAGCCGGGTGATATGGTCGCCGCGTTGGGCGGCGCGGAGGCGACCGGTGCGCAGATCGACGGTGCCGCCGGGCGTACCCAGGGCGAAGTGATCCGGATCCCAGATCTCCGAGGTGACCGCATGCCGCCGGTCGATCTGCGCGAAGCGGATGACGGCCGCGGTGGTGCCGGCCCGGAGGAGCTTGGACACCTCCTTCTCCTCCAGCGGCAGCGCCTCGGCGGTGCGGCGGCATTCCTGGCGGGCGAGGTGAAGCGCGAGCCCCGTCTCCTCCACCCGCCAGCGGGTCTTCTCCCAGACGTACCAGCGGCCGCGGTGGTGGTCGTAGCGGAGGCGGTCGGCATACCGGCGGGAGAAGGCGGCGGCGATGGCATCCTCGTTCGCCGCGTCCGCCGGCGCCGATACCTCGTCCTCGACCTTGGCGGCGCCACGCTCGAGCGCCGCCTCGATCGCCGCGACACCGCCCTGGAGGAGCAAGTCATTCGCGTCGGTACCGGCGACCGGCGGAGCGGCGACGGTGACGCGGCGGCCCTCGGCCTTCAGACGCTGCGCGGCGCGCTGGGCGGCCCGCATGCCGGCGCCGCTCTCGTCGTGGTCGGCGAAGACGACGACCTCGGCGACGTCGTCCGGGATCTGCACCCGCTCCAGACCCTTGGTAGAGAGCGTCGCCCAGACCGGCCGCCGCGGCGTGAGGTGCCGGAGGGCAAGGCCGGTCTCGATGCCCTCGCAGAGGATCAAGGGCATGCCGGCGACGGCGTCGCCGAGACGGACCGCACCGCCGGAGGCCTGGCCGAGCATCATCTTCGGCTTGTCGATCTTCGCCTTCGTCGGCTCCTCCGGATCGAGGTAGGTGCGGTGGACGCCGATGATCGCGCCGGCGCGGTCGCGGATGAGGCCAATCAGCGCCGGGTAGCCGGCCCGGGTATCCCAGTGGGTGAGGTTCGGGTGAAAGCGGAGGTCGGCGTCGTCGAAGACCTCGAGGCCGCGCTGCCGGAGGTAGGCTTCGGCCGTGGTGCCGGCGATCGGCACGGCGTGCCGTAGGATGAACTCGATCTCCTGAGCGACGTTTTTCTTACCCGGAGCCGGCGGCGTCCGCGGCATCGTGGGAAGGTGCCCGGCGATGCTCGCGGCATGCTCGAATAGAGCGGCGCCGGTGAGTCCCGAGGCGTACTCGACCGCGTTGATCGGCCCGCCGCCGTCGCCGGTCTCGAAGTCGTGCCAGTCGCCCGCGTTGGGCCCACGCAGCTCGATCACGCAGGAGCCGTTCCGCCGCGGTGCGTCGCCGCGGATGTTGGCGAGCCGCCACTGGTCGCCGACGCGGCGGCCGTTCGGATAGAGCGTCGGCACCCAGGTCGCGGCCGCGCTGCGCAGCCCGGCGATGATGGCGTCGAGGTCGTGCCGGACCGACTCGCGCGAGATCAACGCTACTTCGTTGAGGTCGATCATCGCAGCGCGACCTCGGCCGCATCCGCCGCCCAGCAGCGCTTCGCCCAGTCGCACATCCGGCAGAGGAAGAAGTCCGGCGCACTCGCCATCCGCGGCGGCAGCTCTCCGGCCTCGGCGGCGCGGATGACGGCGACCGCCTTGTCGGAGAGCGCCTGCGCTGCGGCCGGCTCGAACGGGACGATCTCGTGGTAGAGGGCCTGGCTGTCCTTGTTGAGCGCGGTGAAGAGCGCCACACCGAGCTCCATGTAGGCCATGTAGAGCTGGACCTGGGCGAAGTAGACCGCCTTCGACAGCCGCAGACCGCGCTTCACCAGGTCGGACCAGGACCGAGTGTTGAGCGCCTTGTGCTCCCAGAGCGCCGGCCAGCGGACGCCGATCGCGGGGCCGGCGACGATGACGCCATCGATGTGGCCGCGCAGCCGGCCGCCGGCGGCCTCGAAGCCGAACTGGCCGCCGTCGGCACGCTGGTCGCGCAGGTCGAACCCGGCCTCGCGCAGCCAGCGGATCGACAGCGCCTCGAAGGCGTGGCCGGCGTCGAAGACCCGCAGGATCGGCCCGGCGAAGTCGGCGCCCGGGTCCTTCGTGGTGTGGGTGACCTCGTAGACCAGCTTCCGCGCGCAGGGCTCGCCTACCCGGCTGCCGCCGAGGTAGTCGCGCGGCGTCTGGCTGCGGTTGCGCGCCACCAGCGCCGCGTCGATATACGCGTTCACCGCATCCGACGCCGCCGTGGTGGGCGGAGGCGGCCAGATCGGCCCCGAGCCATGGTTGAGGTCGAGCATGGCCCGCGAGACCTAGAACGGGATCTCGTCCTCGAAGGGATCGCGGGGTGGCGCCTGGCGCTGCATGCCCTCCTGGAAGCCGTCGACGCAGGCCTCGATGATCCGGTCGATCTCAGTGGCGCTCCGGTCGAAGAACGGCGCCATCAGCCCGAGGTCGGTCAGCGCAGTGGCGAGCTTGCCCCGGGCATGCCGGATCGCCACCATCTCCATTTCGGTCTTGTCGATCATTCCCTTGTTCCTGGCGGCATGCCCCGAACCGGAGTCGAGGCAGGGCTTCGAGCAGAAGCGGTGATGCGGATAGCGGCCCCAGAGCAGCTTGTGGACGTAACCGAAGCCCCGGGCCTCGCGCCCGCACACGTCGCAGGGCACACGCCGCGCGAGGTCGGGGCGGACGACAGTCGGCTCCACCGCATCCGCTGCCGGAGGTTGCGGCGGTCGCGGCTTCCACTTCCGCCGGGGCACGGCTCACCTCGCGCGGGCTCAGCTGTTGAGCCAGGCGGGCGTGGAACCCGTCGCCGGCTTGGGCGCCTCGGCGGGCTTGCCTGCCGCCGATCCCTGACCCCAGGCCGGCGCCGTGCTCGGCGCCTTTGCCTGCGCCCCCCACGCCGGCGTGCCCGCGGCCGGGGCCGTGGTCGTCGCCGGCCGACGCGAGCCCGGCCGTGCCGGCACCGCCTCGCCGTCCATGACCTTCCGCCACTCCGGCGCGGTCGGCAGCACAACGTGGTCGAGGCGGTTCTTGTCCGGGTAGGCCGGAGTGTCGCTGTACTCGATCCTGATCTTCGCCACGAATGTGATGCCGGAGAGATCGGCGAAGCCGCGCAGGATGCGCTTGGCCTTGGTCGCCTCGCTCATGTCCTCGGGGTCGAGGCCGAGGGCGCTGTCGATCATCGCCCGGAGCGTGCTCTTGGTGATCCGGGCGCCGATCGAGACGCCGCTCTCGTCGAGCTTGCCGCCGGAGACGGTGAGGGTCTGCCAGAACTTCCGCCGGATGTGCGGCCCCTCGGCAATCGTGAACTCGGCGTCGAGCATCAGCACGTCGCTGCCCTCGGTCGCCGAGCGCTTCAGCAGGCCACGGTCGATGTCGCTCTCGCCGTCGATGCCGCCGGGGCGCAGGATCATCGTCACCTTGGCGAAGGTGCCGTCGGGGATCACATCGCCGGTCTTCTGCGGCTCGGCGTCGTTCATGTCGAAGGTCATCGTGCTCATCCTTTGGCGGTGGCGTTGATCTTGGCGAGGAGCGCGCCGAGATCGGCGGGCTCGGTGACGTCGAGGCGGCCGCTCCGATCCTTGGCCGGCAGCACGAACGGGTTGCCGGAGCGGCAGACCAGACGCCGGTGCTCGCCCTTTTCCGGGTCGTGCTTCCAAGCGTCGCCTTCATTGGCGAAGAGGCTGAGCGTCATCACCTGGTCGACGATGCCGGGGAGCTCGCGCGCCGCCTTACCGCCCTCCATCTGCGGCTGCCATGTCGCCCGGCCCATGTCGTCGGTCACCTTTTCCAGGATGCCGACGAAGATCACCGTCTTGCCCTCGGCGTGCTGCAAATGCTTCAGGAGCCCGATCACCTCGCGGGCGAGGAGCCCGTAGGCGCCGCGGGTGTCCGGGTTGCCGGTCTTGTCGGAGAAGGCCTCGGGCCGGGTTTTCGCCCAGGCCATCGCCTGCCGGGTCAGGTCGGTGATCGAGTCGACGAAGATGATGCGCTTGCGGGCGATCAGCTCGACGAGGTCGGCATGCTTGGCGGCGAGGTGCCGGTAGTGTCCCTCGGAGAAGAAGGCGTTCTCCTCGGCCGCCGGGTTGATGCCGCCGATCAGGCAGGCGATGTCGACGGCATCGGCGAAGCTGCGGAGCGGCAGGCTGTCGCCACGCCAGCCCTGGACCGACTTCAGGCCAGCCTCGAGGTCGAGGCAGAGCGTCGTCGCCTCGGGCAGGGTCTTCAGGAGCGTGGTCTTGCCGCTGCCGCTCGGCCCGAACACCACCGCCGTCGTCTTCAGGTTCGCTTCGGCCAGCCGCTCGTCGGCGGTGACGATCCGGAGCGCCATCAGCACGCCTCCCCAAGGACGAGGCGGAACGTCGGCTTCCCTGGCTTCACCGTCCGCGCCGCCTCGAACCCCTCGCGGAGCGACGCCGGCCACGCCGCGTACTTCCGCTCCGAGATCCGGAAGCTCGTTTCGACGTACTCGGAGGGATCGTCGCCGGCGGCGCGAATGCGGGCGACCATGCCGCCGAGCGCCGCCTGGTCCCATTCGACCTTCTTCGGCAGGTCGGCGATCACCGTCACCTCGCCGTCGTCGAGTCGCACCGTGCCGGTGTCCTTGCCCTCGGCCCGGCGGGCGGCGGCGGCGCGGTCGGCGTAGCGCAGGCCGATGGCGCCGTTCAGCCAGTCGGCCAGAGACCGCGCCGCCTTAGCGGCCTCCTCGGCCTCCTCCTGCAGCACCGCGAGGAGATCGGCCGGCAGCGCGGCGATCTCGCCGATCGGCAACGTCGGCAGGTCCCCGATCCGGGGGCGGTTAGCGGAGGCGGCCATCTACGCGGCCTCCTCGGTGATGGCGTGGGCGGCGAAGTCGGGGAGCGCCCCCTTGCGGCGCGCCCGGGCGACGGCGAAGTAGCTGTAGTCCTCGGGCCCATGGCGCTGCTGAACGAGGTGGACGAGGCCACGGTCCGCGAGGTCGTGGGCGCGGGCGCCGAGCAGGCCGAGTGCTGCGCGGGCCGGCGTGTTGCCGAGGTGGCCGAAGCCGGTGCGGTCGAGCGCGAGGTAGCCGCGGTGGTACTCGAGGACCGCACCGGGCGCGGCCTGCGCCACCCAGGCGCAGAGCTCGATCTCGCTGACGTTCGGACGAGGCCGGGGAATCCGGATGACGGGCGTTTTCGCCATTCTGAGAACCTTCGAAGCGGGGCTTGGGGGAAGAAAGTGACGGGGAACTGCCACCGGGGGTGAGGAAGTTGCGGCGATCAGCCGCCGCGATGCCGAATCATTATCCTAGATTCTGCAATCAGCAAGATGTGAAAAGCTCGCGCTCGCATTTTTTCCGAAAGTCTCGGATATTGCCGCGGTTGAGTGGGGGAAGAAGGCAGGCCCGAGGACATGCAGCAGGACGAGAGGCACGCGCTGGCGCGCTATGGCGACACCTCTATCGAGGCGGCCTCGTTCCGCCTGCGCGCCGCCAGGATGGCGCTCGGCGTCGACCAGAAGACGATGGCCGCCACCCTCGACATGCCGAGCTCGAGCTATGCGAGCTACGAGACCTCCAAGGCGTATCCCACCATCGAGGTGATGCGGCATTTCCGACGTGAGCATGAGATCAGCTTCGATTTTCTGATCTTCGGCGACTTCCGGCGCCTGCCGGTAGAGACCGCCGAACGCGTCTTCGCCGCCATGCGCGACATAGAGGAGCGCAGGGGTCGAGCAGAAGGTTCAGGCTGACCGGGGCAAACCTCCGGATCAGGATCGCGAGCCGCACGCGGCGCTGCATGATGAAGCAGTATCCCTCGAGGTTTGTCGTTGAGGGGCAATCAAACAACTTCCGGTTGATCCGACTAGCTGGGAAATCCCACACCCGATGGGAAATCCCACAGTTCGACCCGGGTCTAAAGGATGAGCCCCAGCGCCACCGTCTTGGCGACGGCCTCGGTGGTGGTCCGGCAGCCGAGGAGCTTGCGCGCGCGCGCCAGGCGCTCCTCGACGGCGCGCCCGGAAATGCCGAGCTCGTAGCCGATTGCGTCGATCTTCTGGCCGGCGGCGACGCCGGCGAGCACCTCCTGGTCGCCGGGCGCCAGCCTGATCGCCGGCGCCGCCGCCAGCTGCACCTTGCAGTAGGCGAGATGGAAGTCCTGCAGAACGTGCCGCACCTCACCCATGTAGTGGCGGCCGAGGTGCTGCTCGAGCGGAGCGTGGATCTTGAAGAGGCCGCGCCGCCCGCCGGGACCGAAGGCGGCGACATCGAACCCGTGCCACCATCCCTCGCCGAGGGCTTCTCGGGTGAGCATTCTCCACCTCTGACGCGCCGCGCGCATCCTGGCCGGGCAGCCGTCGTCACGGACGTCGCAGTCCCAGACCGTCGGCTCCGGGAGCCGCATGCGCTCGAGCAGGAGGTGGTCGACTTCGTGGCGACGGTTGCGGACGTAGTCCTCGGCCAGCGCCCGGATCGGCGGGCTGGCGGAGACGGCGAGGCGGGCGCCATCGGCGACCGGCACGGCGTGATAGTAGCGGGCGCGTGTGAGGCCGTGCTCGTCGCGCAGGCGATCGCGCATGTCGTCGAAGAGCGGCGCAAGGTCGGGGTGGGTGCGGTCGATCACTTCGACCGAGCGGATGTAGCGGTTCATAGGGTAGCGGTCCGACGCTGATTCTGGAACGGATCGTTCACCTATCTCACTCGCGGACCGATCACCACGAAAATTCCATAATCTCGAACCAACATGATTGACGACCGGAAAAATCCGGATCACGATTCGGGTCGTCAGCGCCGCTCGCGGCGCGACCACAATCTCGATCTCCTCAGCAGTGTGGCTTTGACCCTCGCTCCCTCTCGCCCGATGAATCGCCCCAACCCGTTGCCGCCCGAGCGAATGTCCGCCGCGGAGCGCCGCGCCGAGGTCTGCGAGTTGCTCGCGCTCGGGCTGATCCGGCTGCGCGCCCGGCAGTCAAGTCGAGTATCAGGGTTACCGGGAGATAGTTCGCTACACATTCCGCCCCGGCAGAGCGGTCATGCGAAACGTCCACGACGGAGAGTAGCATGACCGACCCGATCCCCGCCCGCCTGGCCGCGCTGAAGACCATGGCGCTGCCCGAACTGAAGGCCAAATGGCGCACGCTGTTCGGCGCCGAGCCGCCGGGCTACAACCGCCGTTACCTCGAGAGCCGGCTCGCCTATCGCATCCAGGAACTCGCTTACGGCGGGCTGAAGCCGGAGACGCGGAAGCGCCTCGAGGCGCTCGGTGAGCAGTTCGCCGACCGAAGCATCACCCGCCGCCGCATCCGCGACGACGTCATGCCGATCGCCGGCACCCGGCTGCTGCGCGAGTGGCAGGGAGTCGAGCACGCCGTCACCGTGTTGACCGAGGGGTATGAGTGGCAGGGCCGGCCGTACCGGTCGCTGTCGGCGGTCGCGCGGGCAATCACCGGCACCCGCTGGAACGGGCTGGTCTTCTTTGGGCTCAAGAGCCAGCGGAGCGCCGCATGAGCCGGGGTCCCGAGGGCAAGCCGGTCCGCAAGCTCCGCTGCGCCGTCTACACCCGGAAGTCGACCGAGGAGGGCCTCGACAAGGAGTTCAACTCGCTGCAGGCGCAACGCGAGGCCTGCGAGGCCTACATCGCCAGTCAACGGTCAGAGGGCTGGGCGCTCGTCCGCGACGCCTATGACGATGGCGGCTTCTCCGGGGGCACCTTGGAGCGCCCCGGGCTGCAGCAGCTCCTCGCCGACATCGAGGAGGGGCTGGTCGACGTCGTCGTAGTCTACAAGATCGACCGGCTGTCGCGGTCGCTCATGGACTTCTCGAAGCTGGTCGAGGTGTTCGACCGTGCCGGCGTCACGTTCGTCAGCGTGACGCAGAGCTTCAACACCACGACCTCGATGGGGCGGCTGACGCTCAACATCCTGCTCTCGTTCGCTCAGTTCGAGCGCGAGGTCATCGCCGAGCGGGTTCGCGACAAAATCCGGGCGTCGCGGCAGAAGGGCATGTGGATGGGCGGCAACGTGCCATTCGGCTACCGGGTCGAGAACCGGAAGCTGGTGGTGGCCGAGCCCGACGCGACTACGCTCCGCAGCATGTTCGAGCGGTTCGTCCGGATCGGCTCGGCGACGGTGCTGGCGCGTGAACTCAGGGAAGAGGGCGTGCTCGCGCCAAGCGGCAAGCCGTTCGATAGGGGCGCCCTCTACAGCCTGTTGAACAACCGGACCTACCTCGGGCTCGCGGTGCACAAAGGCACGGCCTACCCTGGCGAGCACGTGGCGATCATCGACCAAGTGCTCTGGGACAAGGTGCATGCGATCCTCGTTGAGAACGCCCGTACCCGCTCGGCAAACACCCGGGCGCAGACGCCGGCGCTGCTGAAGGGGCTGATCTTCGGACCGACGGGCGCGGCGATGTCGCCGACGCATACGCGAAAGGGAAACCGGCTCTACCGCTACTACGTCAGCCAAGACGTGCTGAAGCGCGGGCCGGAGGCATGCCCGGTCGGGCGGGTGCCGGCGGCGGAGATCGAGGCGGTGGTCATTGATCAGCTGCGCGGCATCTTCCGGCAGCCGGAGATCATTGTCGGTGCATGGCAGGCGGCGCGGGCCGAAGCCGACGACATCGCCGAGGAGGAGGCACGGGAGGCGCTCACCCAGCTCGACCCGCTGTGGGACGAGCTGTTCCCTGCCGAGCAGGCGCGGATCGTGCAGTTGCTGCTCGAGCGGGTCGAAGTGCGCATGCACGGCGTCGAGGTGCGACTGCGGCCGAATGGGATTTCCGAGGTGGTGCGGGATGTGGCGGGCAATCGAAAGGCGGCAGCGTGAACACAAGTGCAACGGTTTCCGAGGATGGCTCGATCACAATCCACATCCCCATGACGTTTAGGAAGCGCGGCGGTCGGAAGTCCGTGGTGTGAGCTGCCCCCGGTTTCCCTGGACATCGCTTTGTCGGAAAGGAGATCGAGATGGACCAGCCGAGGGACCCCCAAATGAACGGGCAGGATGGAGTTGCTGTTGTTGATGCGCCTGTGG
>Ga0075163_10005730_pt1 | contig 16515 bp, 18 predicted proteins | sample JI1023141ADNA_FD_71478 | JGI IMG/M metagenome (GOLD analysis project Ga0075163, IMG submission 71478) | Wastewater effluent complex algal communities from Wisconsin, to seasonally profile nutrient transformation and Carbon sequestration -... | ecosystem: Engineered > WWTP > Effluent > Algae...
CGCCGACGCCGCCGACGCCGACACGGACGGCAACGCCAGCACAGACACGGACGACGACGGCGACGGCGACGGCGACGCCGCGATCGACATGGGCGGCGCCGGCGCCGTCGCCGGCACGCCGCCGCGCTTCACGTTTGACGGCGGCCACGTGCGCGCGCGCCAGATCTCGAAGCGCGAGGCGCGCATCTACGCGCGCGAAAACAACCTCTCCTACGTCGAGACGAGCGCAATGAGCGACACGAACGTCACGGGCGCGTTCCGGCTGCTCGCCGAGAAGATTGTCGCCGACGCGTACGGCGTTGCGCTCTCGAGCGAGACGACCGCTGCGCTACAAGACGACGCTGCTGGCGCGCAGCCATCGCTCTCAGACTACAGCGACGTTGCGTTTGGCGACGCTGTGAGAAACGTCGCCGAGACGAGCGCCGATCTCGAAGAGATTGAGCGCAACCTGCGCGCCGGCGGCGCGCCGCGGCGCGCCTGCTGCACGTAGCGCCGTGCGAATAAACAGCGACAAACAGCAACAAACAGCGGCGTGTGCGCCGCGTTGTGCAGGCCCTATTAAGCGCGTGCGCGCGCACGCGCAAATGCCGCGCGTCGCCGAGGAGCAGCGCGGCGACGCGCGCTGCGAGCGCTGCGAGACGGACGGCGCGCGCTGCGCCAACGCGGCGGCGACGCGCCACGCCCACGGCGCCTACTGCAGCGAGATGTGCGCGCGCCTGACATGGCTCGATCTCGGCGAGCCGGAGCGGCAGCGCATCACGGCGCTCTACAAGCGCTTCAAGCGGCTTGCGCGCGAGGCGCGGCGCGCTCAGGAGGACGACGAGGCGCGCGCGCGCATCGCGGCAATGGAGGAGGACGCGCGCCGCCGCATCTCCGACGCCGTCGCCGCCATGGCGCAGGCGCGCGCGCGCGAGGCGATCGAGGCGGCGGCGCGCCGCGCCGACGAGGCGCGCGCCGCCGAGGAGACGGCCGCCGAGCTTCTCGGGCGCGTGGCGCGCGCCGAGGCGTCCGAGGAGCGCGCGCGCGCCGCCGAGGCGGCCGCTGAGCGCGCGCGCCACGAGCTCGCGCAGCGCCTCCTCTCGTCAAAGCTCTTGCCACGCAGCGACGCGGCGCCGCGGCGCGCGCGCGCACGCTCGCGCTCGCCAACGCCCGCAACGCCCGCAACGCTCGCAGTTCCCGCGTCCGAGGGAAGCACGCCTGCCGCTCCCGCGTCCGCCACTCCCACGGTTGTCGTGCCAACGCTCGATGGCCCGACGCTCGCAGTGCCTACGCTCGCGGTGCCGCTCGGCGCGCCCGCGCTCGGCGCGCTCGGGGCGCGCGACGCGCGCTCGCGCTCGGCGACGCTGCTGCGGCTGCCCGACGCGCCGGCGGCGACGGCGCTCGAGGCCGAGCAGCGCGCGCGCCTCGCCGAGGCGCGCGCCGAGGACGCCGAGCGGCGCGCCGCGGCGCGCATCGCAGAGGCGCGCGAGCACGAGCGCCTCGTCACCGAGCGCGAGCGCGCCGCAATCGGCGCCGAGCAGCGTGCGCTCGAGAAGGAGATCGCGGCGAGCGAGCGCGAGCGCGCTGCGAGCGCACAGGAGGCGCGCGCGCTCGAAGCCGAGCAACACGCGCTGCAGGCGCAGGGCGACGCCGAGCGGCGCGCGTTCGAGTCGATGCACGAGCGCGAGGAGCTGCAGCGCCTCAGCGAGGACGCCGCGGCGCGCACGCGCCTCGCCGAGGCGCACGAGGCGCGCGCGCGCAACACAATGGCCGAGGCCGAGGCGCGCTGCGCCGCCGCCGAGGCGCGCCGCGCCGCCGCCGAGACGGAGCGCGCCGAGATCCTGCGCGTGACGCGCGAGCGCGTCGCAAACATCGACCGCGAGCGCCGGGCCGCGCGCGTCCGCGAAACGCTGGAGCGGCGCCGCGCCGACACGGCGACGCTCGTCGCTGCCAGTGACGCGCAGGACGCCGAGACGCGCATCGCCGAGGCGCTTGCCGCACAGGCGCGCGCGCACGAGCACGCGCTCGCCGAGGCGCGCGTGCTCGCCGTCGCCGAGTACGAGCGCAACCGGCGCACGAGCATCGGCGCGCACCTCGCCAACGCCGCGCTCGGCATCAAGCATGCGCTCAGTTTCAAAAAAAAGTCGTAATGCCATTTGGTGGTTGTTTCACGCAATGTAGGCGGCGCTGCTGCCGTTGAGTCGCATGTCCTCGTCGCTCGGCCAGTTGTGGTAGACGAGCGAGAGGCCAAACGCGCCAACGAGGCCGCCGAAAAAGTAGAGCGGAATGCAGACCTGCTGCCACGAGTGCGGCTGGCGCCCGTCCAGCTTGTCGACGAGCATCACCTCGAAAACAAACAGCGTCGTCAGCAGGCCGAGCGCCGTCGCAATCTTGAGCTTCGTGTCGCGCACCTCGTCGGCGTCCTTGTCCGAGTGGTGGTTGCCGCGCTCCGCCGACGCCGTGATCAGATAGTAGAGGAGCGCGAGCGCGAGCGCGAGGTCGAGCGTCCACGTCGGCACGAGCACGGCCGCCCAGCGCCACGCGAGCGCGCTGGCGAGGTGCGCGCCGACGAGGTAGGTCTGCAGCGCGACGAGCAGCCCGACCGCCGCAATCGCGACGCCCGCCCACGTGTCGACGCTGAACGCCGCCGCGTGGCTCATCAGCGTGCCGCGCATCGTGCGCACGACCGTCGCGAGCACGAGGTGCGGCGCGCGCGCCTCTCCCGCGTGCCGGAACGTCTCGGCGCCGCCCGCGCTGGCGGCGCCCGCGTCCTGCACGCGAAACGCAAACGCGTCGCGCGGCGCGTCCATGGCGGCTTTGACGCAGTCGACGCACTCGGCGCACTCGACGCACTCGGCGGCGTGTGCTGCCGCGCGGCCCGCTCTCTACAGCGCCGGCGGCGCTGCGCGCACGCGCGTCTTGCGTTGCCCATTTACTTCTAAACAGCGAGATCGGCGGCGCTCACGGCCGTCGCGCGAATGCTGACGGCGCCGCGTCGCACGACGCCGCCCGCGTCGGCCAGCGGCGCTGCGCACGCCGTCACGGGCTCGTCGCAGCGCTTCACGTCGCAATCGCTTGCCGGCACCGGAGCCGGCACCTCGCGGTTAAAGTACGCAATGTCGTCGGTGCAAAAGAGTGCCAGGCACAGCATGCCGCCAATCGCGGCAACGAGCAGCACGATGCCCAGCCACGCGAGCCACACATTCATCGGGATCGGGTAGCGCGTCGTCCAGTTCTCGATGATCGAGTAGACGCCGAGCGGAATGAGCGCCGAGAACATGACGTAGATTATGTAAAAGGCACGGAAGCCGCGCGACGCGCACGCCCACAGCGTGCGCGCATTGACGCGCACATAGTGGTGGATCAGCAGGAAAATGACCAGCGTCTCGAACGCAGGCCATTGATGCAAAATCCAGTCCCCAGTGTGCAGCCAGCCAAACGTAAGCGTGCCGCCAAACGGGATGGCGTCGTGCGTGTAGATGGCGTCGTTCAGTTGCACAATAACGATGATGGCGAGCGAGACAAAGATTGTAGAGCCAAACGTGACGGGGAAAACCCAACGCGTGTAGAACCGCATCACTGCCGGCACCCAGAGGCCGACGATGCAGAGCGGTGCGAGTAGCGTGACATACGTGATGTTTACGTACGTGAAAAACGAGATGTCAAAGGCGCCCTTGACAATAAGCGAGATAATCAGGGCGACGCGCAGCGCAAGAAAGATAAAGAGCAGCACCTTGCGCACGACGCTCGCCGAGACTGTTGGCGAGCCGCAGCACGTTGCCGTGCCACAGTCGGCGCCCATCGGTGCGCAGTGCGGCGGCGCGCGAGCGCGAGAGCGCGTGGGTGCGAGGCCTTCGCGAGTGTGCCGGGCCGCGACGCGTTACATAGCCGCCGCGCAGCGAGTCTCGGCGCCGCAAGCACCACGTCTCAACCGCAGCCGCAGCCGGCAGAACCGCCCGTTCTGCCGCGAGCGCGCGCGCTAGGATGACTTTGGCTGCGTCAGACCCGCCTTGGGCACCAGGCGCAACACAATTGCGCGCGACGGCGCGGACGACGCAATTATCGAGCGCAACATCGACGCGTTCTCCGACGACTTGACGACTCCAATCGAAATGTCGAACCGCTCGCCGGCCGCAATGGAGGTGCGCAGCGCAGCGGCGACGTCGTCGACAAACGCGTCTGGCCACTCGTGCGTGCCAATGTCAATCTCGAACCGGCCCTGTGCAATCTCTTCGCAAAGGCGCTTCTTGGCGTCGAGCACGATCTTGTCAATCGCGTGCTCGTAGATTTGCTCGGCGCTCGCGAGGCCAGCGTACTTTTGGCGCTCGGCCTCCTTCTCCGCTTCGTACACCTGGCGCGCCGACGCCATCGCACGCACGCACACACACGCTGCCAAAAAAGTAATTTTGCGACCAGAGAGTGTGCACGCACGCAATGCCGACCGAAGACGCGCCTCCAAAGAGCGAGCCTGCGCCAATTCGTCAAGGGGTTATTCCAGTGCCAGAAAGCGCGCGCCAATTCATCGATCATGAAGCTGTCATTTCCTACATTGCCAATACGCTCTACCACGCAGGGTATACCAATCCAGGGGCGCGGTTCACAACAGCCCGCGCGTTCTATGCGAGCATGATGGGCGAGCCGCATCACGAGACGGTGCACGCAAACTCTGAGGCGCGGGCGCGCATGGAGCACGGCGCGCGGTTCGAAGCGATTGCGCAGCGCTCGTACGACGCCGCCGGGCTGGGCGAGCCGGTGCCAAACGACTTTGACGAAGAGTTGCCGCTGATCGACGAGACGAGCATGGAGGCGGTCGATTGAGCGCGCGCGCACATTTGAAATGCACAACAAAAAATTGCAGCGAGTGTGCGCAAATGCCCACGGCACTCGCAGACGCCTGCATCGACGTGCATCCGCTTTTGCGCGTCGACCGCGCCGTCCTGCGACACATCTCGGAAACACTGGCGATCCGCTGGAATGACGCGCGCGCGGACGCCGCAGTTTCGCTCGAGACGATCACCGACGACGAGATGCCGCCGCTCGAGCTGATTACCGACGACGAGATGCCGCCGCTCGAGGCGGTTGTCGGTTGAAACGCGCTTGCATTTCAGCGCGCGCGCCTACGCGCCGCGGTCGAGCGCGCGCAGCACATAGGCGGCCTCGAGGCCGATGCGCGTGGCGTCGTTCAGCGGGTCGTGGTCGTGCTCGACGTCAAACTTGGGCACGTCGACGCCGAGCGCCGCGCACGCGCCCGCAAAGCCGACGCCCCACGGCGCGCGCGTCGGGCCGCGGCGCGCCACGCCGGCGTAGAACGCGCTCGTGTTGAACGTCGGCCAGTAGTCGTTCCTGTCAAACAGGTAGAGCAGCGAGCGCTCGCCCGGCGGCAGGAGCGACGTGAGGTGCATGTAGTCAAAGCCAGACGTGTTGAACGTCAACTGCATGCGCTTGGCGCCGTAGCGCGCGACGAGCGTGTCGACCCAGGCAAGAAACGCGGAGCCAGCGTCATAGGCCGCCGGCGCCGTCGGCAGCGCGGCGAGCACGCGCGCGTAATTGTCCTTGTTTGCCGTCTTCCAAAAGTTGGCGACGCACGACGCGCCCCACTCGTCGGCGTAGCGCGGCGCCCTCGCAAACGACGAAAACGCGTCGGCGCGCTCGCCGCGCGCCACATCGATCAGCGCGGCGCCGAACCACGGCACGAAGCCGTGGTTCGCCTCGCGGCTCGTGTGCTCGCAGTCGACGACAAGCAGATGCGTAACGCCACTCTCCATGCGGCGCGCGACTCTCTCCAAAATTGCGCGTTTCGCCATGTCAACGCAGCGTTTTGTGCGCGCGTGCGCGCGCGCGCACGTAGAGGCGCGCGTACGTGCGCACCATGCGCCAGTAGAGGCGCGCCCACTCGGCGCTGCTCACGCGCCGCGAGAGCACGCAGCGCTGCGCGTCGGCGACCTGCACCCACGACGTGCAGCGCCGCAGCTGCTGCTGCAGCCGCTCGCGCACGCGCTCGAGCGCCGCAGCGCGCTGCGACTCGACAAACGCGGCGAGCGCGCGCGCCCACGCGGGCTCGGCGTGCAGCGCGCCGCGCGGCCGCACAACGAGCACGAGGCTGGCGTCGCGCCGCGACATTCTCGCTTCGCCAAATTTTGCGCAAGAATGTCTCGGCGGCCACCACTGCTCGCCGCCGTGAAGCGCGACGACGTTGCCGGCGTGCGCGCACTGCTCGCGACGCCCAACGTCGACCCCAATGCACGCTCCACGCCGCGCGGCAAGACGCCGCTCATTGCCGCGGTGATGCGCGACAACTACGAGACGTGCCGCGATCTGCTCTGCGCGGGTGCCAACGTCGAGGCGCCGTATCGCGACGGCATGCGGGCACTGCACATTGCCGCGTTGCGCGACCGCAGTGCAATTATGCGTCTTTTGATTAAGCACGGAGCGTCGACGGCGGCGCGCGCCGAAAACGGCGTCACGGCACTCCACATTGCCGTCGTCGCTGGCAGCACGGATGCACTCGCCGCGCTTCTCGACGCGGGCGTCGACGTCAGAACGGCAGACGCGCGCACGGCCGACGAGACGCCGATTCTTCACGCGGCGCTGCGGCGCTGCAAAAAGGCCAATGGCGGTGCCGCGCTCGGCGTCGTCGCAATGCTCGTGCGCGCTGGCGCGCCGCTCGACTCGCGCGACTCGAGCGACTACACGCCCGCGCACATTGCCGCTGGCGTCGGATCTGTGGCCGCGATCGATATTCTTGCGCGTGCGGGTGCACCGTTGACGCTCAAGCAGCACGAGCACTTGACGCCGCTCATGCTGGCGGCGGCGCGCGGAAAGGCTGGCGCCGTGCGCGCGTTGGCGCGCCTCGCGCCAGAGAGCATCAACGAGCACATGGTCAAGGAGCACGACACTGGCACGGCGCTCCACGCAGCCGTACTCCTCGGAGAAGTCGATACGGTCGCAGAGCTGCTGGCGTGCCCAGGCATAGACGTCGACGCGCCGAGCGCTGGAGGCACGGCGCTCGCCAAGACGAGCAACCCCACGATCCGCGCTATGCTGCTCTCCGCGGGCGCCGCGCCGTGCAGAGGCCCCGAGCCGCCAACGACGCGCGCCGACGACACGCGCACCGACGCCCAGCTCGCGTTTTTGCTCTCCATGATGCAGACGCGACTCGCAGAGGATCGCTGAGTGGGCGTGCGCTCCAAAAATACACGCAGCGCAGCACGCAACATTTTGCAAACAAAAGAGTCGCGCCACCGCCGCCGCCCGCCATGCAGAACCCCGTCCAGCTTGCCGCGCTGCCGTCCTACGACACGCTTACGATTTTCAGCGACAATATCGCGTTTGCGACTGCGCGCGTCAAGGCGAGCGCGCCGCGCGTCCGCTTCACGGGCCTCCCGCGCCTCGTCAACGGCACGTACGGCGTGACCGCGCGCGGCCCCGGCGACGCGCCAATCAAGGGCGCGCGCGTCGAGTGCACGCCGGAGCAGACGGCGCCGCGGTTCTCTACCGTGACGTTCTTCGACGGCCACGTCGAGACCGGCGTGCTGCTCGAGAACGCATCGCACGCGGACATCTGGCGCATGCAGATCTATACGCGTGCCGACGGCGGCGGCGCAAACGAGGGCTACGACGCCACGTCGACCGTCGTCTCGTTTCCACGCAAGCAGATTGCGCGCGTCTCGACGCAGCCGCTGCGCCGCACCGGCGAGACGATCATCGACATGGCCGAGGGCGAGGGCGGCGACTCGCTCCTCGTCACGCTCGACGGCGAGGCTGCGCGTAACGAGATCGAGTCGTTCTCGCTCCACTACGCGTCGAACGCGCTCGCGTGGTCGGCGCTTCCCGAGGCCGTGATCGCCGAGAATGGCGTCGACGTCGAGATTGGCATGAGCGCGCAACTCCAGAACACTAGCGCGCTGCCCGTGCGCCTCGCCAAGCGCGTCAAGCTCGTCGACACGCCGTACCGGCCAGCGGCAATCGCCGCTGCTTCTCAACAGCAGTATGCGCGCGCGGTCCCGTTTGGCACGCCCGGGGCAATGTGCTTTGGCGCCTCGGCGGCAGCGCTCTGTTCTGTCGCGAGCGCAGACGACGACGCGGCCGCCGCGCAGCCGCAGCCGCAGAGCAAGTCGGCGCAAGAGTGGGAGATCAGCGGGCTCGACGACATTAGCCTCGCGCCGCAGGCCACGTTCGTCGTCGACGCTGGCGGTGCGCCGCTGCCGGCGCGCGCGGCCAACGTCTACGTGCTCGCAAACGCCGACCGCCGCACCGATCCGACGGGCAACGCGCCCGGCGGCACGCCGAGCGTGCTCAAGTCGCTCGTGTTCGAGAGCGTCGCGACGAATGTGCCCACTGGCACGCTCAACGTGCGTGACGCCGCCGGCGCGCCGCTCGGCGTCGCGCGCGTCCCGCGCCTCTCGATCGGCGACGGCGCGCGCGTCGACTATGGCGTCGCGCAGGCCTTCAGCGTCGTGCGCACCGTCGACCCGACCACTAAGGCGACGGAGAACAACGTGCGCACCAGCACGCAGCGCGTGCGCCTCGCCGTCGCCTGGAATCCGCGCTCCGACGCCGCGGCGGCCGCGGGCGCCGACGTCGAGGTCTGGGTACCGTACACGCAAAACACCTTCTCGTTTGCGTCGTGGCCGCAGGCGCAGGACGCGTTCTACGAGAAGCGCGTCGAGCCGCGCCGCGTCGACGCGCGCACCGCAAATGACGAGCACGTGCTGCACGTGTTCAAGCTCCACTTTACGGCAGACGCGCGCACGCGCGAGATCGAAGTCTCGTTTGTCGAGCGCGGCAGCGCGCGCGGCTGAGCGTGCGCGCGCGCGTGCGTTGAGATACCGGGTCCAGCCTACCGACACTTTATTTCGCGCGCGCGCCGCGTGCGCGCTCACTTGCCGCTGGCGTCCCAGCGCGCCACCTCGTCGCGCATAAACGGCTGCGCGCGCATGTGCACGAGGATGCGCTCAAAACACGCGCAAAACTCGGGATGCGCCTCGCGCGTGAGCGCCGTCAGCGCCTGCAGCGTCAAAAACGAGTAGTTCACCTTCTCCTCATTGAGTGCGGCATCGATCTTGGCGGTTGTCGACATGGCGCAACTTTGGCGCGGTCAGCGGCGCGCGCGCGCCACACAACAATAGCGACTACATACTCTTTCTCAACGCAAAATGTGGCGATGCGATGCGGCGCGGCGCGGCGCGCTACGTGCCGTCGAATTCGAGCAACTTGGCATTGTAGCGGAGCCGCTTGCGCTGTTTCTTTGTGGCGCGCCGCTCGGCCTCGGCGGCGGCCTCGACGGCGCTCTGCACCTCGATGCGCATGCTCACTGCCGGCTTGAGAAGCCACGCGGCGCCCGCGCGCGCAATGGCGATTTGCGCACGCGCCAGATCGTCGAAAAGGCGCTGCGGCACGGCACTTTCGAGTTCGCTCTTCTCGACGTCGATTTGGTCGAGCAGCCGCTCTCCGTTTGCGTCCGCAGGAAGCCACGGGATACACGCCTCGCCAATTGTCGCCATTAAAAGGCTGCGCGTCTCGAGCGCCAGGTCGCCCGGCCAGTTCTCGGAAACGCTCTGCTCGTCAAGAACGATCGCGGTTCTCTCGGCACACGCGGCCATGTGCTTTGCCAGCGTCGTCCGCGGCGCGGGTGCGGGCGGCGGCACGAGCACGGCCTCGGCGCGCGCGAGCGTTGGCGCGGCCGCGCGCCTCGTCGACGCAAAGCCCGCGGCGGCGCGAGTCTTTTTCATTCCAAACATGCTACAGCGCGATGCCGCCCGTTGCGGCAGTGATCGTTTCGACGTCGGCGCCGCCGTCGCCGCAGACGTCCGCGTCTGGGGCGTCGCGCGCCGCGGCAGCGGTTGCGCGCGCCTCGTCGCTGGCGACGAGAAAGCGCGCCATGTGCTCGACGAGCGCGTACTTGGCCACGAGGTAGGCGTCAATGAGGAGCGTTGGCGCGGCGCGCTCGAGCGTCTCTGTCGAAAAGTAGCGGTCAAACAGCGCCTTGACGACGCGGTCGTTGGCAGAATCCGCGGGCGCGGGCGCGGCCGCGTCGCGCTGGCCGATGATTGCGTCCGCGGCAACCTCGCACGCGGCCGCGGCCATGTCATTGTAAAACTCGGCGAGCGAGGGCGGCAGCTCGCCGCGCGCCTCGCCAGACGCGGCGACGAGCGGGCACAGTTCGTCGAGATCGGGCGAGCGGTCGCAGAGCCGCGACTCGATCTTGTCGGCGAGCGTATTGATGTTGTCCGCGTTGCGCTCCTGCATTCTTGCGTTCTTGCGTTCTCTGTCTATTTGTGTTGTTTTTGCATTTGCGCTTATTTTTCAGGGCGCGGCGACGCGCGCTCACGCGTTTTTAGACCAAATGTCGGCCAATGCGATGATTGCGTAGCCGACGAGCATGCTCGCAAAAAAGAGCGAGTACGCGCGCGTCCGCTCGACGCGCGGCCTGTACAGCAGCGCAACGTAGAGCAAAAACACAAACACCTTCTCGGAAGCGTAGTACGGGTGCGCCGCAATGGCGGCGCCCATCTGCGACAAAAACACGCCCACATAGGCTGTAAACGCAAAAAACTGCGCGGAGAGCGGCGGCGCGGTCGCGCGCGCCGCCGCAAACGCATGCAGTGCGTCGTCGAGAATGTTCATTGCGGCGCCGCCGAGTCTTGCCGTGCGCAAAATGTGTTTATTCTGGCGCGCGCGTCGCATAAACGCGCCGACGCTCCTCGACGAGCGCGCGCAGCGCCATCACAAACGTCGTGTGCCGGTGTGCCGACGAGCCGCCGAGCGTGGCGCCGCGAAACATGCTGTCGACGGCGCGCCAGCCCGGCGCCTCGAGCGTATCGTAGAGCGCGAGCGCGTGCGCTGCCGCCACGGCGCGGTCGTGCCGCCACTGCTCATCGGCGCAGTCGGCGAGACGCACGAGCGCGACAGCGACCGCAGTGGCGCAGCGTAGCACCTTGCCGCTGCGCCAGCGCTCCGCTTCGGCGCGCGCACAGTCGCGCAGCGCGCGCGCATGCTCGAAAAAGAGCAGCTCGTCGGCGCCAAGAAAGTGGGGCGCCTCATAAATCAGCGCCAGCTCGGGCGCCAGCACCGCGGCGCCGCTTTTGCGCGCCGCCATCTCTCGCGCCGCAATTTTTGCCGCCAAGAGACATGGCGGCGCCGGCGCCAGCACCCGCGGCGGCGCACGCGCACGCGCACGCGCACGCGCAGGCCGCGTTCGACCACGCAATCGACATTGACAATATCGTCAACATGTGCGGGCGCACGCTCTGCGTGCACGTCGACGAAAAGGCGCTCGCCAAGATGCGCGACGTCGCGAGCATTCGCAAAGGCCCGTTTGGCGACTTTCCGCACGTTGCCATTGCGCTCGATCCAACGTCATCATACACGCTCAACGCGTCGCCAGAGGCCGTTGGCGCGCTCACACTCACCGACTGGGCGACGCTCGGCCTCCCGAGCACGCGCCTCCCGTGTCGGCGCGTTGCATCGCCTCCACGTGCCTCAATCAACATTGATCTTGAGAAGCGTCTGATTATCGATCGCGTACGTCTTTTGATTGCCGAGACCATTGAGGCGGCAACAGCACTGCAAGACGCGCTTCACGTGCATTTCAAAGGCCCTGTCGTGAAGCGCGTGGCCGTCGTTGCGCCGCTGCTCGACCGCTGCGTGCTCTGCCGCTTCACTGGACAGCGCTGCGACGATGCGCGGCGCTGCGCCAAGTGCTCGAGCGTCCTCGAGTGGCTGATGCCTCCTCCGCACCAAGAAACGACGGCGACGTATCCGCATGTCTGAAATAAGCGCGCTATGCATTCTCCAGAGCCAGTGTGCGCATCACGTGCGGCAATAGCGCGCTCGCACTTGCGTGCACGCGCAGGGCGCGCACATGTGCGCGTACGCACATGCCGTTGCGTCGCTCCGCCTCGACGGTTGCGCAGACGCGCATTGCGCCGCCGTCGTCGGCCGGCGCGTGCGCGGGCGCGCGCAGGCACACCTCCGTCTCGCTCGCGGCCGCGCCGCGCGCCGCAAGCACGCGCAGCGCGAGCGTCGGCGCCTCGGCGGCCAGCGCCGCGCGTGCCGCATCGGCGTAGCGCGCCGCAATCTCGGGCGTCGCGGCGGCGCGCGGCACGGGCGCGCGGGCGCCCCAGAGAGCTGCGTCGAGCAGCACGACGCGCAGCGCCACCTCGTCGGCCTGCGCAAGAGCGACACCGTCGAGACGCGCGGCGAGAACAACAGAGTCGCAGTCGGAGCCGTCGAAGCTCTCGGCGTCAACGTCGACGTCGAGCCTCACGAGGCGCGGCCAGCCCGTGCTGCCAGTCGTGACGGCGCTCATGTAGACGCAGAGCGCAAGACTCTGGCGCAGCAGCAGCGGCGCCGGCGGTTGTGCGCGCAGCGAGCACTCGAGCGACTCGGCGACGCGCCGCACGCCGGGCACCGCCTCGAGCCAGCACGCCGTCGGCGTGCTCGCGCGCCCGCGCGCGCTCTCGTCTGGCGTGGGAAGTCGAAACGCAACGTGTGGCCGCAAAAAGACAACGTCGACGTCGTCGGGCGCGCTGCTGCACAGAAGGTTGTTGCTCAGCGCAAAAACGAGCGGCTTGCCGCGCGGCACGCCGCCGACAAAGCGCGGCGCGTCATAGGCGAGCAGGCGGCGCCACGTATCGCCAGCGCCGTACGACGCCTCGAGACGCAGATGGCGCGCACGCTCATCGAGCGCAGCCACAAACGCGTCGAGCGCGCCGCTCGCACAATCGCCGGCGCCGTCGGCGTCGGTGCTGTACTCGGCAGCGAGGCCGACGCGAAACGTTGCGAGCGTGGCGTCGGTGCAGAGCGGCAGCACGGCAAGCGTCTCGTCGGCGTCGCTGGCGACGACGAGGCGCCACGCCGTCGGGATGTGCTGGCGCTCGTGTGCGCTCGCGCTCGCGCTCGCGCCAGCACGCTCCGGCCACGAGTAGAGCGACACGGCGTCGGTGGGCGGCGCGCAGCGCAGCGAAGAGCGCAGCGACAGCTCGTCGATGCGCAGCATGAGCACGTCGGCGACGCCGTCGCGGCCGTCGAGCGTGACGAACGTGGCAACGTCGTCGTACGTCGTCTCGAAATGGGGCAGGCGCGCGGCGTGGTTGGCGGGGCTGGCGTGGTTGGCGGCGCTGGCGGGGCTGGCGCGCCGGTGGTAAACGAGCCGGATCGGCGGCGCGGCGGCGCGCCGCGCCTCGACGACGAGATGCGTTGCCTCCTCGACCGCACGCAACGATGCGTCGTCGAGGCGCATTCCGACACAGAGGCGCGTGTTGAGCCGCTGCACAAACCACTGTGTCTCGGGGTCGCCGCTCTCGGCGCGCTGGTGCCGCACGGCCGCGCGCGCGTCGTTACGGCACGCAGTGACGTGCCACTCGACGATCGTGAGGCCGACGTTCTCGGCAAACGGGCGCGGCGGCGGCGCGCGCGGCTCGGCGTCGTTCAGGCGCCGCATGTTGTCGCGCGCCACAGCGCAGAGGCGCGCGGCGAGCGTGCCGCCAATTGGGCGCAGGCGCGCGTGCGCGACGCGCTCGACGAGGTGGCCCGGCGTCGCGTCGACGTGCGCCTCCACATCGTCCGTCTTGGTCGACAGCAGCACGGCGACGTGCTCGCGCGCGCCCGCCGGCCCGTCGCCAAGGTTGTCCTGCACGACAACGACCTCGCAGCCCGCCTCGCGCACCTCGGTCTCGACATAGCGGTCGACGACGAGCGCAACAATGTAGCGCGTCTCGAAATGCATGCCGACAAAGCGGTCACACAGCCCGTGCACCCACGTCGCGAGCCCAAACGGCGCGGCGCGCTCCACGTCGCGCCGCGCCAGCGCCTGCTTGCGCTCGCCGTCTGGCGTGTAGGCGGCGTAGGCGTCCGCCGCGCGCTCAATCGCGGCAAACGCGTCGTCGCTGCACGGCTCAATCTCGTACGGCGAGGCGCTAATCTCGATCGGCGGGTCGAGGCGCAGTCGATTGGCGTAGTGCGCGGCGAGGCGCAGCATCGTGTTTTCGCGCGCGAGCCGCCAGCCGACGCGCACAACTGTGCACGCAAACGTGACGCCGTTGAGCGCGTAGAGCACGTGCGCGCCAGGCTGCACGTCGCCGGGAACGCCACGGCACGCCGGGCACGGCACATTGCCGCGCAGCAGCTGGCGGTACAGGCACGTCGTGTGCACGACGTGGTGCGCCGTCGCGCCGCCGACGGGCGCGTCCGGCATCACAGCAGCGACGCGCGAGCAGAACGTGGTGCGCCGCGCCACGTCGTAGGGCAGCGCGTAGGCGCCGACGCGGCCGCAGCGCACCGCCTCGCGCAGCGGGCGCACCCACTCGTCCTCGGCGCGCTGCGCCGCGATATGCGCCTCGCACTCGCGTATCTTTCGCTCGAGCACGTCCTTGTCGAGATCGGCGAGCGCGAGCGTGGCGCGGTGCAGCGCAGCGCGGCGCGCCATCTCGGCGCCGGCGGAAACGGCGGCAGCGGCGCCGCGGTGCCGCTTTGCTGGCGGCTCCTGCAGGCGCGCCACCTCGGCGGCGGCGGCGCGATGCCGCTGTGGCAGCGTGCGCAGCGTCTCGCGCAGCGCGGCGAGGCGCTGCGCGTCGGCGCACGTGCTCGGCGGCTCTGGCGCCCAGGCGAGCAGCGCGCTCTCGCGCGCGCGATCGTCGTCATCGAGTGCTGCGGCGACACCGTCGGCGCCCTGCAGGCAGTGCGAGCACGGCGGCAGCGCCGCGCACTCGGAGTCGCTCTCGAGCGAGAACGTCGCGAGCTCGATGGCGCCCGCAAAGCGCTCGATTTCGAGCAGCGTGTAGCGCGCGCACGTCTCGTGCGGGCGCGTGCGGAAGCGAAACATGGCTCCGCCGCGCGCTTTGCGCTCTCGGCAGTGTCTCGACGCAAAATTTAATAGCACCTCGTCCCGGCGCGTGCGCGCGCGCACGCGCGCCACTACGACGCGGCCACGGCCGCCGACTCTGCCAATGGCAGAAGCGGCGTTGCGCTCGCGGGAAAGAAGCGCGCCGTCTCCTCTGGCGTGTAGTCGATCCAGCCGTGGTCCATTTGCGGCATCGTGTCGTACCAGACGTACTCGCTGATTGTCTTGACGACGCGGAACGGCGAGTCGGCCACGATCTGGCGCTCGAGCGCGCGCACGCGCTCGCGGATCTCGTCGATGCCGGCGCCGCGGAAACGCACATTCAGGTAGCGCTGGTTCGCCTGCTTCGAGACGTTGTAGGAGAGCGGCACTGGCACGCGGTTCGCGGCGCTAAACGTGCGCGAGATGGCGCGCAGCTCGTCAACCTCGGCCTCCGAGACGGCGCCGACGACGAGGTCGTCTGCGACTGCGGCCTCCTTGCGCGCCACGCTGACGTGAAACTCGAAATAGCAGCCGGGGTGCGCAGCCGCTTCGGCAGCGACGCGCGGCACGCCAACGATGCCGTACGCAGTCGCCTCGATCTTTTCGCGCAGCACCTCGAAGCCGCACGAGCGAAAGTAGTCGGCCGTGAGACGCGCCCACGCCGCGACGTTGCCTTGGCGGTCGTCCCAGACGTACTGCGCGCTCTGCATGACGCGCACTGTCGTCTCGGCGCCCGTCTCGGGCGCGCGGAAGACGAGCGCGAGGTGGCACGCTTTCATTTGCGCGCACCGTACGGCAACGAGGCCCGCCTGCGGAAGTTCGGCGTTGAACGTTGCGACCGCGGCCTCGTAGCGCGCCACCGTCTCGGCGTCGGGATTGAGCGGGCCGAGAAAGATGTGCACCTCGTGCGTCGCCGCGAGGTCGGCGCCCGCGCCGCGCATCGTTGGCGCCGTGATTGCCTGGTAGGCTGCCATTTTTGTCTCTTTGCTGCAAAAATCGTGCCAAAACTGACGCGCACGCCCATTTTTGCGCGCAGAATGACAAGCAACGACGTTACGCATCTGATTATCGGTGCGGGCCCGGCCGGGCTCGCGGCCGCGCGCGCCTTTGCGCGCGACGCCGCGGCGTCGATTCTGCTCGTCGACGCGGGCGCGCCGGCCGCGGAGCGCCGGCACGACGACGCAGGCGACATTGCGGCCGGCGTGGGCGGCGCCGGCCTCTTTAGCGACGGCAAGTTCTCGTACTTTCCCGCGGGAACCGACCTGTGGCGCCATCCGTATCATCTGCTCGTGCCGGCGTTCCGCGACGCCGTCGAGATGCTCGCGCCCTACAGCGACGCGCCGCTCGAAGCGCCGAGCGAGGAGGAGATCGCCGACTACTACTTTGACCTCGCGCTGCAGCGCTGGCAGCTCAAGCGCTACCCGACCGTCTATCTGAGCCTCGCGCAGCGCCGCGACCTCATTTCGCGCATGGCCGACTTTGCGGCGCTGCGCGCCGCCAACGTGACGCTGCGGACGCGCACGACCGTCGTCGGGTTCGAGGCGCCCGGCGTTGCGCTGCTGCGCGGCGAGAACGGGGAGCGCAGCGTCGTCCGCGCCGGCACCGTCGTGTTTGCGGGCGGCCGCTTTGCGCCGCTCTCGATCCTTGGCGCCGAGCGCCTTGGCGCGGCGCCGCGCTTCAGGCGCTATGAGTTTGGGTTCCGCATCGAGGCG
>Ga0075163_10005732_pt1 | contig 16510 bp, 29 predicted proteins | sample JI1023141ADNA_FD_71478 | JGI IMG/M metagenome (GOLD analysis project Ga0075163, IMG submission 71478) | Wastewater effluent complex algal communities from Wisconsin, to seasonally profile nutrient transformation and Carbon sequestration -... | ecosystem: Engineered > WWTP > Effluent > Algae...
TAATGAGAATTTGGTGATTTGTCTCTCGTCCAATCGTAAACTAAAATAGTAGGTTGATGATCTCGCAGACCAAAAATACGACTATAAACAGATGTTTCTTGAGTAGAATGTAATTCAATTGCCTGATGTTTTTGTAAAAACTCAGACTTGCGATTGTAAAATCTAGGCGATGGATTAGGTACATGAACCCAATTAATGATTGGTTGTGAAGGTAATATTGTGTTTGTCACGCGTGCATCTAATTCTTGCATTGCTTAAATCACAAATGGAAAAAATGAAAAATTTGTCTGGTGAAATTGTCAAGTTGCACTCTGAGATTGAAAATATGACTGTCCAGCTTCAAACTATGAAACAGTTTATTTATGACGAAATTAAAGAAAATGAAGTTCCGGTTCCTGTTTCGGATTACCATCACATGCATGTTTTGATTGAGGAAATTCAAACAAATCTTCAAGATTTAATGGATAGATTTTCAGATTTATTATTATTATCTTCTAGATTAATTCAAGATTAAGAAATAATTGAATATTTCAAACTGTTATTTTTTTCGTATTGTTTCACAACACTTAATATAGTGTCGTATATATGACATATATCATTACTTGCTATGTATTGAAGTTTCTCGTACATCATAATATTCTTTTCTGAAATGAAAGAAAGAATAGTATTTGTATAACGTACCACTAGCATGTAATTTTCTTTATCATCGTCCAAATCAGAGTCTAATTCGAAAGAAGCTGGTACTCTTTGAAACAGTAATCTCCATTTTAAGTTTACATCGTCGATAATTTGTAACACTTGAATAAAGCATGTAAAACTCTCATGTATAGATCGAAATCTAGAACTTGATTTACCAGTCTGCACCTCTGTATCGATAATCAATCTAAACAAAATGCTCACTTCCTTATGAAACTGTGGGATCATATTCAAGTAATCATCCCAGCGGGTTATCCAGATTAAATCTAATATATAGTTTACCTGCCGGTTCATTTTTTTCTGAAATTCAGCGCGTGACAGGTGCACAAAATGTCAGTTTATCTTTTAACAGTTTCTGAACCAAACCCAGTTGTGTTTAATTGGAAACCTTGGTTTTTACGAGAAGCAATTTTAAATGATCATGAAACAATTCAAGTTACGGACGTAGCTACTTGGTTAATTCGATTTATTCGTGGTGGAATAACACATTTAAAATTATACTTCAAAAACACACGCGAGTTATTATACATCAATTATAAAAGTAACGTAGCTATATTTCGGCGAAAATTAGATATACATATTACTCCAAATGTAAAATTCTACCATATTAAATCCATCACACCTGAAATGGAACATCAGTTAATCACTCAAATTCTCCGTCCGAGTTTTTTGTTAAATTGTACCTTTTCAGGTGATACATTTGTAAACAGTGGTTTACCGTTTGAATCGAAATATCTTACTGCTAAATTGATATATTTTTTTATTCCAAGTTACAATCATACATATAACACAGTAGACGAAAGCGGCGAATATTGTGCATCCTTAGTGTTTCAGGTTATTATGAAAGTATTACCTAAAGAGCACCCATTACAACAATTCCAAGCAAAAAAACTGACGGCCACGGATGTGTTTTTATTATTTGAAAGATATTTGGATTTAGATCTACAGCCGTCTCATTTGGTATTCAAATATGAAGCTGTAAAGCCTGTTGTTGAAGAATTGATTTTAAATACTATTTAAAAATAAATAAATATATTTTTTTTCAGAAAAAATGGACGAGTCCACAGGACGTTTTTTTCTATTCACTAGTGTGTTTGTATGTATTCCACTTGTAGTGCTTAGTACAATCAAAACTTTTATTGTGAATGTAAATGGGTATACTATTTTATACTACACAACAGTAAATCAATATTTAAACAAAACAATTGTAAATAATAATCTTACTATAATTGAATCTATAGTAGATGATTATGCATTACTAAATCCAATGTATTTCGGTTTTGTGTATTTTCTAATGTTCATGTTAATTACTTGGTGGAGATTTGCAATGAACATGTCTAGATCGTGGCGTTGCTGTAAACCGAGAGAATGGTACGCTGTAGCTTATAAAATAAAACGTAAAATGAGTAGGAAATACACGGAAATTGAAGAAATGGAAGACGAAGAAAAGAATTGGTTAGATTACATGAATTTACCGAGATTTTTATACCAACCAACACTTGTATTGTTTATTTCCACAATAAATGGAATTACGGATATCTATTTCTTGTCAATGATTACAGTACTCAGTTTCGCAATGGAAACAATGACCATTTTTGTAAATCGTGATATAGTTGCGATTCTTATATATCTCATTACATACCTGTATATTTGGTTTGTAAATATTTTTGCGTCCACTAGATTTCCAAATAAACTATTGGTTGTTACCTGTGCAATTGGAATGTTTTTAAGTGTTGTTCAGAGTATGTATTTGTCGGATTATGTGTCGGATATGTTTCCGAAAATGCTCCCAATACTAATAGAATTTGCATTTAATATTTTACTAGGAGCGACCGGATTTGTCGGTAATTTTTATTAATTTTAAAAAAATAACTTTCAGAAAAAAAGACAATGACTCGACCGCTTCGTTATTTGTTTTTTGTATTGCTGTTCGTGCTTGTACTGCTCATGATGTCTTGGTTAATGGCATTGGCATTCTCTCCTAATTATAACCATCCACTGTTTTTATCTATTCAAATTTCTTTCTGGACAGTTCTTGGATTTACAATAGGTGTTTATGGATTGATCTTATACTTTTACGATTCAGACGATAATGAAACATAAAGATCGTCTTTGTACAGTACATAATTCATGATTAATAAACTATAAATGATCGATGTAAACATATCTAACTTCCATTTATTGCGACGTTTATGGTACAATAAAAGTTCCATTTGAGAAATGTTCAAATCGTTAAATTCGTTACTGTAATTGACCATGCTTCTTGGTAGCATATACTTACTTGCTGAGAAAACTGGAATACATTTCATAAATTGAATTATAAAAAAGAACGGTGTTTGATTATTACAAGCAAGCGTTGCAAAAGTGACTAATCCGCAAATTAAATAAGGATTGATGTAAATAGAATAGGACAGAGGATTTACATAAAATAAATGGCTCACGTTCGAAATACTAAAAATCACGAAATAAAAAGCTAAATTAACAACATTTAAACTTCCAAACAATGCAAAATCAGAAGGTGAAAACATCCAAGATTCGACTGATGCGATTGGAATAGTATACACCATGAAAGTTAACGTATCTGAAAAGACTACAAACTCATTGACATAGGCTAATAAACATCTAATCGTCATGATGATAAATAAATGAACAGTAGGAAAGTACGGTACAATTGAATGCGTTTGGATTGGTATGTCCAAAAAATAATTGAGTATTAATAACGATAAAAAGAAACCTTTTAATTTTGTAAATTTAATTCTTCGAACATCACTATCAATAGCTGGACTGCAATAGCAATCAATATCCCATATTGTAAAAGCTAGAGCAATTGTAATAAAAGTAAATACCGATTTAGAAAAATAACAAGAAACAATAAATAGCATCAAATAAATATCTTGCATAGAATATGATGGTCTTTTGAAAAATACACAATGTCTTCCCCAAACAAATAATACTGCAATACACAATTGTACTAATTTTAAGGTCTTAGAAATCTCGGTGGTAATTTCTTTATTATAAACTAATACATAATAAGGCTGTAATGGAATCTGTAGCACTAAAATTATGGAGACTACAAGAAACAAAAGTTCATGTCGCATTTTCTGCACGCGCGTTAAAAAAATGTGGAAATACACACAATTTTTTTTAATCCCTTTGAAAATGCATCAAGAATACAAAAAAATCCTCATGTGTTATTTTTATGATGGTCAACATGATCTTGTTGAATTGGCAGACTACAAAATGCCTGATGATAAATTGGTAAATGAAGCATTAGATCATTACTATAATTGTAAAAAGGCAACTTGTGAGATGTGTCATGTAGCAAGAATGTTTCATTGTAAAATTAAAAAAGGCAAATTTATCAAGTACAAAATCCTTAGAGAGCATTTATGTTACAGTAAACGTCAACTACAAAATTTGTCCCATACAATGGATATGACATGTTATAAATATATTATTGCGCGTCAAACACTTGAAAATAGCCGGATTATGTACGTGATGTTTTTAAAAAATGTATTTAAAAAATGGCAGAGAATTATTAACAAAAACAAAAATATTGGGTGTTATCATTGTAGCATATGTTTAAACGATAATACGGATCATGTTGTATTTAATTGTGGCCATGGAACTTGTTCTGACTGTTTAGAAAATATCGAGGTTTTAAATAATCAATGCCCAATCTGTCGTGAACTTATACATGTACATATTCCAATGCATGCTTAGTGAATATATATTTTTTTCTGTGCTAATTTTATTAATCTCACAATTTACTGTTCTTAGTTAAATGGAAAAAATAGTCTATAAATTTAGAGGTATGGATGAACGATCCGTATCGCTTGCTTGTGGGGAAGCTGGTAGATGTACAAACTTTGTATTTTTTTGGCGAAGTGTGTTGTTTCTTGGTCAATTAGTATTCCCTATTGTAGACGCATTTACCTATTACGACTTCTTTAAAACACTTACTGAATATGACAAGAAAGTAGATTGGACTATTTGGATATTAAAACCGCATAATTGGTTAGCTGTACTTGCTGCATATTACCAATTCTCAATGATGCGGTTACATTATTATTACAATCATGAAATTCGATTTAATACTCTTAGATTACCTTTAATTACCTATTATCTGTTTAATATTCTAGGTGTGTATTCTTGGGTTCACATGATCTTTTATTTCAACAAGATTAGAATTCAGGAAACGTATGAGCCCGCACTTGAAGCAACCATGATTTATTCTGTAGTTGCATTTTCACTGGATTGTTTATTTGTTAATCATTATATTACATATGATGTGTTATGGTATATTTGGATTACATTTATAAGTGTAATGAGTTATGTATTTTGCGCAAGTATGTGGTTTGAAGTGAATTTTTATTCACAATTCAATTGGATATCTAATTTCAAAGAAGCTAGAGTGAACTTTTTGTTCTTAATGTGTCTAATTGTTTTAGTCACTGTACCGTGGTTTGTAATTCTTCGAGTAAAATCAAATTGCAGGTCAGAACTAGATGCGTCATATGAAACACCACCTACAGATGTGCCAATTGTAGAATCGTTCAAAGTTGTTGATGGGAAAATGGACGATGGAACGGATGATCTTAGTTAGTTTTTTTTTGGTTATTCAAGATTTAAAAACACAAAAAAATGCTTGTTTCAAATAGTCATACATATAATAGAGAAACGTGGATCGATAAGCTTTGGGCAAAATTATACCAAACTTGGTTGTATGCGATTGGTGATCATAAAAACGCAAATGTGTTCAAATCATATCGACATTTGATTAATTCTATTGAAAATTACGACGAATCGTTGTTTGAATGTTACGAGATAAAGTATAAAATTCAGAATGAATGTAATCAGAATTTATACATGTACAACATGGCAAAAATTGCATTAAAAACAATGATTGAATCAAGCCAAAATCGGCGCGATATTACTCCAACACAATACAGTGTGATTCAAAATTGGGAGCGTACAAAAGCGCAATATGAATATAGCGTAACTCGATTAAATGCAATTACAAATATATTCAATGAAACTCAAAACTCGTTGTTTATTTTGTATCAAAACAAACTCAATATTGAACTTTCGGATGATATGCATAAAATTTCACAGCGAATGAAAGAAATAAAGATTGAAGATATTAACAAAGTGATTAATGATTGTAATAACAAATTAAATTCAACGGCGCAAACTGTTCAATCGAATGCTATGAAAATGAAAGAATATGAAAACAAAACCAACCTAGATGGGTTTAATAAACAATTTCAGGATCGTCAAAAATATACTGATCTTAATTCGCTCTTGGATGTATTAGAATCTGAGCCGCGAATTCCAGTCTAATTAATCAAGAGAAACGAAACTGTACAAGATACACCAACTAATAAAATTATTTCATGTATTAACCAAATAGACCCATGAATATTTTTAGAACCGCTAATGAGTCTGTTTAATTCTGGATAACTTGAATCGTTTGAAAGTATCCGGTTGGGGTTTGATAATAAAGCCGATCTAAATCTCTTGTCTCTTAATTTTGATTCTGAATATAAACTGTACTTAATAATTAAATATTGAATCATAATCAGTATACATGTAATACACACAGCGGCTTGTTCATTCCAGTCTAGTTTTGGTAATTGTAAACAAACTTGAACCGTAGTAAGGACAAATAATATTGCAATCACTAAGAATTGCACAAAGTTAAAACAAATGTAATTATCTTCTCTAGATTTGTTGTTTTGTTTAATTTGATAATCGTAAAAATCTGCATATGCCCGTTTTATTTCAGGAGTCCATTCGTCTGGATTTATTGGGACTTTATAATCTGTACTTGATATTCCTATTCGATTTTTGTAATACGCTGTAAACATGGCATAAGCTTTATTGTTTTTAAGTAATGGTTTACCAGTTGATTCATCTTTAAAGTCCATTGGATTTGCAGGAATATCAATGTCAACTTTGTAAATTCTATGTAGTGGCCATTTGATAATGTATATCCAAATAAGTGCATGAATAAAACAACTCAGCACTACATTATTTAAAGATTTGAAATTCGCAAGTTGGCATATTAATACTACTAAAGTAATTGAACCGATAAACAATAATAACCATTGAATAGACAATGCTACAGATGATGTAGACAATAATACATAATCTTGATAAAAATCAACTGAACGTTTCCGCCAAACAAGACCAAAATTTTCAACGTTGCAATCTGTTTCTAATGAATTATTTCTGGAATAACAGTACAAACGTAGATTTTCAATTAACAAAATAGTAGATCTTAATGTCAATAAACAAGCTAAAAACAGACATATAACATATGTATTAACTCTGAATATTGTTAGCGCCGCTGTATTTGTTGTGGTGTAAATTGTAATGTTATTTAAATTCGAACTATTTGGATAATAGTATGGTACTGCATATTGTAAGAATGTCATGTTATAATTAAATCGTTCAAATTTAAGATCTGAACTATACGTTTTATATATTACACCAGTCAACAGAACCACAATGCTCAATGCGGCGTAACACATGAAAATGAATACATGACAAAGGATCATTTTTTTGTGTTTTTTGTCTTGAAAAAAAAATAATCTTTATTTGAACGGAACGTGCGCATTTCTTAAAACAATGTGTTATGTACATATTCGCACAAATTTGGAAATGATGGAATCTGAGGCGTTTACTTTAGATCTTGGTTTGAAAATTCTTATTGCAGTAATGCTTACTATTCGATATGTTATTTACGCCTTTACTTGTTCAAAAAAAGAAATGAGTTTTAGATATATCATATTAATAATTGATATTGTATTTGTTACTCTGTACATTGTAAGTCCAAATATAATCAGTATAGCGCCGAAAATAAATGGGTTGGTTATTATGGCCAGTGTTCATTTTTACATGACGGTAGTATTACCTTCTATTTTAGCGTATTTTTGCAAGTCTAAATCAGAGTCTGATGTAGGTTCTGAAGCTAGTTCAGTACCAGATACAGAAAATCAAGTAGAACCTAGACTACCAAGTTCAGTAGAAAATGGCAAGTGATTATTTTTAATGTGTTAATTATATAGATCACAAATTAAAATGTCTGAACTGAGAACTGAACTCGAAAAACACAACAAGATCAATATAGAAGATTTGTCTAATTGGAAAAAAAAGAAATTGATGAATTACGTTGATAATTACTCTTACATTCTTAATGTACTTCATGAAGAATTAGTTTCGTTCATAAATCGCAGCGATGGACGAAATTCTTTATTGATTAACGAGTTCATTTTAAAGGTAACAACTATGAAAGAACTTATATATACCGCACACTCTAGATTATCAGAAGCTGTGGAAGAATTGAATAGACGTGGTTTAGAATATGACGAAGATGTTGAAGATGCGTTGGGATCTATTTATTTGTAACTCTCTTTTTTTAAAAATAATAAACACGTGACATTCACAAATTAAAATGGAATTCGACTTGTCATTAGTTGGATTTTTTCACAAAGTTCAAGAACGATCGAAAGCGCATGATGATAAACATGAAAAATTAAGATTAAAAGAAAAAGAAGAGGCTGCGAAACGTCGTGATCAATTAATTTTTGAATATATTACAAACATGGATTATTGGTATTATTACTCAAAAACTGATGAGTATACATTAAGCATTACAGTTCCCATGTTTTTTACCATTCCACATTCTGAATGGATTGAATTGTTCAAAAAACATTTTAATGTAGAAATTGAAAAATTGGATTTTTTAACGCAATTGAATGTTATGATTTTTAAATTTAAAGATTAATTATATATAACACGTGTCCTATTTAAACCATAAAATCACAAATTAAAATGGAACCCATGTCAAATGATTTCTTGTTCAAAATGAAAGAAGAAGCTATTCAAAGCAAGGAAAAAGAAGATCGGAAATGGATTGAGTGTCTCTTGGATGAATTTAAAAAATGTATCCGAAACAAAGATAACTGGATGTACAGTGTAGAACGTAACGCTTATAGATTAAATATTGAATCATGTCGATGTGTTGTCGAACTTACAGATGCCAATATTGGAATGTCATTGAAAGAAAATTTAAATCTAATTTATGAGACTTATCAAAAAGTTTCATATTCAAATTGCATTTATTTTACATTTAAAGAATAATACCAGTGATTGTTAAAACCATAAAATTACAAAAAATCATGGACAAAACAAAAGTAAATTCTAAACAAAAAGACAACTCAATTGGAGAGGAAGGTGAAGAAAACAATAATGAATCGAATCCTATACTCGAGGAATATGAACAAGCCTTAGATAATATACAAAGTATTCTAGATGAACATTCAGATGAGTGGTATAATAAACGTAAAGATTCAATTCGAGAATTACACATCTGGTATGAATCGATGGTAAGAGAATTAGATCACTACCAACCAAATCTTGAACGTATAATTAATCGAATGAAGAAGTTAGGACTGGATACAACAAAAGGTGAAAGATTACTTTGGAGAATAGAATAATTGCAAAATTCGTTATATTTAACTAGATAAAATCTTTGCAACATATTCTTTACTTCTACTATATAATCGTATTGGAAAATCTTTAAAATCGTGTTGTTGAATTATATTTTTTCGCGATTCGAGAGTAGAAATATGTAGTAACTTACTTGTTTCATTTTTAACATAGTGCTGTGTAAGCTGAATTTCACAATTTAAAAATTTAATGGATTGTTTTATACATTCAGCCCTTGCCTGGTCTAGTGTATCATGTACGGAAACTTTCGCATCGTCCACACGAATCCCACAAACACTCAGGAAAACCATGTTTGAAATTGTGATTTTATTTACAGCAACAAGAACTCGTGCGTTTATAAATCACAAATACAAATGTTGCTTAGAGTTGAAGAACTGCAAAAAAAATTCCCCGAACTTTCGAATTTCAAACCTGAATTGATCAGAAAGATGTTTTCTGATGTAACTATTGAAATTCCGATTTGTGAAGATTCTTTAATTGGTTTACATGAACCAAATTCAAATTTTCACAATGGGTGGATCGTTAAACATAAGCCTGAAATTATTGTAACTGTTTGGAGACGATGTATTGCGAATATGATTGATAAACGAATACTTCCATTTGCTGAATTTGTAAAGACTCTCGGTAATTATGTTCCGTATGGTTTTGAATATGATATCTATAAAACAACACATGGTCATTACTATGTTTTAGAAAATGATAGATACGAAAAAAAACCATACCCATGTGAACCGTTTGAAAATGTATTGTTAACAAACAATGTGGAATCGTTTTTTATTCAAGTTCAAAAAGTAGAAGATTATTATGAATTAACTAAGATTTAATCGAATTTTGAATAAAAATCCATTTTAAAACCATATTCTCAGCATCATGAACAGGATGATGATCATGGTTTACTTCAGTTTTTGGCCACTCCAATTCTTTTTTAATTGCATAAGATGCCGCAGCTAATGCAATCGATTTCGAACTCAAATCATCAGAATCTTTGTCTAATCGTTCCAATTTGTGCATCATGTACATTCCATAATAAACAGAAGCTGTTTCAAAATATACAGTACGTTCGCCAAGTAAGTACATAATATCAACATCAGAGTAATATTTAATTAAACCACCATCATAAATCATATTGTCACTAATCATGACACATTTGCGACCTTTGCTGATTTCCCGCGCCCAAGCAATAAACTGATTAACAACTTCTTTACATGTAAACTGTGCATTTTCAACATGTTCTAAAGTTTCTTTGTATCGTTCTTGATTATCAGGTCTTGACCAAAACTCGCGAACACATCGTTCTTCCCATTCTAATCCTTTCATATTTGCATATTGATTAAACTGGCCAATACAGACTCCAGTATCTAGTTCATGAGCACTGGCGCCGAGTTGAGTAAATCCATGTTTTTCTGGAATTCCACCCGCGCATTCAAAATCGAATCCAATTACAATTTCCATTTCTTTTTTTTGAACAAAAAATATGTTAAACACAGTGTTAATATTAAAAGTAAACCATTCGAATATCTGTTATTTTTACCCGGCATATTGGACATGTTTCATCTTTAATTTCATATGCACATTTAATACAAACAACTAAATGAAAACAATCCAAAATAACACAGCGTCTTTTTGTATTTAAACACACAACACATGATTCAGTTGAAGTATCAGGAACATCATGAACAAAATCGGCCGGTGTAATTTGATGCTGATTGTTTTTAGGCAATTCAACCTGGTTTATTTCATCTTCTAATCTTTGTAATTGCACTGCACGACTTAACATTTCTACAAATGGATGAAAATGATATCTTTGACCTATACCACGAGCTCTAATTAGTGCAATAGCGGGCAAATCAAAATCAAATTGCATCCTTCTAGGTTCTTCTTGATTAGAGTCATTAACATCTTCAGAATCATTGGGGTCTTCTAATGGTGGAGTGTCGTCATAATCGCTGTCATTTTGTGGATTTTCCGAATCATTCGAATCGGGTACAAGTTCATGACTTACTCTATCATATTGTAATGGTGTGGATGGATTCGGATCTTGTTCCATTGATTTAACAAAAAAATGTGTGACCAACAAGCACGAGTTAAAAAACACACGAGTCAAAATTATTCAGAAAAAAAAAATGTTTTTCTTATGTTTGATCGTTATGTTTTATGTGAATGCTGAATGTTTATACCCACAATATATTAAAACAATAAAGTTTAACAAGTATGAAGATAACTCGTTTGAATGTCGTGGACATAAATGTTATCTTACCCCAGATACTGTATATTGTGACAGTGTTAATTACAATACTTCAATTAACGGGGTTTATTGGAATTGTCGATTTGATTTTTTAAAAGAGCCTGAATTTTATGATTATTTTGTAACAAATGTTCATTTGAATTGTAATAAATGTCGAGGTTTACATGATCGAAAAATTGATGTGAGTAATTGTAACTTGGATTTTTATATAATCAAAAACGGACGTGCAATGAACAAATATTTAGTGTGGTTTATTGCATGCAGTAGTTTATACCTTACATGTATACTTATTGAATTCGTTTTTGGAGATAAAGTACCAATAACGTCTGCTTACATATTATGTGTGGTCTTTATGTTTATTGTGATTACATGTACGTGTTTGACGGGTAATTATTATTATACGGATGATGAGTTTGCAGTTAATGAAGTGACAAAAATTGCAGTTGAATGTTTATTTATGTTTCCCGCAAAATTGTTTACTTATTGGCTAGTAACAAGAAGTACAGTTTAATTTATTTTATCGTTTATATAATTTAGATAATAAATCATTTTCTATCATTTGAATAAAATTGCTCATAATATCTTTCAAATTAATAATATGATACTGAGAAAGTATTTCATGCACCACATGATTAAAATTATCTTTAATTATTTTAATAAATTTCAACTGTTCAATTTCAACATGATCTAAACTATCATAATTAATAATCAATGAATATTCACATGGATGTATATTTTTATCAAAATAGACCGATAATACATGTTGTAAAGATGGATGAATATTACCAGGTGTTGTGTAAGATTTCACGGAAAAGCTTATATTCTGTATTTTGTTCATTATTTTTGTGATTCGGCACAAAAAACGTGAATGGTATCGGAAACGGAAATTGCGTTTGGACTTGGAATGGCGATATTAATAATTATATCATTGGTTTGTATATATGTCTGTTGTAGATCGGCAATTCAAGCTAGAAACGACAATCAAATTAAAATATTGTTTGAATTATACTGGAATAGTGAGGATAAACAAAAAATTGGGTTGGATATTTTAAATTTTATAGAATCTTCATACGGTCCAGTTGAAATAAAAAACAAGGCAGGATTTAAAAAACTTAAAAATATGTATGTAAGCAATAACTATCATGACACGATTGAACTAGATCGTATTATCAAAGAATTAGAAACTTAATCGGTGGCGTTTACCCAGGTATTATACCTGTACATTCTTTTGTTTTGCTTTACAATAATATCACCTGTAACATAATGATGGTCACAAATTACAATCAACACAGGATGAACACTTAAATAAACAGCAGGTTTCAGAAACAAAGTTGAAGATAAACAAGGTGTCAATTTTGATGCAGAACAGCAGCTAACACAACCCTCAAATTGTATAATATCAGTAAATATTCTTTTGGGTATTTCATCGTTTGTAGTCTGAACAACAACAGACTCTCGAGTTGGAATCAAAATACTGTTTACTGTTACATGATAACAAATAAGACCAAAATTGTAAACAGAACAAGAGCCTAATGAGTTAGGAACACTTTGTGTAAGAAGACCACCGTTATAATTTCGGTAATCAGTGATCATTGCAGAATAAGAATTATCAACTGGACTAGGTGTATTTGAATCTGTTAATAAAGTAGAAACTAAATCAAGTACACTATTAACAATCTTTTCGCGGTTGGCGCGGCTGATTGGATCGGTAGCATGTCGCCATTTTTTTAGATTATTTTTCCGGCGCATTTTTGTGCTTCTTTACGTAAAATGCGCTGAAGGGATCGTTTCACAGTTTCTTTATATGCCGCATGATTTGAAGGTAATACAAAGGATTTAGTCAACACTTGTCCAACTTCTGGTTGAGTTCTGATATGCATTTTATCGAACGGTTTTAATTCGAGTTCACTATGTAAAATATTTTGAACCGCGGAAACAGAAATTCCTATATGATGTAAATCTAGTACCGTTCTCAACTTACTAACCGGTTTCATATATTTTGCAAAACAATCATGAATAACCTGGTTTAATCTTAAACCATGAAGAAATTCGGTCTGAAAATCGCATATTAATGCTGAATAGCTTACCATACCAATTTCGTTCACATGAGTTTTTACGTGGACTTTAAAATTTGCGTAAATAATTTCGACAATGTACGAATCTGGGACGTAATACATACTCGTTCGGTTATATGTTTTGAGTGGAACAACACTATAAAACTTTCTAGATCCAAAAGCAATAACTTTACATGGTTTGTTATGAATTGTTTTAACACATAGATATTTAGTCATTTTTTTTTCTGAATTTATTCTTCAGAACACGAAGAATTTTGTGACATTTCTTCCTCACTTGAAACTTGATAAACTTCACAACGGCCAGTATTGCTAATGTTTGCATAGCTACGTTTTACTCTTTCAATCTTTCCAGTTTCTGGGTATCTAAAGGTATTATTCTTTCCATATATCTTCATCCCATTACCTTCAATATTATTATTTTTACCATCGATCGTACAATTCTCACCATTAACCTCATTTTCGTTTCCAACAATAATATTTGAAAATCCATACACCTTGTTAAAATTGCCATAAATCGTACTATTATTTACATACAACACATTATTATTTCCATAAATCGTATGATTCATACCTTCAACATAGTTGGCATCACCACGAATAATATTATCAATTCCTTTAATTTTATTTTGATTTCCATTTACATTGGCGTGTGATACTTCCAATACAAGCCCAATAGCTGAAATTCCTTCCATTTTTTGTGTTTTACACGTGTTGATCCTTGTTTTATATTTTTTTTCAAATGTTTCAGAAAAAAACATGTCTTGTAATTGCCTTCTTAATTATATCATAAGTAAATTAGATCAAACTGAAAAAAATGAAATGTTAAACGGCGCAACAATTGAGCTTCCAGATAATGGGTTCATTTATAGTAGATTACAAAAAAATAAATGCGGTACAATTACCTTTTTCACGTCACATGAAAGTAATGGTTATCAATATCGTTGTAATAAAATGTTTGCGCCGTTATTATTTGGACTTTCAATTAACAACAATACATTTTTTCAGTTCGAGGCTCATGAAGTGTGTGATCCATGTCATGGTGCCGATTTGTGCTATTATATATATTTTGATCGTAACGTAGGTAAATATGGAACAAGTAGCTATACATCAAATCATCCGCTCCTGATTACAAAAAGCCGATTTTACAGTTGGTTCAAAATGTCTGAACGTTCTTAAAGTAACTCGTTTTTCTTATTTTTTAAAAAAAAAAAACACACGTGACAATTTAAAATGTTTATCACAAAATGTCGTACCAAGTCATTACAATATTTAACGCCACAACCCAGACATGTAAAACGACAAATACGTATCTTACGGCGTTAGAATTATCAAGACGTAATTTTAAAGTGATCGTATTTGATTTGTCTATTATGCCATGTTTATCAATTTTGGCGATTGGGCTAGAAAATAAATCACAAGGTTACCCCGTGTATGTTCCTAAAGAAAAATCAACAATAGTTGACGCGTTAAAATCGGACGCAAAAAAAGCGGAAGCATATTATGTATCAGGATTTTTATTAGTACCAGGAGATACGGCACTGAGTATAATATTAGAACAAATTAACTACGATATCTACATTGATAATCGAACAACAATGTCAATGTTTGCAGATAAGTTACAAATTGTAGTACATCACACTGCAATGTATTACAATTGTGATTTGGTATTATTTGATTTATCATCTGGATATTCTGCAATAAATACAATATGTCTTAGAATGACTAAGTATTTGATATTATCATTTGATCATAATAAGAATCCAATCCGAGAGTTTCAAAATATTATCGAATATTTAAACAGTCATATATTAAATCCACATGATCATTATGATGATGTGATATTACCAAACCCAAGACTTAGAGTTTCCGGATTTTACATGAATTATATAATGGACGAAATGACTAAAAATCTGACATTTGATATTTTCAAAACAAAATTTCAAAGTATGATAGAGTCATTGTACGGAAAGAATACGTGCGAATTACATATTGAGCTCTTTGCTCGGATTCCAATGTTTAATGACAATCCAAGTCCAAGTCCTGAATATTTTTTGGCAGCGTTTGAAAAATTCACAGAAAATATTCGATTACATGAAGCTTAATTTGAAAGGATTGAAATTAACCGATGCACAGGTTATTCGTTTTACTAACGTGTTTATACGATATTTGAGATTAGAAGAGATAGATTTATCGTTTAATGAACTTACGGAAAATGGAATAAAATATATTCTGAATATGAAATTGATTGAATTAAAACTGATAAATATTGAACATAACAAAATTTCAGTTTCAGCTTATGATGAACTACTTTTATATGATCAACCGCGAATTATTCAAATTTAGTAAATCGTATTTTGGATTGTCATGTATACGTGTAATAAAATAATCTTGTTTTCTGTTAAATATATTTTCATCTTCTTGATAAAAGGATAATAATCTTGTATTAATAATTGAAGCATCATCTCTATCATATTCACCAACACGTTCTGGTGGCATGCTATTATCATTTAAACCAATGAATAATCTTTCATTTTCCGGTTGATATATAGATCGTTGGTCTGTTTCAATAATGACGTTTTGTTTTACAGGTTCTGGACTGGATAAGAAACTCAATTTATATTCTCGTTCTTGAACCTTTTGTACTTGAAGCTCCTGATTAACTTTTATTGGAACTTCATGAATAATTTTAGCTGGTGCTGTATCGACTTTCTTCCATAATACATCACTATCAATAATAGCTCCAAATCCTTGATGTAATACAAGACTCTCAGCTTCTGACTTTTTAAGAATAGTTAACTTTTGAATATCGCTATTTTTAAATTCTAACACAATACTCAAACCGCGGCACAATGCATTATAATGATGTTCAGTGAATAAACGCTTTTTGTTTCCTGGTAATTCAGATTGGATTTCTTCGAATGATTTTAAAATTCTGAACATTGTTTAAATAATATTTAAAAAAATGGTTTAAGAAATG
>Ga0075163_10005733_pt1 | contig 16509 bp, 9 predicted proteins | sample JI1023141ADNA_FD_71478 | JGI IMG/M metagenome (GOLD analysis project Ga0075163, IMG submission 71478) | Wastewater effluent complex algal communities from Wisconsin, to seasonally profile nutrient transformation and Carbon sequestration -... | ecosystem: Engineered > WWTP > Effluent > Algae...
AAGCCCATATCGACGCAGCGGGCGAGCTCGCGGATGGCCGCGTCGTTTTCGCGGTAGAAGGCGTTGAACTCGGTGAGCAGCTGGAAATAGAAGGTGCGGCCGCGAGGACTGCTCTGTTCGCTGCCTAGGCCATTTTTGAAGAAATCGGCCGGCTCCATGCGCTTTTTGCCGGCGATTACTTCAAGCATTCCGCGACTTGCCGAATAATTGTCGCCCTGGAGGTCGGGCCGCTTGAGCCACTCCTCGGCCCGGGCGCGGTCGCGCCGCCACATGAGCAGGCGGGAGCGAAGGATCCAGATCGCCGGCGGCGGCACCCCATGGTTCAGGGCGCTTTCGAAGATCTTGTCCGAGGCGGCCCAGTCGCCGAGCAGCGCCTGAGCGCGACCGCGGTCGAGGAGTACCCGGCGGTTGCTCGGATCCTGCTGGAAGGAGTAGTCGAAGTGGCGCAGGCCGATGTTGACCGGGCCGGTCTCCATCAGGATGCGACCCATGAGATCGTGCGCGTCGACGAGGCTGGGCGTGCGCTTGAGCGCCAGGCGCAGCTCGCGCACTGCTGCCGCAGCGTCGGAGAGATGGAAATGGACGAGCGCCATGGTGACGTGCGACTCGGCCATGTCGGGGGCTGCGGCGACCGCTCGCTCGGCGGCCTCGCGCGCCTGCTGGCCGGCGCCAGCTCCGCCGAAGAACCACAGGCGGGCCTTGGTCTGGGCATAGACCGTGAGCACCATGGGATCGTTGGGGCGTATGGCTATCGCCTGCTCCAGCAGGGCGGCGCCCTCTCTCAGGCTGCCCACGTCGCCGCGCTGAAAAAGCGCCCGACCGCGCAGATAGAGATCGACGGCCTCGGCGTCCTGCATCACCTTGCGCTGCGGCCCCGCTGCGCCCCCGGTCAGGGCGCTGCTGACGGCCTGCGCCATCTCGTCGCTGACCTGCAGGGCGTCGGCCGCGGGGCGATCGAAGCGCTGGGCCCAGATCTGCGACCCGTCGTCGACTTGAACCAGCCGCGAGGTGATGCGCAGCTGCTCGCCCATCCGACGCACCGAGCCGTCCACCAGCACATGCACGGAGAGCGCCCGGCCCACTGCCAGCGGATCGGCTGGGGCAGCGCCGCCGGCGCTCTGAACGGCGCCACGACTGCGGACACGAAGCCCAGAGACCATGGACAGGGCATCGGTCAGATCGTCAGTGAGTCCATCGGACAGGTACTGATCGGCGGCGGGGCCCTGGTTGCGGAAGGGCAGCACGGCCACGACCTTGGCCGTGGCCTGAGCCTGGGCCTGGGCGTCGAGGCTGAGGCCAGCCTGGGTAAAGGCGCCGCTGACGCTGGGCCGGTCGTTGCTGGGAGCGGGCGCGCTGGCTTCGCTCTGCGAGATCGGGTGGAGGTGGGTCGGTCGCTGGGCGGCGGCCGGGGTGACGACGCTGGTCTTGCCGGTTGCGGGCATCGACTGGATCGCAGCGGTCACCGCGTGGTCCAGCTCGTCGGTGCTGGCGAAGCGATCTTGTGGCTGGCGCGCCATGCAGCGCAGCACCACCTGCGCCAGGGCCTCGGACAGCTCGGGGCGGCGGGCGCGGGGATCGGGTGGGGGCTTGAGCAGACGGGCAGCCGCGGTGATGAGCGGGGTGGAGCCGGTGAAGGGCAGGCCGCCGGTCAGCATCTCGAAGAGCATCACACCGAGTGAGTAGATGTCGGTGCGGAAGTCGATCGCCGCGCCCTCGGCCTGCTCGGGAGACATGTACTCGGGCGTGCCGACAAACTCGTTGGTGGCGGCCGTGGCCTGCTGGCTGGGCTGGAGGGCGCGGGCAATGCCAAAGTCGGTGATGACGACGCGGCCGTCCTTGCCGATGATGACGTTGTCGGGCTTGAGATCGCGATGGATGACGCCCACAGAGTGGGCGGCGGTGAGGCCAGCGCACATCTGCTTGATCACATCGAGGATGAGCGGCAGGGGCAGGGGGCGCGAGGCGCCCTGGGCGCCGGAAAAGATGCGCGCCGAGAGCATCTCACCCTCGACGAACTCCATGGTCAGGAAGCGCTCGCCCTGGTGCTCGCCGATGTCGAACATGCGCGCGACGTTGCGGTGGGTGACGCGGCGGGCGAGCTTCACCTCGCTGCGAAAGCGCTCGATGACGGTCGCCGAGCGGATGAGCTCGGGGCGCAGGACCTTGAGCGCCACGACCTCGTCCAGCTCGGTGTCGCGGGCGCGGTAGACCGTGCCCGCACCGCCGGCACCGACCAGATCCAGCAGCTCGTAGCGCCCGCCGTAGAGGACGCTTGCGGCATCGGACAGATCGGTTACCTCACCCGAGTCACCAGCGGCCGTATTGGCCGACAGCACCGTCGGTGTGTCAGTGTGCTTCTGCGCTGTCATCCGACTGCCTTACCAGGCGTGCTCAGACGCCGATGAACAGACGGTTGCCAAAGTTTGGTTCGAGGTTCGCTTCGAAGATCTTGTTGGCGGCGGTGTCGATGTCGTAGGCGACGCGACGGAACTCGAAGATGCGGCTCTGATCGTCGTAGATGCAGTAGCTGGCGCGATTGTCGTAGTCCCGAGGCTGACCCACTGAGCCAACGGAGATGACGTAGCGATAGCCGGGCCGGATCTCGAACTTTTGCGCTACCACCTCATGGACCTCATGCCGGGACAGCGCAAAGGCCTTGCAGAGGTGGGAGTGGCCGACGAACGTCACGTCGGCAAGCTGATCCCAGTACGGCAAGCAGCGGGCCGCCTGTTCCGTCGAAAAGATGTACTCAAACTCTTCGAGGTTGATAGGCGATCCGTGGCAAAAACAGATGTGGCCCTCTCGTCGCTCGTAGGGGAGGCTTTTTAGCCACGCCATGTTCTCGGGCGTGAGCACCGAGGCGTGGTAATCGAGCGCTTGGCGAGCCGCATCGTAGTAGTAGGAGTAATCCATGCGCCCGGCAACGGCGGCGTCGTGATTCCCAAGGATGCAGAAGGCTGCGTGCTTTCGCACGAGGTCGCAGCAACTGTTGGGATCAGCCCCATAACCGACGGTGTCACCGAGGCACACGAGCTTGTCAACCCGGGCCATAGCGAAGCAGTCAAGGACCGCTTCCAGGGCCTCGAGGTTGGCGTGGGTGTCAGAGAACAGACCGATCCTCATACCGGAGCCTTAGTGTACAGCGGAAGTTGCTTTCGCGGCAATCGCTGTAATGCCGCTTATCTTAATTCGTTCGTCTGCGTCGCCAAGATTTGGCGGAGCAGCCCAAAATCGCCCTGAACTGGGGCTTGCACGGAGGCTTTGACGCCGTTTGGCTTGGGCCATGACGTCTACTTGGAGCCGCGCGTCTGGTGGCGAAGGAAGGTCACCAGGCTGGAGTGCGTCTCCTTGACGGCCTGGATGAGAGCCTCGCTCTCCAGGCTCTCGAGAAAGGCCTTGGTCGGCCGGGTCGAGGGGCCGCGGGGACCGATGACGCTGGCGCCGCCCGAGACCATGCCCACGACGCTGCGGCCCGGCAAGTTGGCGATGATCATGCTGATGTCGCAGGCGATCTCCAGCTCGCCGGCCGGGGTGGTGCGCCGTACCAGGCGGGTGACGCTGCTGTCGACGCTGTAGCCGCTCTTGGCATCGCCGGCGTTCTTGAGATCCTCGATCACATCGATCTCGCCGGTGCCGCGCATCTCTTTGATGACGGCCTCGCGCAGACGCCCCGGGATGTCGGCCATGGTGCCCGACTTGGCCTTGGAGCCCATGCGGCCCACCACGATCGTGACGTGCTGGCCGATGCCTGATCGCTCGCCATCGGTCGGTGGGACCAGCTTGTTGAGCGCGGCCGAAGCCTGGCGGCGAACCACCTCGCTCTCGTCGTGGGTGGCGGCGCGCAGGGCATGCTGGGCCCCGGGCTCGGCCAGGGCGGCCAGGGCATCTGCACAGGCCGCGCGCACGGCCGCTTCGCGATCGCCTAGAAGGCTCAGGATGAGCGCCGGCAGGGCTGCCGTATCGCCGAGCTCACCGAGAGAAACCGCGGCCCGCTGGCGGGTCTGGGGGCTGCGATCCTGGCGGAGCGTGTTCTCCAGGTTGGCTCGGCGCTCGCTGGCCTGGGAAGGCCGCGCCGCTCCCAGCACCGCCAGGACCACGATGAATAGCACCGTCTTCCGCAGCGCCCGCAGACGGGGCGGCACGGCTCGGCAGACATCTGGTGGTGCGGCGAGCGGCGAAGGGTGCACGAAGCAGGTCCGAAACGAGTTTCCACGATTACACCGACCCATAGCTGGAGCGTCAAGAGAAGGTTCGAGAGAAAACCGAAGATCCCGGCTCGAACCCCGATCGGGACTGAAAAGGGGCAAGCTGATTGGGGTCAAGATCCAGAGGGACGGCGAGGCAGAAGCGGGGAGGAGCGCCAGCTCGGGCGACGCAGGCTAGCGAGGCGGCGGAGCGCCGAAGCGATTGTTGTTGGCAGGCTGGGCCGGACGGTAGGCCGGCGGCGACGAGCTGGGCTGCGCCGGACGCGCGGTGGGCTGACCATAGGCCGGCTGCGCCGGCTGCGCCGGGCGAGCCGTGGGCTGGCCATAGGCCGGCTGCGCCGGCTGCACCGGACGGGCCACAGGCTGGCCGCCGTACGCGGGCTGCGCCGGCTGCACCGGCCGCGCCATGGGCTGGCTGTACACGGGCTGAGCCGGCTGCACCGGACGGTAAACCGGCTGGGCCGGCTGCACGTAGTTCGAGGAGCCTGGGGTGGGCGGGGTCACGTAGGTGCCGCCCATTGGACGCGGCGGCGGCGCCGGCTGGTAGGTCGGAGCCGGCTGATACACCGGACCCGGGTGCACGTAGTTCGAAGAGCCTGGGGTGGGCGGGGTCACGTAGGTGCCGCCCATTGGGCGCGGCGGCGGCGCCGGCTGATAGGTCGGTGCGGGCGCGACATAGGCCGGGCGACCCGGCGCATAGCCCGGAGCCGGCGGCGGAACGTAGGTCCCACCGGGGCGATAGGCCGGGGCGTAGGTCGCGGCCGGCGGCGCAACGTATCCGCCGCCGCTCGACCAGTGAGCCCGGTAGTAGACGCCGCCGACATAACGCGGCGCCACGTAGACGTAGCCGGGGCGGGCGGCGGCACAGTAGCCGCGGCTCCAGTACCAAGTGTTGTTCCAGTCCCAGCGGCCGGGGATCCACTGGGTGCCGTAGCCGCAGGTGATGATCGTTTCGTAACGAGGGGGTGGGGGAGCGATGGAGACCGTGACCGGAGGTGCTTCCTGATAGGGGACTTCAGCCACAGTCGTTTGATAGACGGGGCTCGGTTCGACATAGGCATCTGAGTAACAGCCGCCCAGGCCAGCAAGAGAGGCCAGCCCCGCAAGCGAAATGTAGGTTCGTCTCATGATACGGTCTCCTCTTAGAACGACACTTTAACCGATCCGACGTCGCCAGTCTGCGGTTTCTTCATCGGCCCCGCGAAACGGGAGCCGCGGGAAATGGCCCGCCAGGAAGCGCCGGGAGTGCCAGGAACACACAGATGGAAGAATCGCTGCTCTCGCGCTGGCTGCTCAGGGTGGTTGCGCTGCTGGAACGCTACCTGCCCGATGCGTTTCTGTTCGCCCTGATCGCCACCGTGCTGGTCTTTGGCGCCGGGCTCGCTTCAACGGGCGGGGCGGTGCGGCCGGTGGCCGATGCGTGGGGGCGGGGCTTCTTTTCGCTGCTGTCCTTTACGCTTCAGATGGCGATGGTGATCATCGTCGGGCACGTGGTGGCGTCGGCGCCGCTGGTGTCGCGGCTGCTGTGGCGGCTGGGCGGCGTGCCGCAGTCGCCGCGGGCGGCAGTGGCCTGGGTGACGCTGCTCGCTCTGGTGTCGTCGTGGCTGAACTGGGGCTTTTCGCTGATCTTCTCGGCGCTGCTGGCGCGCACGGTGGCCCGCCGCTTTGCCGAGCGGCAGCAGCCGGTGGACTACCGGGCGCTGGCGGCGGCGAGCTTCCTGGGGCTGGGCAGCATCTGGGCGCAGGGCCTGTCGGGCTCGGCCGCGCTACAGATGGCGACGCCGGGTGCGGTTTCCAGCTCGCTGGCGCCGATCGTGGACTGCGGAAAGGCGATTTGTTCCGACGGGGCGCTGGTCGCGGGCTCGCCGAGCGGCCTGATCCCGCTTTCGCACACGATCTTTCTTTGGCAGTCGCTGGTGTCGGTGCTGGTGGAGATCGTGATCGTGACAGCGCTCATGTGGTGGGCGGCGCCGGGTGCAGCGCGAGCGGTGCCGGCCGCTCAGCTGGGGATCGCCTTGACCGAGCCGGCACCGGCGGTGGAGAGCGGCCCCGCTCGTCCGGGCGAGCGCCTGGAGCATATGCCGTGGCTGAACGCGCTCATCTGCCTGCTTGGCGGTGGCTATCTGGTGTCCTACTTCGCCGCCACGCCCGGCGGTCGGCTGCTGGAGGCGATCAACCTGAACACGGTCATCCTGGGGCTCTTGCTCGTCGGCACAGCGCTGCATCGCACGCCGGCCCGGCTGCAGCGCGCCTTTGCCAGCGCGACGCCGGCGGTGTGGGGCGTCATCCTCCAGTTTCCGTTTTACGGCGGCATCGCCGAGGTGCTCAAAGCTACGCATCTAAACGAGCGCATTGCCGGCCTCTTCGTCGGCGTGGCCAGTCGCGCGACGCTGCCGCCGCTGATTGCGCTGTACTCGGCGGTGCTGGGCATCTTTGTGCCGTCGGGCGGCTCCAAGTGGGTCATCGAGGCGCCGTACGTGCTGATGGCGGCGCATCGCCTGCATGTTCATCTGGGCTGGATGGTCGCTGTTTATGATCTCGGAGAGGCCCTGGCCAATCTGGTGCAGCCGTTCTGGATGCTGCCGGTGCTGGGGCTGCTCGGGCTGACGGCGCGGCAGGTGATGGCCTACACATTTCTGGTGTTCGTGGTGCTGTTGCCGCTGGTGCTTTTTTTGACCTGGGCACTAGGGCTGACGCTGGCCTATCCGCTGTAACCGTTTTCACACGGTCATTGAGGGTGGTTGACACGGTCACTGGCTCAGGCAAACTCGCATCCCGTGCGACGATTTGGACGACATCTTGGACACGTTAACCCGGCTGTGACGCGGCCGACCTCGTGGTGGTTGGCCACCCTGCGCAAGCGGGCGAGCACCATGTACAAGGAGCCGCTCGCTGCGCTGCGCGCGCCGCTGGAGTTCGCCTCCGACGAGGAATTTCGGGCCTGTGTGGCTTTCTTCAACGCGGCTTACCGCGCCGAGGAGTCGGGTCTGACGCAGGCCCACCGTCTGGCCGAGCAGGTGCGGCCGCGCGATCCCGAGCTCGCCGAGTGCCTGATTCTCTACGGCAACGAAGAGGGCTGGCATCGCGAGCTGCTCACCGAGTTTCTGGAGCGGCTCGGCGGCGGCGTGCGGCCGATGGGGCGGGTCACGGGCACGTTCTACGAGACCTACGATCGCGCCCGGCACATGGAATCGATCATGCTGACCAACCTCATGTTCGAGACCATTGGCGCGACGACGTATCGCATCGCGCTCGGACGCGTTCGGCAGCCGGCGGTCAAGGCGATGCTGACGATCCTCACGCGCGACGAGTCATTTCACGTGCCGCTCAACGTCCACTTCGTGCGCGAAGTGCTGCGGCACGATCCGTCGCTGAGCACGCAGCTGCGGCTGCGCGCGACCTACTACTCGGTGTTTGCGGCGCTCATCCTGTCGTCGTGGGCCAGCCGGCGCGTGGCGCAGGCGTTTGACGGCATCTCGTTTCGCGAGCTCAGCACAGCCTACGTCGAGAACCTGAGCCGTCTGTTTGCGCAGTCACCCGACCTGAAGCTGGCGCCGCCCAGGACGCTGATGCGCATGTTCGGCATCGATCAGAGGCGCCTTCTCGACGGGGACATCGCGGCCAGCAGCATCGCCGCTGCCGAGGCTGCGGCCGAGCGCGAGCACGTCGAGGTCACGGCGCTCTAGTCCGACCGCTCAGGCCCCGCCTACTTGGAGCGGTTTACGAAGAGGAACATCGGCGTCAGTGCGGCGATGAAGTCCGGTTTGCCGTCGCCGTTGAAGTCACCGACGGCCGTCCCGGTGCGCCCTGGTGAGCCAGCGCTGAGCGTGAAGCTGGCGACCTGGGCAAAGCCGCCAGCGCCGTCGCCGCTGCGCACATTGAACGTGGCTTCGCTGGGCGAAAAGATCCCCAGGTCCAGGTGATGGTCGCCATTGTAGTCAGCGATGGTAAAGCTCGGCACCGTCGGATGCTTCGAGAGCGGCGTGTCTGCCGACTGAAATCCGCCGCCCGTCTTGCCGAACGCAACCCGCACGGTCTTGTCGCCCAGGCAGGAGACGACTAGGTCGGGCAGGCCATCCTCGTTGAGGTCGGCCGCCTTGCCGACCAGGGGCTCGCAGCCGTTCGCCGCAACATCGGCGATCATTGAAAAGCCGCCGCTGCCATTGCCCGCATAGAACCGCAGCGGGCTATTGATGGATGCTGAGACCAGGTCCGGCTTGCCGTCGCCATTGAAGTCACCGGCAATGGTTGAGACGGCCTTGGTGCCGTTCTCGATCTCCTGAGGCGTGCCCAACGCTCCCTGCCCATCGTTGGCAAGCAGGGTGACGCGGTCCACCGTCGCATTGCTGACCGCGATGTCGATGGCGCCGTCCCGATTCCAATCGGCAAACGACGCGCCGCCAGGGCTGGGACTCTGCGAGACGGCGTCGGTGGCAAAGTGGCGGGAGGTCGGGAAGCTGCCCTGCCGGTCGTTCAGGAACACGTCTATGCCCGTCGCAGACAGGATCACAAGGTCGGGATACTTGTCGTTGTTCAGGTCGAGCGCGTGAATCTCGGAGTTCAGATCCGGCGTCAGCACCGACGCGCCCTGCAAGAAGGTGCCGTTTCCCTGGCTGAGCAGGATGGCGGCGGCGTGCGGCGAGGTGGACATGATGACGAGGTCGAGGTTGCCATCCTGGTTGATGTCAGCGACGTCAATGTACTGAGCAAAGTTCACCGCATCGACCTTTTCCGGCACAAACGACAGCTTCGCCGCATAGTACGAAAAGAGTCCGGAGCGGGTGGTGCTGGCCCCGAGCGTGCCGACGGTGACTGGCACCGCCCAGCTGTCGCCGGGGTTGGCGGGCACGGTCGCTTCGAGCAGCGTCTCGCTCATCACAGCGACCTGGGTTGCCGCGGCGCCGGGCGGCTGCCCGAACCAGAGGCCGGTGTCGGCGCCGAAGTTTGTGCCCTGCACGCGAACGCGCGCTCCGCCAGCGCCCGACGCCAGCGCCGGGTCGACGCTTGTCACGTCGGGGATGAGCTCGCAGATCTGGCTGACCTGGCTACAGGCCATGCCGCTCGGGCAGGCGCTCTGCGACGTGACGCAGTTGTCGGGATTGGCTTGGTTGAAGCTCTGCCAGAACCTCGCATCGCACGCGGAGGCACCGAGGCTGCAAAGCAGCGTCGCATACAGGCACGCTCGCATATCGCTCTCCATGCTTGAGTCTACCGATTCGCGCTCGCGGCGAAGTTGAAGGATCCCGACTGAAGAAGCCAGCTCAGGCGGGGCGCTGAGCCGCTTTCCACCGGCACCTGCCGACGCTGACCGGGCAGCGCCAGCAGCACGGTGCCGCCGATGCCCAGCAGCGCTCCGCCGGCCAGCAGCCCCGCGCCGACCCCGGTCGTGGAATAGACCGACGGGCAGGCTTGCATCGGCGGCGTCAGGGCGTCGATGCAGCCGCCGTTGACCGACAGCGCCCAGGCGCCCAGACCAATCATCGCCGCGCCGGCCGCGATCGCGACCGCACCGGGGACGACGCGCCACAGCGGACGCGGCCGGGTCTCCCAGCGCAGCTCCGGCGGCTTGATCACCGGCGGCGGCGGCGGCAGCTGAAGATGCGCCTCCACCTTTGCGGATGGGCTCTCGCCAACGACCACTTTGCGCCGCTCGGTAACGTATCCCGGGGCGCTCAGCACCAGCTCGTAGGTGCCGCGCAGCAGCTGGCGCTCAATCGGCGGTGTGCCCAGCCGCCACCCCGAGACCGTGACCTCGACTTCCGGCGGCGTGGCGGCAATTGCGATGGCAGAGCGCGGGCCCTGTGCTTCGGTGAGCAGCTTGGTCGCGAGCTCGCCCAGCGCCTTCTGCGCACCCTCGGCGTCATAGCTCTGCCGCTTCTGCTCGGCGGTGGCGACGGGCACTCCGCCCCGGACATCCAGCAGCGTGGCGACCAGCCGCGTGCTTCCCGAGGCCGCCTGCACATCCAGATAGAGCAGCCAGTCCGGGGCGCTCTGCTCGGAAAATGCGCCCAGGCAGGTGCGGCCCTCCCAGCAGGCCCCCGAGAGACCGCGCGCCGACAGCACCGCCGGATCGTACACCGCGCCTTTTGCGCCCTCGATGGCGCGCCCCAAGAGCTCGCTCCACGGCGGCATCGCACCGTCGCTGGCTGCGCTGGCCGAGACCAGCGGCAGCACGGTCTGAAGGGGCACCGCCGTGAGCGCCGGCTGGGCGGCATCGGCGCGCACCTCAGCAGCTCCTCCGGCGCGCACCTGAACCGTGACTTCTCGTCGAGAGCTGGCCGTCAAGAGCGCCAGCTGATGCGGCGTCGCAGTGACGAGCAGGGGCCGAGGCAGAGGCAGCCGGCCCACCAGGCGCCCGTCCAGCTGGAGCACTGTGCCGGCATCGCCCAGCACCCGCAGCTCCCCGGCGGCATCCAGCGGCTGCGCCAAGATGCGCTCGGCTTCGGCGCGCTTGGTGGCGCTGATCTCGCCGGAGCTCGCCTCCGCCAGGTAGCGGCGCAAGAGATCCTGCGCCTCCACCGGCCTGCCCTCAGCCGACGAGACAATGCCCAGCTGATAGAGCACATCCACGTTTGGAACCAGACGATAGGCCTCGGAAAACTCGCGATAGGCCGTCACGAAATCGCGCTGCGCCAGCGCCAGAATGCCGCGCGAAAGTTTCTGCTGCGCCTCGGCCTGCGCCTTGTTCACGCCGGCGCTCGCTGCGGGGGCAGGAGCTGCCCGGCGAGCCTGCGCTGGCGCTGCCAGAGCGGCTCCGCAGAGCGCCACTGCACCCGTCAGGCCCAGGCCATTCGACCGTCGATATCGAGTCCGAGAGTTCTGATTCTGCGTGCGCATTGTGATGGTCTGTGACGATCTGGGGTCGATCTGCTCAGATGCTCGTGTTCAACAGGATCCGCAGCTGATGAGCAATGTGCTCGGGAACCACGATGTCGGGCTTGCCATCGCCGTTGAGATCCTGAACCACGATTCCCGACGGGCCCAGCCCCGCGTTCTGAACCTGCGGGCTGACGAAGGTGCCGTCACTCAGGCCGACCAGGGTGCCGAAGTTCTTCGTGGAAAAGTTGCTCACCCAGGCGATATCGAGCGCCCCATCGCCGTTGAGATCCGAGGTGACCATGTAGCTGACCGGATTCTGTACGGTGATGGGCTGCCCGATGCCAAAACTTCTGTCGCTGCGACCCGGGCTGTACGTGAGCTGCGCGCCTGAGCTCACGGCGCTCAGGAGATCCAGGAATCCATCTCCGTTCAGGTCGGCTGCGAGGGTGCGGCGCGGCTGCTTCGGCAGGACGATCTGAGTCGACGGCTGGACGAATCCGCCCTGACCATCGCCGAAAAGCAGGGCCTGAAATGCGTCCGTTCCGTTGCTGGTCAGCAGATCCAGCTGACCATCGCCGTTCATGTCGGTCATCGTCAGGGTTGGTGGACTCAGCGCCGAAAACACCGGATAGAGCGTCGGGGTGCCAAATCCTCCGAGCCCATCCCCCTGCTGAACCAGGATCTGGCTGCCGTCGGCCGCGATCAGGTCGGCCTTGCCATCGTGGTTCAGATCGGCCAGCGCCAACTCGGTCACGTAGTCCCCGGCGCTGAAGGCGGGCTGCTTCTGATAATTGCCGGTGCCATCGCCGAAAGAGACCTGGTACTGCTTGCTGCTCTGGTTGCTTACCAGGATGTCCTGCTTGCCATCGCCGTTGATGTCGCCGGCGGCGCAGTACTGCGGGGTGATATCCAGCGAGGTGAGGATGGGCGCTGCAAAGGTTCCATCGCCGACGCCGGGAAAGAAGTACAGCCGGTCGGTGCCGTTGTCGCAGAGCGCAACATCCGGGTGGCCGTCGCCGTTGAAGTCGCCGCCATAGACGCCGCGGGCGTCGTTGGGACCCGCGATGATCGTCTCGGCGAACGTGATCTTGCTGTAATAGGAAAAAAGGTCATCGCGCTGCTGCTTCTGACCTTCGGGATGCACGAGCTCGATGCTGACCTTGCCCTTGAGGGTCACATTCGGCGGGATGACCACGGTCAGCTGATCTTCAGCCGCTCCCTGCATGGACCCCGAGACGGTTGCGTCCACGCCGGCAAAGCGCACCGTCAGCGCGCTGGTCAGGTTCTTGCCGCGCAGGATGGCCGTTTCGCCGCCCTGATTCGATGCGCGCGCTGGCGTCACCGACAGCAGCTGAATGGCTGGCTCGCACAGCTTGGTCGACGGATTGCAGGCCTCGTCCGGCGCAGTGCACAGCTGTCCGTTTAACGAGCAGTTGTCGGGATTGTCCATGCCGAAGCCCCCGAACACCGACTGGCAGCTCGTCGCTGCGCTCAAGAGCATGATAGCTGCTAGCCGCATGTGCCTCTGCTCCTCTCCTGTGCCTGCTCGCCCTTCGGGTGGTCAGGGACTGCCGGTGACCAGGGCCGCTCTCGCTCCCGCCGGGGGCACGACCTTGCGCACCAGGTGGCCCCGTCCTGGGATGGCCATCAGCACGATGCCAGCCACCGAAAGCACAGCCCCCACGGCAACGAGTCCCGTGCCCAGGTTCTTGGTGTCGTACAGCTGATCGCAGCGCTGCGCCGGCGGGGACGGCTCCACGATGCACGTCTTGTCGATGGCCATCGCCGCGCCGCCAAAGCCCAGAAACAGCGCGCCGGTGCCCAGCGTCGCACCGCCGGCAGCCAGGCGCCACAGCGGCCGGGGATCGCGCTCGCGGACCATCACGATCTGCGGCTCCTCGACCACCGACGGCGGCGGCTCGGGACCTTCGATGCGCGGCGGCTCTTTCTGTAGCGTGACGGCCACCCGGGTGGTGCTGCCTTCGGGAAGGTAGGTGCGACGGCGCTCGGGCAGGAACCCGGAGCGCTTGACCACGATCTCGGCGCTGCCGGCCCACACCGGCCGACGCACCGGCGTCTGGCCCACTGCGCGTCCATCCAGCGTCACGGCGGCTCCGGCCGGCTCCGAGCTGAGGTCCAGCTGCCCGCGCGGACGGGCCAGCCCCTGGCTCGTGACCAGGCGGACGAGCTGCGCCAGTCGCGCCTCGGCCTGCTCATCGGTGCAGGCAGGGCAGGGCTGCTCCTGACTGGCGGCCACGTCGCCCACTGCGGCATCGACCAGCTTGCCGCTGACCTTCCAGTCGCTGCTGCCGCTCGCCTTCTGCACATCCACGGCGAGCACATACGGAAGGCTGTTCTGGACCGCGAACTCGGCCTGACAGGCGGTCTGGGTCAGACACTCGGCGGTGCGCTGCGTCTCGGACGGGGCTGCGGCCGGATCGAAGCGCACCAGTCGCTCCTGCTCCATGGCCGCCGTGACTGCCCGCGCCAGGCTCGCCCGCATCGCGTCCGAGAGCCCCTGATAGCTCTCGATGACGATCGCGGTGGGCGGCTGCGACATCATGACCGCGCCGCTCTCGCGATCGAAGCGCACATCCAGATAGCGCCCCGGCTTGACCTCGACCTTCGCCTCGGTGATGCGGCCGCGGATCTCGACCGCCAGCCGGTGCGGGCCGGGCGCGACGTCGAGCGGGGCCGCCATCGGCAGCTGGCCCACGACCTGGCCGTCGAGCTGGATGCGCGCGCCGTTGTCGCCGAAGACGTTCACTTTGCCCATCGGAGCCGCCTGCGCCTGCGCTTGCATGGGCTGCCCGGCGGCCGCGGCCACAGCCGCAAGCGTCACAGGTGCTATTGCTCGGAGGCTGAGCACGATCCAACCTTTTGCTTTTCGTGGGCCCGCACCTCGACGGAAGTGCGCTGACCGTTCACCTGAATCTCGTGCTGCCCGGGCTCCATCCAGATCGAGACCTCCTGGCAGCCGCCGCGACCTTTTTTGGGCACGATGAGCACGCCCAGACGCGGCACCAGACGCACGATGCCGTCCTGCGCCTCGGCCAGCAGCTCGGGCTTGGCGCGGCTGCGGCTGCTCAGCTTGATGGCCTTTTCGTACTCGGCCATCGCCTGGGCCAGGTGGCGCTGCTCTTCGTGCGCTCGTCCGAGGTGATAGGCGATATCAAACGACACTTCCGTACAGGCCGCCGAGCTGCGGTGCTCGCGGCTGCACAGCCGATCCGCTTTCTCAAGCAGCTGCTGCGCCTTGGTGAAGTCCTTGCTGGTCAGCGAGCGAACGCCGCTCTGGGCAAGCTGCTTGACCGCCTCATCGCCCTTGGTCTCGACGGGGGGCGGCGCTGTGCCGGGCTCAGCCGGTGGGGTTGGCTCCACCGCTGCCGCCTCGGTAGGCGGGGTGGCTGGCGCCGCCGGTGCCTCGACCTTGGGCGTCGCTGCCGGCCTGGCCGCTGGCTCTTGAGCTGCCGGGGTCGGCTCTGAGGTCGCCTTGAGCAGCCGGCTGAGCAGCGCCGCTGCCCGAGCCCGCACCGCCATGTCCGCGTCGTCGAGCAGCAGCTTCAGGATCGGCTCTCCCTGCGGACCGTCGGAGGTCACGGGCAGGGCCGCCGCGACCTCGGCCACGCGCTGCCGCACGCGCGGATCGCTGTCGCGCGCCGCCCGCCGCAGACCGGGCAGGGCTTCGGCCGCCGGAAGATCCAGCAGGGCCTCGACAATCTGGATGCGCTGCTCGACGGTGGACTGATCGCCTCGGACCTCTTTGGGCGCGTTGACGTTTTCCCCGAGCTGGCGCAGCGCGGCATAGGCCTGCAGCGCCAGGAGCCCGCCCTGTTCGATGCCCTGGTGCAGCACCGGCAGCGCGCGGCTGTCGTGGAGCGCGGCCAGGCGTCGCGCCGCCAGCATGCGCAGCTCCAGGTTTTCATCGTTCAGGGCGCCGCGCAGGAGCTCGATGTCGTTGCTGGTGTTCTCGATGAGCAGCCGCCGCATCTCCAGATCCGTGGAGCTCAGCCAGCTGCGCAGCGCCTCGCGCTGGGTCGCGTCGCCCAGCCGCAGCAGCACCACCCGTCCGAGCAGCTGCTCTTCGGGGGTTCCGCGCTCGACCCGCGCCTTGACCACCGTCAAGAGCTCCGCGATGAACTCGCGCGGACTGCGCTTGAGCAGCGTCTGCGCCAGCTGCGTGAGCGCGCGCAGCGTCTCGACGCGCACGCCGGCGTCGCTGTCCGCGATGCGCGTCTTCAGGTCGTTCAGCGCGGAAAGCTCGGTGCGGCGGGCCAGGGCGCGCACGGCGGCCCGGCGGACCATCGCGTCCTTGTCCTGCGCCAGAGCGGACAGCAGCTCGCCGGCCTGCGCAGAGGCCGAGTCGCCGAGCACCAGCGCTGCCGACTCGCGCACCACCCAGTCGCTGTCGTTCACGGCCAGGCGGGCCCAGCCGATGCTCTGCTCCGAGAGCGTTCCCGGCTCGCCCGCGGTCAGCTGCAAGATTGCAATCGCCGCTGCGCGCTGAAGCTCTGCCGGCTCGGCGGGGGCCAGCAGCGGCTGGAGCTTGCGCACATCGAGCACGCGGCCAGCCTGTCCCAGCCCCTCAATGGCCAGGGTCCGCTCGCCGAGAGTTGCCTGCCGATCGAAGGCGACCGAGCGCAGTGCGTCGAGTCCCACGGACTCATCGGGCGAGGCGAGAAAGCGTGCGGCCGGCAGCTGCTCGGGACCGCGACGCTGGGCCAGGGTGCGCAGAAACGCGCGTCCCTGCTCGTCGCCCAGCTGGGCCAGCTTGGCCGCTGCCAGCAGCTGCACTTCGCGCCGGCCGCTGGTGTTCATGCGCTGCACCAGCTGGCTGCGCGCATCGGCATCGCCGGTCTGCGTCAGCCGCGCCAGCAGCGTCACCGCGGCCTCTTCAGGAAGGCGCGGATTTTTGACCGCTGCGCTCAGCAGCGCGCGCGCCCGCGGCTCCCCGCGATCGGCCAGCAGCAGCGCTGCCTTAAGGCGCGACTGATCATCCCCACTGTCGAGCGCCTGGCGCAGCGCCAGCGCCCCGCTCTGCTCCGCCAGCTGCTCCAGCGACGCGGCCACAGCGACGCGCAGCGTCCCCGGTGGCGTTCGCTCCAGCAGCGCCTTGAGCGGCGCCACGGCAGCGCGATCCCCCAGCAGCGCCAGCGAGGTGGCCGCCTGCGCGACGATCTCGGGCCGCACGTCGCGCAGCTGCGACTCGATGAGCTGCCGCTGGCCGGGGTCGCGGGTCTGTCCGAGCGCCGCGACGACGGCGTAGCGCACCTTGGGCTCGGGATCGGCGGCCGCGCTCTGAAGCAGGGTGAGCGCTGACCGTCTGGCCGCCAGCGCCTCACCGGGTCGCAGGCCAGCCTGCTCGATGACCGGACGCGGCGCCAGATAGCGCTGCGCCAGGTAGCCGCCGCCGAGGAGCAGCATCACCGACGGCAGCGCGAGCATTGTCAGCCGCCGCCGCCCCCGTCCGAACATATCGGCCGCG
>Ga0075163_10005734_pt1 | contig 16508 bp, 16 predicted proteins | sample JI1023141ADNA_FD_71478 | JGI IMG/M metagenome (GOLD analysis project Ga0075163, IMG submission 71478) | Wastewater effluent complex algal communities from Wisconsin, to seasonally profile nutrient transformation and Carbon sequestration -... | ecosystem: Engineered > WWTP > Effluent > Algae...
ACCAAGTGAAGTCCATCCACGCAACAATCCTACAGTTGCTTTCTTGTTGGTTGTCTGAACTATTGGAACATACTCGCTTCCAGTCAAGCTGGTAGCACTCGTCATGTCACTAATCTTCTGACTCTGGCCGAAAAGAGTTAGTGGTAGTAATAAAAGTAAAAGGTATCTAATCATATGTTATCAAGTTTATCTGCTTTTTTCATTAGTAAGTTTTCAGCCTTACCAAGATACTTATAAACAATTCGTTGCCCTGCATAACCAAGTACAAACGAAATACTAAACGCCCACAATGGGTAGTACTCCACTGCTAATGGTAGCTCAGTATAGTGGACTATAATGTAATGAGCCACCAAGTTGAATACTAAAATAATTCCTGAAATGATAAGTGTTATTCTATCCTCGCGTAAGAACAAGTTAATCACATCACTCAAGGTATCATCCGGAAATTTACGATCAAGTTCCAGCATCTTTTGCGTTGCACTCAAGGATATACCAAGAGCCTGTAAAATAAAAACAATTAAGTATTCCATATTTATATATTAGTTAAGGTTCCATAAACGTTTGTATCATAGCCATCTTCCTTCTGCGTCAACCATACCTCTCCTTTGTGCAAAGGATATTTAGAGTTGAGTTCAGTTACATCATAAGACTCTTCCTTTTCCCAGTACAGACCATCAATGTAGATAGTGTTGTGCTGGAGTACTCTTTTGAGGATATTATGGAAGTAAAAAGGAGCAGGCTCAATTTGTAAAAGTCTTTGATTCTTTACTGAGCCACTTAATTTTACCACACTACCATCTGATATTTCTTCACTCTCGTCCTCTTCCGGGAAACGTTCTTTGAAGAAGCTGCTATGCACGCGGATACCAAATATAGTTCCAGCAGAGTAGTCAAGGCCGGCAAAGTTTGACTCGTTACTGTATTGAATTAAGTATGTTTCATCATCGTCTAATATATTTAATACATCAGAGCTTGCTACTTCTGCAAATTGTCTTGTGAGTATCTCAAGAGTCATTAAGTCTACATTATCACCAGCTACAAATCCGGTAGAGGAAAGATAGGCAAATAAGTGGGTGGTGTCTTCCCAATAAGCTGGTGTGACAATAACTTGTTCAGTCGTGCCATCACCTAATAATAAAGTGCTTTCTATATTAAAAAAGTTATCTCCTACATTTGGCCCATCTGCTAATGCTATAACTAATTTTAAAGCACTTGAATTAACAGATGCTAACGGATTATACGTAATCCGTATAGTATGTTCTTGCTGAGGTAATGTAGTAGCCCTTCTGAATACTTTACTTCCGGAAACATTAAGAGTTGTATTCCGCATGCTTCCACCATTAGCAGCATTCCACGCCCAGTCAGAACCTCCAAGTCCAGCCAGTTCCCATGTCTCAAGATCAGATGTAAAGGTATCAGATTCAACTACTGTTAATTCATTAGTACCAATTTTAAACCTTACCCTTTTATCTATTACACTAGGGTAGTCGGATAAAGTAAAACTAAGATTAAAAACATCAGATGTTTCTGTAAAATCTAGCTGCTCCAATATCACATCATCAACATCTAAAATTTGTAATGCGTAAGCCGTAGCAACATCATCAATAACCTGTATTTTAACAACATCATCATTGTTAAACTTCTGATTGAAGCAAACTTGTTGCATACCAGCAACTACTTTTGTATTAAACGATTCTTCCCCATTCAACCAAAACTTAACAGGGTTTCCAACTGGTATATTCATATTAAAGCAATTAAATTCATAATCAATTTCTGTACAACCTAGTAATAATATAAACGTTAACCATTTCATTCTATAAGTATTCCACTTGTACCATCTTCCATCAATATCATGTTGCCATCTTCCTGCAGGATAAAATCGCCGTCTGGGTTTACTGGTGTGTTACTGGCAAGCAACAATTGAAGCTCAGCATATCCACCAAATATCTTATAATCCAAATCCATTATGTGCATTGGTAGATAGTTGGTAGTTGTCTGGCTGATCCCCAAAGCCTTTTTTCTATTCGCCAGTATAGTATCATAGGTACTCTTGGACATCGGTACTTTTGCAGTATATAGCTTAGGTATAAAATCAAAATTGGTTTCATCAACTGCAATATCCTGATCTTCTGCTAACACTGGTTCGGGATCGTCCGTAGCCTCACAGTCAGTAGTCTCAAACTGGCTTGTCATCTCGTAATTACCTTCACCTCCAGCAAAGTAAAAGTATTCACCAGTGGTGTGTGCGAGACAGCCCTGTAAAAATTTCTGCCAGCGTTTGAATATACGAGCACAGGCATGTCGGATGTTGTACCGTGTGTCAGAGTATAATAAATTTGTAACTGCGTTGAAGTCAGTACCTAAAACTGGCTCATAACCACTTCCTCCATCTGATTTAATATTAATTATTGCAATGTCCTCATCATTCTTATAGTCCTTACTTAGCTCCTTTGTATTTCTTCTTGCTTGCTCTATGCCTAATGAAGATGCATAAAACAAAGAATAAATAGTTAAGTCCTCCCCAATAGTCGCAAACTTTGTTCTGTATCGTCTTCTTGATTGTGGGTCATCTATACCACTGTCACTTTCTGAAGACCAGCTGTTATAACCAACGTCAATATTCTTTACATACTTACCAGTATCATACTTGCGAACTAGGTTACTAACATTCGGGATAAACACAACTGGAGTTGGATCATAAAATTCATCTTTAACTTCTATCTCAATCTCATCTGCATTTTCTGTATAACCCAATCCTAAATTTAAAATAGGCTCCGCACCTTTCCACCACTCATCAAAGGACATAGTAATAGCTTTTTCAGCAAACAAATATCCACGTATGTTTTTGATTTTGCTTATTGCATTTAACCCTTGGCAAGTGTCAAGAATGGTTGAAACAAGTACCCCGTCATTACCAGTTGTTTTTGATAGGATACTTTCTGCGGCATCCTTTAGTAAATACGCATCACATGTTGTATCCTTGTATGTTGTAGCAGAGGTTATACTTATATAGGTATCTTCATAAAGACCGCTGTGACAAATGTAAATATCCTCAGTTACAGTAGATGCTAAGTACAGTTCAACATACTGGCCTTTCTTAATAGTATGTGACCCGCTATAAGTATATACACTCCTTTCATCCACGCCAGCTGTACCATAATCTGTTCTGGTAACTGATTGTAGGGCACCGTTTACTTTTAATTTTACTACACTGGTAGCTGTTGGTTTTGTACTGCCTCCATAAGGGACACCAAAAGGATTATCGGCTAATACAATAGAAAAATCAATCTCTATATCACCATCATCGTTTGCAATAAATACAGCAAGTTCATCCTTTATCTCGCTACTAAATAGTTGGAAAGTGTCTTTTGAGTACCGCTCCCTAACGTTCTTCAAAGTATTTTTTGTAACAATAGGCAAACTAACATTACCTACATACAGGGCAGTAAACTCATATAGCAGAGTCCCCTCGTGTCTTGCTGGATCGTCGTAGTTAAAAGTTCTTGAGTAATATTCTTGAAATACAACTTGACTCGGCAAAGGCAGTGTAATTTTATTAACAGCAGTGCGGGCATTACCATCAAGGTCAACAGTTGCTTGAAGATCAATTGGGGTTGTTAACCTGTTAATAAACTTCGCCCAAAAATCATTACGGATAATTGGAGCTGTTAGCTTGTAAAAAGTTTCTTTCTTACTTAAATCCTCCAGTTGTATTATATCAATCACTCCGTCAAATAGGGTCTCCCATGCGCTGTAGTAAATTTCTATAAGTATGCGTAGCTTTTCTTCTGGGCCTATATCTTCAACATCTCTAATGAATTGGCGCGCATTACCGTACCAAATAAACGAGCCTTTAAAGTATTCCACCAACGAATGGAATCTTGGGTCGCGCGTTAACGAAACACTTGCATCCTTCCACCCAATAGGCTGCACAACTACAGTACCACTTGGGCTAACTGTATCATGAAACATGGTGAATCTAAACTGAGGGGTCATGCGGATAATGATTTACGTCTGATCATCTTTTTACTACCATCATCCTTAACCTTCATTTCATATATCAACGAGCCATGGTTAAAAATCTTTCCATTACTTCTGTCAACAGCCCCTGCAATTTTCTCGTTTGTTTCCCGTATAGTATTTTCCAGACTTGAAAGTTTGCCATATAAAATAAAGTCCCCTGACTTCGTTGAGCTAATACCGCGCATTGTATTGCTTGCCAATATTCGCATTGTTTCTTCGTTAGGAATAACTTGCGAGCCTTTAGGTAAATTGGTAAGTGTAGCCTTATTAGGAGATAGCGAGACGTGGCCCGATGGTGTGATAATTAACTCACGCCCTTTTTCACCAACATACGCTAATCCACCGGGTGCTGAATCAGTACCTTTTTCAAACTTTAATATTGACGCTTGTGCGAGGCTGAATAATGCCTTTATCACTATTGCTTCACGAGCAGCTCTTGCTAATATTAATGCACCGGCTCCGGGTACAACTGCAAGTGCTGCTCTTGCTGCGGCTCCGGCAAGTAGTTGAGTGGTAATTGAAACTTGAACTTGTCTCAACATACTTACCAAGAAAGATTTGAGCATATGTTTAAAGCTCTGGTCATTGCTTCTTAATGAGTCATCAATAGCACTTGTTAAGGCATCAAGAGTATTAGTACCTACCTCCAAGTCTTTTTCATAAGCGGCCTGTCTTTTAGCAGCAGCCTCTTTCTCCCTTGCCGCTCTTAATGCTGTGAGTGAGGCATACTTGGCATCCAACTGTTCTACTTGCTCAAGTTCAATCTCCTGATTCTCTTTTATCTTTTCAGCATGTTCTACCATGCGTTCAAGCTCCGCCTCATGTCTTTGCTGCTTTTTTATTTTCTCCTGTGCAGCGGCTTCAATCGCATCTCTGTTTTTAATTGACAGCTCATCAAGGTGCTTTAAAAACTCTTCCCTTCTTTTCTTACTTGCTTCGTGATTCTTCGCCTCAATTATCTCTATGGCATTTGATGCGTTAATAATTTGCTCGGAGAATTTTTTATACTCTTCACTTTGTTCCTCCAATGCTTTCTTAGGATCGTATGCCGCCTTCTGACCTTTCTCTGCCGCTGCTTTTATGTCTTGCCATTTTTTAGTTTCCAAAGCAACTGTTTCTTTACCAGCAGCCTGTGCTAATGCTATCTGATGATCATAGTTCTTTTCTATGGCAGCAGTTTCAGCGTTTGATGCCTTAATAACTTCTTTTGCCTTATCCTGAGCGGCAAACGTACTGATGCCTAACCAGTCACTAAATGCTTTCAACTTACCAACTACATAATCAATAACCTCGCTTACTTTGGTAAATGCAGCGCTAACAAAAGGAATGCTATCCTTAAGAGCAACCAAACCAACTACTATACCAGTAACTACAGCAGCAAGTATTAACAATGGATTAGCCAAGATTATTTTTCCTAACCCTTTCAATTGTTCGCCAGCTCCTTTAAAGTCAAGCGACATCATTTTGTCCTTCAATAATCCTACTCTTGTACCTAACGCACCAAACGCTGTATCATTAGCAAAAACTTTTGCCTCATCTTTAGCGTCACCAATCTTATCGGCTATTTCACCAGCTTGCTTAGCAGCGTCTTGATACTCCTTAGACATAGTACCACCAGCATCAGCAGCGAGTAGCATGGCGTTCTTTGCTTCCTTCAACTCATTCTTTAAATCCTTCATGGCATTCTTCATCTGCCCTGTGAAGGTTAAATCTTCTCTACCCTTCTGAATCTTTTCTTTTACTGCTCTATTGATTGCATCCAACCCACGCTTATGTTCAATATACTCATCATTATTTTTTGCAAGGGCTACACTAATCTGATTCTGAACCTTTAGTAGTTCTTTTTCTTGTATGGTTAGTTGATTAGTTTCTTTAGCAATCTTACCAGCTGAGTTAGAGGATTTCAAAACAGTTTCACTTTGCTTGCTTGCCTCAGTGATGCGATCAATCTGCTCAACGACTAAGCCAAGTCCTTTAGCTAACTCGTAAGGGGCTTTAAGAAGTTCCTGTGAAAATAAATCTTCCTTATTTAACTCTGCCATGGTGCATTTTTTCTTGGTCAGCCCTTAACTTCAGTATTCGAGTGTACTCATTAAAACGAGCGAGTGTAATATCATCGCTAACTGGAAAACCAATTGCATAACTTAAACTGGCAAGAATTTCCTCAAGTGTTTTATTTTCTTGTTTATCAGGTGCGGTCAGTCTTGCCATTGCATTCTTTTTCATATTAATACGAGTCAATAAATTATTTGACTTTGCATCGGCTCTCGATAATGACTCAGCATATATGGAAGAGTTTGTCATTTCAATTTTATAACCTTTGCCAGATAACCATCCTGCCAAATCCTTATCAACTACCACAGATAATTTTGTTAAGGCTGCCTTTACCCTTATATATTCATTTACGTTTAACGCGTAACTCTTTGCCAATTCTAAATATTGTTGGTACTCTGTAGCACCGTTTGCTTTGCAATTCTTTGCCACGATTTCTTCCCATGCATCTTGAGGCTCAAGCGCATTTAATAAATTAACATCTCCAGTGGCTGCAATATGCATATACAATTTCAAAGTAATATTATCATACTTCCACTGCTTTAAGGAACGCCTTTTTAAGTTCAGGTAGAATATAATTTTGTGCCAAGTCTTTCTGATTCTCAAGATTAAGTCCAAAAATTTCACTACCATATCTTTCTTCGAGTTCACTTGTTTTCTCATCAATAGATGTAAACGATATTGGAAAATCTACAGTAGCAAATACAAAGCCACGGTAAAAATCTCCCTGATCAAATAGCCTTATCGGCCCTGCTGGTTTACCAAATACATTTACACTCATTGGTGAGTAGTCAGGCAAGTTATTACCATCAGACTTCTCTCCTTGCCATAACTGGTCTGTATTCATGTTAGTTGCTTGTTCCTCCACAGCAAAAGTTGCTTCAAGACATAGTTGCTCCATATTAAGAGCAAGAAGTTTTTTATGCATGTCTTTTAGCTTACCCATATATTAAAAAGTAAGGGGCTGTTAACCCCTTACTCATTTATTAAGGAACGTTAATGGTTGCTGCATCAGCTTCATATGGATCAGTGCTTAAAGAAGCAGCAAGCTGCAATCCTAAAGTACCATCCGCAAAAGTAGTTGTTGGAGTGAAGGTGTAAACACCATCTACTTCAGTTACTGTATCAATTGACTGAGCAGCTCCTGCACCATTCAGCAATTTGAAATCAGCTTCCAATAAACCATTTACTTTACTACCGTCGCAAGTAACGGTTACTGTGGCAACTATGCTGGCAGTTGTCTGAGTATTAACTGTGATTGTTACATCAACAATTCTTACCAGGTCATTTACTTCATCAAGTGTCACAATATAACCATCCTTATCAAACTCCTTATTGTTTTTCAAAGCCAATACCAGAGGAGACTTGGAAGAAACAGAGCCATCAGAAAACATTAGTTTTTCTGTATTCAGTAACTGAATTGAAAAGCCTTTAAATTCTGTACCTGCTTCATTAAGAGTTCCAATGATGTTGTTATCTGTATCAATAAGGAATGCACGCCCTTGGTTAGCCCGATGGCTATACATGGCGCGATGGATGCAAAGGTTCTCTTTGATGTGAAAACGGAAACGGTAATTACCATCTCTCACAGCTAAGTAAGCAAGAGGAGTTTCCTCATATACTGCTTCTTCACTAATGTTTTCCATACCAACAAACCAAGGCCATAAATAAATTCGCTCAGACGCAACATCTTCAATGCCCGCCTGCCACTGTGCTTGTAGTGCTGCGTTTGCAGGGCTGAGGTAGAAAGCATCAGGTGTAGTGATGATTCCTTTAATCAGTGCTGGAAACTTATTGCAGCGGGACAAGCCAAGATTTTCTTTTGCTACTACACAATCTGGCATATTAACAAGGTTTAAATTTTTTCTTCAATTTTAAATCAACTATTTCAATAGCGTCCAACGGGTCGTTAAAAATGTTTTTGGTATTAGCCTCGGCACTTTCCACTCCCCAATAAGGACGATCAATTTTTGTATGCTCTGGCAATTCGGAGCCTTGCCAGTAAAACTGCCCGCCTTGCTTCAGCTCTTTCATAAACCTGTTGTATAATGGATAAAGAACAGGCTTGAAGATGTTTGTCATACGCTGCGCAGTGTTATACTTTTTATCAGTAAAGCACAGGATGGCAATATTCAAATTCAATTCAGCAATCCCATCAACATAGGGTTCTTCAATATCTAAACGCAAGGCAATCAAAGGATATTTTTGGTACTTATAAACGCTATCCTTATTCTTTTTTAGTAACTCATTAGCAATCTCTTGGCGATGTCCGTACATATAGAATGGCATTAGTAATCTATTGGCAGACGTTGCATCAATACCGTCCAAGTAGGCAGTCATAGAACTGCCATACGTTGAATCAATACCTCGCATACGTTCAACAACCGCACCAATATCATCTACTATATACTGACTCATACCCCAAAACGATTCATAAATCCTAACTCCCTGAACTCATAAGTGTCACTAGGGAATAAATCTTCATTAGCTAACAAATAACCATACAAAGAATTTTCTGTACATAAATTAGCACCTGCACGTTCAACGAATGAATTATAACCACTGGCTATTCTAGCTCCAGGACTGATGACTGTACTGTTCTCAGTATTTGAAACAACGGTGCCGTTGGAAGTAAGTGCGTCATAATTGTCCTTAACCCACATCGAGTAGATATAAGGCTTTAGCATATCCTTTATTCCGGCCCATTCATAATCATCATCAACCCAAACATAGTCCCCACCAACTTCAAGATTAAACCATTTGTTACCCGTTACAGCAGTCCAATAAGCACCTTCAGCAAGCGCGTTATTTGTATTAGCTGCCTGTAATGATTCCCATAATGTTTCCCCATCAGTAGCAAGGTCTCCAATTTCAAATGTGAGAGCTGCTGTCCAAGTTTGCCATGTTCTACCTGCAATGAACTCCTCGTAAAAACTTTTACCAAGCAACTTCTTTAAAATCCTAGCCTCCTGTTCTTCGGCATAATCTGGGAAGGAATTTGACTGTGAGGCCAAATCAGGTAAACTAAAAGGTATTAAATCGAAGTCACTTGATAAAAGAAACATATCCTTTGAATTTTTAAATTACTTACTCCGGTAAATCTTGGCTGCTATGGTCGACACCATTGTACCTGTTCCAACAAGCTGGACTCGATAGTAGGGGAAGGGTGCGCCATTAAGTCGCCAATGATAACCAGCAGTAGCATCAGAAGGAGTTTGTGTTGCAAGCGCTGTTGCTGTCTCTGCCGTACTGAGGGCTTTATAGGTAGTACCATCAACACTGCCGAGCAGTGATAGCGTTCCACCAGTCGTACCACTTACGTCAGTTACAAGGACTTGGATAACCGTATTGGTATAAGGCCCATCGTTCTTAAGAGCAGTAACATTTCCAACCGTTGCTGTACCAGTGTTAGTCGCCGTATCGGTAGCTAACGTGGTATAGGTTGAATTGTACATTGCAAGCGTTGATTGTGCCTGCACACCAACAACCGCAATGGCTACCAAAGCGATTGATAAAAGAATGTTATAAAACTTTTTCATCTTTTTAATTTTCAATTTTTACTTCATTCAGTGATTATGGTGTTTCGATGTTACCGATTGCAGTTGCAATGTTCGACACTTTGAAGAAACCACCTTCATCAACAGTGCGGATCAAAAGTGCAGTACGTTTACGAGCCTTGATGGTCATAGTGTCCTTAGTGAACTGATCATCCACGTAACCCATTTCCAATTCAATACCCCCATCTTCGTAGATAGTACCATACTTAGAGTCAATCACGGCAAGAGTGTTGGCAGTTACTTGCGCACTTTCCACAACTCTCATTCCCATAACTGTCTCACCGTTTGGTCCAACGAATGGAGGTAACAGGTAATGACCATCAGTACCTTTCAACACCTTGTACTTAAAGATGTCAACTGGATTCATCAACACAGCGGTTGGTGAATATTTCTTATTACCGCCCATCATCGCGGAACGAAGAGCAGCAATCAGGTCATACACATTCGCATTGTCAACAGAAGCGTTGTAACTTCCAGAACCAAAAAGTGTATCAGTTGCAGAAGTGTACAAACCTTTTAAGTTTGGCGCAACACCAGAACCGGAATACAATTGGCTATCCTCTTTCAAAGTCATGTTGATATTCAACAGACGATTGATTTCACCTTCGATGAAGTTTACATCTTTGAACGCCTCCATAGTAACAGGAATTGAATCCATGATCTTATAAAGGTTCAAAGAACGCTCTGTCCATGCTTGTACTGATTCAGGCGCCTCGGCTGCTTCTGCTTTCACATCAGCATTACGCGTTGCAGTGCTCTCGTCAACATACCGGATAACTCCGTTTGAATCAGGAGAGATTTGCACCGAGCGAAACAGAGGCTTGATAACTGCGTTCACATAATCAAGCTGACCAATCTCAGTCAAGCGCATTGCTTGAGTGGAGGATGTAACAGCAGAACGCTCCACTAAAGTCTTACGAGCAACGGATGCTGGCAAAACAATTTTGAAAGCTGCTTCACGTCCGTTCTTAGCAATAGCTTGCAACTTTTCTTTGTTAGCATGGAGAACCGAGCTTAGTGTTTGCTCATCGTTCTTCTTACCCTCAAGGAAAGTGGTAAGCTCAAGACCTTGCTTTTCGATTGCTTCTTGTAATTTTTCAATTACTTTTGGATCAACTGAAACAGCCTTAAGTCTTTTTTCCAATTCGTCAGTAGTGATAACCTTTGATAAGGCTTCAGCTACTTCCGTTTTAATAACTGCTTTGGTTTTTTCACCAGCAGCTCCAAAGAGTTTCTCCAACTCCTTTTGAATTTCTTCGTTCATTTCTTTTCGTTTTTAGTTTATAAAAAGTTATTTAAAATCGCGACCCTGTTCAATACAAATGGTGGTTGAACATTTTTTTGCTGAGTGTCCTCAGACGATTCAGCTTTGCCTAACGTTGGTGTCAATACGTTAGACCCTTCAAGTACGGCAGAAGTTTCAAGCAAAGCAGCTTCACGCACAGCCCAAAAATATCCTTTCTTTTCTGCCTCTGCGCGATTACCAACTTTACCAATAACTTCTTGCCATACTTTATACTCGTTTGGATATTCTTCTTCATCATTAACAGCAAGCGAAACATTTATGTAACGCATCGCAACACTGTGCTGATCAATTTCACCATTGAGGTAAGCATCAAAAACTTTTTCATTCATACCACGCTTCACTTCGGACTCAAGCACGAGTGCGGTAGTCATTCCAGTCTTACCAAGGCCAAGCTCGCGCCAAGAAATTTTCCGCTCAGTGTAATTCAACACTTTACCAACCTTCGATAACACAGAAAAGTTATGGTCGTACAGATGTGGCGCTGGGCGATTTTTACGTTGCTCAATGGAGTTACTGAAAATACCCTCCAGATGCACATCACCATGTGAATCAAGGTAGTTATATGTGTTAGCAATGATCGTGCGCTTCAAGCTACCACCATCTTCATCATCCTCATAGAGGTACTTACCCTTAGATACTTCAGGACTAAGTGATAAAGGATTGAAGCTAGTAGCATCAGCATGTTTCGTTGCTGCCTTCTTAGCATCAATCAACTCTGCCTTGTTAGCCACTAACCACTTGAATAACTCCTTGCCTGTGATGTTTGGTGTTTTCATTTCTTTACAGTTTGCTTTGTATCAATCTTTTTCGCGCGCTCTTTAATCTCCTGAGCAATGCGTTCCTTAATTTTCTTTTCCATATAATTTCTTGCGCTCTTTGCGCTTTGCGTTTGCTGCTGCGAGCATTGAGCCGAAAGATGATAGGCCTTTTTTCTTCGCAACCTTTTTAGATGCCTCTTTTTCCTCTGATGTTATAGGGTCATCATTATTAGCATACTGAATAAGAACTGTTTCATCTTGATTATCCTCCACTACATCAGCAACAAACTCATCTTGAGCCTTTACTGATTCTTTAGTAATTGGTTTTTTCTTTGCCATAATATTTTAAATTTTAATACCAAACTTTCTTACCTCGTTCTTATATTCTTCAATAGTCAACGCACCATCAACCATTGCCTTTGACATTGCATTGAATACTTGTGTCATTGCTTCGCCACGTGACTTCAAATCCTCTTGGAAGATCGGCAGGTGCATGTAGTCCATTATCAATTTTGTTTTCGCGCCCTTACGATATTTATTATTAATACCGCTGATCCACTCATTCGCGTCTGGTATAACTGTGTCAACGTATGCCCCCTTGCGTGCTTGCTTCTGATTCTCATAAGTACTACCAGCAGTGCGCACAAATAATTCTGATGGCATACCATACGCGTCAAGTATCTTATTGAAGTCTGCTTCAGTCTCTTGAAACAACCCCATCTTATCAGGGCTGATTGCCATTTGTTGCCAACGGAGATCAGCAGATGTTATGATAAGTTGACGCTGCCCATCCAGTCCACCATACTCCCGTGAATACTCTTCCTGCACGCGCTCTCGTTCACCGGGCTCAAGAGGTATCGCTCCAATCTTATCGCTCGTTGCATTACTGAGTATGCCTAACGCTCCTCTATTCTTTAGCAGCACACCACGCGTCTCATAAGCCATCTTAAGATTATTCAACGCAGGTGTTAACGCTTTCAACTTTGACTCTCCAGTTAGATTAGTATTGTTATGATCGTACACATTATCCATGTCGGCACGATCATCATTGAAGTGGAGGATGTTTGCGTTTGGTATTTTCTTTAACTGTCCACGATAAGCTAACTCATAATAAAAAGATTCAGGTGCTTCCACTTCAAAGAAGTATGGTTTGTCCTGATCATACTTAGGCTTGATCCAATTTGATGGAATGGTATAGATAGCAGACTTCTTTGCCATCTCCATATCCATACCAAATGGAAGTAACTCATATATGTATTCATTACCAAAGATGCTTCTAAATATTTTTGTCTGGCGCAAAAACTCCTGCCCGTTCTGCATCCAATTTGGATTGCGCAACTTCTGCACGAGTGGCGAATCAATTTCCTCACCATTATCATCAACCTCTTTTATTATACCATTACCAAACATACGCGCACTGGTAGATATAACCGCATTGAGTTCCGGCAATTCAAGATATGCTTTGATGTAAGACAGCTCTTCCCACGCGTTGTACTTAGACGCAACATAAAAATACTTACCACCTTCCTTCTTAACGCGAAAAAGGTTGTTGAATGTTTGTACACTGTATTGCCAGATGTTCATGTTATTTTAAATTATTTAAGCTATCGCATATCTCATTATAGAATAAATACACTAAGCAAAGAATTATAAATACAACAGCCATAAATATTTTACTTAAGTAAAGTTTGACATAACTAAATACCTCGCAGCATCCCATGCGTGATCTAAACCAATGAAATCCTGTTCTTGTTTTATACCATTAATCACGCGATGCTTATAACTCGTTTGCTCTTTGCGCCACTCAGGGCAATCAACAATGTTGAGACGGTAGTTCTTAAGTAGTGATACACCATAAGCAACTGAGCCTGCTGGTTTGTTCACTCCATATACCTTGAAGCCCTTACGCCTTAGATAACTAATATGTCCAGCACTCGCACTGTCGCCCCAAATAATTTCATTACGCTTACCATGCGCGTCAATCATGTTTGCAATTTTATCGGGCGCATCACACGGCTCATAAAATAATTTCTTGAAGTATATATCTTTACCAATGATGCACCCTTGTACGAGTACAGTTGGATCAACACTACCAAAGTCCATCGCATAAAATTGTTTCTCAACATTAGGATACTCAACATCTTTAATCCAGTTAACGTGTTGGAATACCAATCCCTCAGGTGCGCTGCGTAACCCCAACCCATATACATTCCACATGTAATCATCAGCAGTGCCATTGATTATATTAGTAGGGTGTGGTCTGCGTTTAGAGATAGGCAATTCGCGATCGTCCGGATGGGTAGGCTCATAGCCAAGTATCTTGCGCTTTTCCATTTCGCTAACGAACGGATTATCCAAGATCGTTGTCTTAATGAATCCGACATCGCTCCGCTTACACACCCTATCGTACACCCAATGCTCTGTTACCTTTGGGTTATAATCTTGCCACCAAAATCTGCGGCATCGTTGCTCTGATTGATCGAAGACTTGTTGTGATACATCAAGCGATTCGTTTATCCAAAAGTAGTCGCATGATACTCCATGATAAACTGTATCACTATCAGCACCAAGCAAATTAATTTTGTTGCCAAATAAATCGAAGCGCGGCACATCTGAGCGATCAACAAATGGTGATGATATACCAAACATGGGCAGGCGCCTATTAAAGTCATCATACAGTGTAGTCTTGAATGACTTATATGTTTCTTTAATAATGTTGATCGTGGCGTTTGTCTCTATTGTGCTACATAAATAAATAATGAAGTCAACGTCTGCCCATGTCTTACCACTACGTGACGAGCCTTCCTGTACCACGCCAGACTTACCAGCATGAAATGAATCATGTAGAAATTGGAGGTTGGGATTGATTAGTACCTCGCTCATCCGATGCGCTTGTATTTGTTGAAGAGCTTGACAACTACCATAGCAACTAAGCAGTAAAGAAAAACATATAACAATATATTTCCCATTCATTAGTTTAAGTAATTAACAAACACCACCAACTCAGTCAAATCAAAATAACATTTTCGCAACCCCCATGTCTTACCAACAAACTTCATTGGTGTGCCACGTTCGAATACAAAATAAATTTTTGGCGCGTATGCAAACGTTTCCTCCATCTCACTCAGGTATAATCATTAAAGCGAATAAATAGATTACTGTAACAATTGCAATGTATATAAGACAAAAAATAATCACGCGCTTCATCTCTTTACTTAGGTAAACTTTTTTTAAAATCGCCCCTTACCATCTTAATCATTATCACTATATAATCGGCGATTGTCATTTATCTTTTGGTTTTGCAAACGGCATTAACTTACTGACTTGTTCACGCGCTTCTAATGCTCCAGAAATTTCCACTGCCTGCTTCGGCTTACCATGCATACGATCAAGAATTAAATTAGCTGCTTGCACATTACCTTTCTTAATTGCTTGCTTATACATTGCTTCAAGTAATAAATCAATTTTACTTACTTCATCATCTTCTGTAACTCCGAACACACGGGTTAAAACTTTATCGAGTGAAGGAAGTTTGCGCGGTTGTCCGTTAGGGTTACCTGACTGCCCTTTCTTCCATCGGTACTTTTTACCTGCTTCGCCAATCTTTGGATTACCCGGTCTCCTTTTAGCCATTCAAAATAAGTTGTAAAAAACTTGCAACCAATGAAGCCCGTCCTTACCATCCTGTCCGAGCTGCAACACTAATAATATACACAATTTCCACCACATTTAAAAACAGGCCAAAAACGGCTTATTACATAAATTACAAAAAAAAGGCAACATAAGATTATATAGAGTTACACTTTCATAAAATCTTATAGACTGTAATTATGTAATTAGTGTAATAAGCTTAATAATCAAGCAGTTAGGATTACACTAATTACACTAATTACAAAATGTTCATAACTTTTAGTCATTTTTAGGTACTAAAAACTGCTACTTCGAGCTTCATTTTTCGCTTATTACAAAAATCCGGCTGCTAATTACAGTAATTTATAAAGCTCATTTTTGGCCTATATAACACCCTCTCATCGTTGTTTTATTGATGTAGTAGATATTCTCTTTTACACCATATAACTCCAGATCAGCAGCAAAATGTTTCTTTAGTTGTATGCGTCCGGATGAGTAACCTTCAACATCTTCGAGCCACGCTCGATAATCTCTATACATATCAGCTACGGTAGTAAATATAACTTTTACATCTTTATTAGTTTGCCTGAATTTTTCCTCTGCTGTAGTTTTCTTATCTGATGCAGTAGGTGGTTTTAACACAACATACTTTTCATTAAACCACCTTACAGCATCACGATTGTTGAGGTGAAAATCAAGCGTTGCTTTTTTCATTTCACCAGTAACCTTTATGCGCCCTCCATTTTCAATTAAATGCTTCATCCCTATATTCATCACGTGATTGAAGATACCGGCAAGCTCATTCTCATAGATAGCCGGTATCACTGTATTGTCTTTCTCAACCTGTACATCCATGTTGATTGTTACGAAACGTCTTGCGACAGCCGCATTAAATACTGAATAGTTATATGGGTTCATCGCCAACATCAATCTACCATAGTTAACAACAGGGCGCCTTGTAACATGCATTTGCCAACCAATAATAGGCTCTTGAGCTGCAACCTTTAAAAGCATTTCTAAGTGCTTAAATGGTTGTGAATCGAAGTCATATGCTAACAATTTATTCTCCATCTGCATGGCTTGGGTTGCCGCATCAGGTGAGCCCGAAAAAAGTGTGCCCGCGGAAATTGCCGCGCAATTATCTATACCAATAACCCTGCGAGTAATATCTATCAACGAGCT
>Ga0075163_10005735_pt1 | contig 16508 bp, 9 predicted proteins | sample JI1023141ADNA_FD_71478 | JGI IMG/M metagenome (GOLD analysis project Ga0075163, IMG submission 71478) | Wastewater effluent complex algal communities from Wisconsin, to seasonally profile nutrient transformation and Carbon sequestration -... | ecosystem: Engineered > WWTP > Effluent > Algae...
GCATTGAACCAAGTCTCGCTCAAGCACGATCCAAACACCTTTGGTACCACACCTGCTGGAATCTACACACTCTCATTTGATATTTCGGATGCTGCAAAAGCAGAGTTTGGAGACAAGGCAATACACTTGCTGCAAGTAGGCATGGAAGAAGAGTCCAACCTTTATATCCATCCAGTTTTGCCAGAGGAAAGAAAGCGTCGCATGAAAGCCGTAGAATCACCAGACACAACCGACAACCGCATGAGTTGGGGATGTATCAACGTGCCAGAAGTCGAAAGTATCATGCCCTATATTAATAAGGAAGTGGCGAAAGAACCAAAACTCATTGTATTGCCAGATGTGAGTGAAGATGGAAGGGAAATATGGATGGACCCTGATATGGGAACTTTCTATACAGTAGGAGAAGGAGAGAGTGAATACAAAGAGCTCTTGACAAAGATAGAAGAATATGCTAATATAGCATAGATTCATAAATAGTTTGGCAAATAAAGAGAGTATTTTGGACACGACTCGTGCGGTCGCGCCTAGCGTACTCTCTTTATTTTATTGAGGGTATAAACAATTTTAAACTCAAAAAAATTACAGATTATGAAAAAATTATTCTTTGTAGTATTGATGGCCACAATCGGCATCATGTTTGCTAAAAGTGCAAACGCACAGACGCTGACAAACACAACATTCTGGGCAGATTCGTCTGGAAATGAAGTAGTAAACGGGACGTATTTTGTAAAGCCGAACGCTGACAGCACGGTATATACAATTAAAACTTCCATTCAGGTTACCTCATCCCCCAGAACATACGAAGCCGCAGACAAAAAAGCAAATAACGGCTTAGCGCATACCAAACTCACCGAAGCCCTATTTAAAATAAAAGGTGTTAAAAAGGTAGAATTGGGAACCTATGCGATTAAAGTATACCTGGATAAAGATGTTACCTGGGCTGACGTTGAGGACGATGTAATCCGTTCAATGCAGGGCTATACGTATTGGAGTGTGAAAAAACGACTCGACGACGGCAGCGCAAATCATTAATGTTATGTTGGTGCGAAAAATTTTGGTTAACAGACTGGATTCATATTTATATGAAGACGGTCTGTTTTTTTATTTACCCATAAATCTTGCTTTATGTTTATTATTTTAATATAAAAAAATCCACCTGGCATAGCTAGGTGGATTTAATATGATTCGATAATTTTTTTTACATAGTGAACGGCAACTCTTCAGTTGCTATCACTTTGCCAATAGAGTTTTTTGCAGTCATTACGAGACGGCACTTTTCTCCAGGTGAAATATTTTTAAACACCACAGGGGAAGTAGACGATGCATATTTTGTATTGTAGGTACCGTCTCCATAATACAAACGTACTGTATACTCTGTTGCATCGGCAACTGGTTTCCATTCCACAACAACGGAGGAGCCTGATTGTGTAAAAGATATCTGCGGGACAGGTAGGACTTGTACGTCTACATGCTCAACAACAGTCTCTAGAACAACTTGCACCGGTACGGAATCTTGCGGAACATGTGCATCTCCCAAAATAATATCAGCGGATAGGTCGCAGGCAACGTCTGTCGTTATTATAACGGGCTGGTATATTTCCCGCGAGTGTTCCTCGCGCTCTTCATACTTGAGTCCATCATACGGCGACTGGTCGTACAAAACTACTGACTCTGTATCTTCTGCTTCAATCAACAACACACGTTCATACTGCAACAAAGCCGGACAGTCGATTTCCGTTGGGAAAAAGTCTTTGCTTGTGACAGAAACTATTTCCGTCCAAATCTTGAGACCCACAATTGTGTCTTTCTTTACAACCCGTGATGTACCCAGGTCTTCTGTTCTCGATACTACTTTCTTCATAATCTCACATCGAACGATTGATGTTTGATATATTTCAAGAGGTACCGGATCACTCCAGGGTCCAACCCATCGGGACATTGTAGAGGTATACACAATCACTTTTTCAAGTGGCAAATATCCATACAATTCGTCCTTGGGAAATCCTTTGTACAAAGTATCAAAAGGAGATACCGTGCCATACCCCATAACAAGATTGATAAGGCCTGTGGATTGTAAGTAGCCATAGGCATACTCCACTTCAGGTGCGACAAGATAGCAGTCTACGCCAGGGTGTGAATCAACATACTCAGAAAGTTCTGTAAAATCTTTCTGCAGAATGAGTACCTTGTCTGCAGTAAATTTGGTGACCATCGAATCCCCGATGAACACTATTTGCATGCGCATGACAGATAGTTCCAGTGCATGGAGAGTATCACCTTCTATTCCGGAAGGATCTCTTCTCCTCCACTCTTTTCTGGCGTTAACAGCCTTTGCGTCAAACAAATTTGCTACGGTCGTCTTTTTCTTTTTCGGAGCGACACTTTTAACAACTTGCTTTGCCGTCAATTCTCCATCTGGAATGATGAAAAATGACCGATCTGATTTCAATACCGGCAGATGTCCGGTTTGCGCTACAACCTGTCTAACAGGTAAGACAAATACTGCTACAAGGAGCAGGCATAGTAGTATCTTTTTCATTTTAAATATTTACTTGTTAGAAAATTGGGTTAGTTTTTCACACTATGTCAGGCTTTTGTTGGAATGTCAACATTCTTCTACCCACTAAACAGGGTACAATACTATTGCGTGAGCATATATATCTAATCGAAAGAGCACTTGACTTATAATACAAACTATAGTATAATACATAAGTATGAAACTTAATCCATTTTCAAAGGAAAAACCGCACCAGCTCAAGAAAGATACTCCAGAAAAAATTCAAACACTCAAAAACAATAAAGTGCGTGTATTTGATGATGCTGAGGATTTAAGCAAGAAAGGTGTCACTCTCAATGATTATGGTCAGATGGTGCTAGAAGATATAAAAGCCGACCTAAATAGAGAAAGAATTTCTGATTCTAAAAAAAACAAAGAGGACACCACTTGGAATAAACAGAATTTTTCACGTGCAATCAATAATGCAGAAGGTGGTATGGAGGCGTGGGAAAAAGATGTCTTTGATATAGAAAATAAAATACAGGCGCTCAATAACGAGTTCAATGAGTTGGATACAAATCCAACTACTGATCCTGATGAGCTCGAACGGATCAATGAACGCATGGAAGAAATCACAGAAGAAAGAGAGCGTGCGGACAAAGATCTCGCAGAGGCAAAGAATTTTGTAACAATCAAGAAAGCTGAGAAGTTGGGCCTCGAGCGCATGAAGTATGCAAAAGAGAATCCCGTTGCGATCGACAATGTTTACGGTGAGCATACAGGAAAAGACGGCACAAAATCAGGTGAACAACGGAGAAAGGGCTCTGCAGAAAAAAGCCAGGCACGTATCAACTTTGAGAACGCTCTCAAAAATGTAGGCGATCTACAAACTCAATATCTTACCGCATACGAAAGTCATTTCAAAAATATGAGTCCGAGAAAACTCAAGCTAAACAGGATGCTTGAGAATCTTGGCATACGCCAGGGAGACAAAGTAAAGGCACTCAAAACAGAACGTGAGAAGTATGAGTCCGCAAAAGCAGGATTGCTCGAAAATCTCAAGAACGATCTCATGAAAAGTCGCACTATCGAACGCCCAGATGGAACAAAGCTCAAGAAAGAGGGGTTGCATCCTGACCAAGCTGAGCGTGTCGCCGCAAAGTATGTTGAAAAAGTTTTAAATATCGAATCAATCAATCGCGAAAATGCAAAACTAGAAACTGCGAAAAATGAAGCGTTTAAAGATGAGATAGCAAAAGAACAAGCGGCCGCAAAGGAACTCGAAAATGCTACGCGCATGGAAAAGATTGGTTTGTATTTTAAACGCAACTGGAAATTCAAGGTCGCCATGCTCGGTGTCGGTCTTACTACCACCGCAGTTACAGGAGGAGTCGCAGGACTTTACTTACTCCGACGTGTCGCGGGTATGATCGGTGGTCTCGCAGGTGCAGAGGTTGGCAAGAAACTCGGTAGTGGTGCAGGAGAAGCATTGTATGGAGAAAAAGGGCACTTTGGTGCGAAAAAATTTGATGCTATCACGACAGAATATCTCGAAGGAAAAATATCTACTACAGAATATGAAAAGCGTCTCGAGAAAATGGGTCTCAATAAGAAACGCGTCAAAGCAGTACTCGCCATAGCCGGAGGTTTTGGTGGTGGACTAGGACTTTCTTCAGTGGAAGCACACTTTGCAGGACCAGTACACGCAACAGATGTGGGCGCTTCGTTAGTAGAAAAAGGTGAGGTGCCAGATGAAACTACACCTGAAACCGAAGATGGTATTCGTCAGTATCAGCCCCTCGAGGTAAATGACGTTCATGACGGATTCAATGAGGCCGCTCATGTAAAACATGTAGATCAACCGACAACAGAATCCGCGCATGCAGCTTCTATGGAGCATTCTGACAACATTGAGGAAACAACAGAAGTAGTGCAAGAAAAAACGAATTCATCAGAAAATGCGTTCGAGTATACCGCAAAAGAAGGCGACGGGGGTATCCGCATGGTACGTGGTATGCAAGCCATACTAAAAGCAAAATTTCCTGATATGGATAGCGCTCCTCAAACAGTTCAAGATTTCGTCAATGCTGATGCAGAACAATTGAATATCGATGAAAAAATTCTCGTTTACAAAAATGGTGTTGCTTTTTCCGGCCGCATTGACCCGGGAGATAAACTTGTCTTTGATGCAAATACGAACAAGCTCGAGATCATAAGTGCAAAAGGAGATATCATCTCAACACTAGAAGATGGAAATGCAACAACCGATGAAGTGTTTACAGGCAAGATGCTCGAAGAGCATTCTAATTCTTCAGCAGGGGAAACAACTGGTATGACAGATCTTGAAAAGTTGGACGGGCTCAATAACGGAACACAACATGTAAATGTCATAAAGTACTACAACCCAGAAGACCTCATGCAAATGAGTGACGACACTCAACCACTTGTTACTGATGACACAAACATGTTTACCGGTGGTGAACCTGAAATAGACGAAAATGGAAATCAAGTAACTACCACTTTGAGTAACTCAACAGAAACTCCTGATAGTTTTAATTTTGACAACTCAAACTATGACGGTGATATCGTTGCTATGGCAGAACGTTATGGTGTCAACAAACTTCCTGCTATCGCACAAGAAAACTTCTTTCATGATTACGACAACACAGTGCGACTTATCTTTGCAACAGATGCAAACGATCAACGTGTTTTAGACCCATACGAGTCACCATCTCTTTGGGATACATACAAAACAGAAAGTTATAAAGAGATAGTAACCACGTTGGATCAGAAAATTGATACAAACGGTATGGAGAGTCTCAGTATAGTAGAGCTCGGTATTTATAAATACTTGCATCCTGTAGAAACGGCTGAAACTGTGGGAAAAATACACATACTTGAAGATATAAGTCTTCGTAGCCCTGATATGTCACTGAGGGATATTATTGCCGTCGTAGAAAGAAATTCATAACATGCAAACAATCAACAACACCATCATCCATGCACTCGATATCGCGGACATGCCTGCTGATATGCAAGAGGACGTTCTCGCTCGCACAAGTGCCGGGATACTTCAAAGTGTCATGATCCATGCATTTATGACGCTACCTCTTCAAGACCAGCACACGCTTATGGAGTATCTCGATCAAGACAAGCCAATACAAGAGATATACGCATGGCTCGAAACGAAGCTCACTGACCTGCCTGAAGTGGTTGCCGACGCTTTGGCTCGGTATGTTATGGCATAGAACCAGTTGTCAGCTGACAGTTTACAGTTAACAAACTTCAAACAACTACTTTTTCAGGCCCGGCCGCGTTTGACGCGGCCGGGCCTTTGCTTTGTAACTACAACTCACTAAGAACTACAGATATTTTTGTTATATCCCTACACCAATGTCTAGAGATATCATATCTGCAACTATGTGGTCGACATATTCTAACTACATCCGTGCATAGGTCGATTTTGTAAAACATTGGTGTGGGGGTATACTCATCCTATGCCAACAGCTCTCGAAGGTCTCAATAATATGCAAAAAGAAGCGGTACTCACTACTGAGGGACCGCTTTTAATTGTTGCGGGAGCAGGGGCTGGCAAGACAAAAACGATTACACACCGTATAGCACACTTGATAGAAACAGGGGTGCGCCCAGAGTCGATACTCGCGATCACCTTTACCAACAAGGCCGCAAAAGAAATGCGTGAACGGACGGACACGATGCTCAACATCGCAGGTGTCCGCTCGCGCCCCCACTTTGCCACCTTTCACTCACTCGGTGTCCACATACTCCGCGAACAAGGTTTTCGTCTCGGACTACCTCGACACTTCGCGATCCTCGACGAAAGTGGCGCCATCTCGCTCATCAAAGAAGCAATGAAGCGCGAAAGTATAGACCCAAAACAATACGAGCCAAAAAAAATTCGTGGCGTGATCTCTCGCGAAAAAGGTGCAGGACGAACCCAGGAAGAATACGAGAGAGAAGTAGGATCTGGATTTGGTGATATCGTTGCGTCAGTCTGGCGAGAGTACAACCGCCTCTGCACGCGCGAGCAAGCGCTAGACTTTGATGACTTGCTCCTAAAGTCATGGCAACTCCTCGACAGCAATCTCGAAGTTCGTAACATCTATCTATCACGCTGGAAATATATTCACGTCGACGAGTATCAGGACACCAACGAACTACAGTATCGTATGGTTATGCTCCTCGTCGGCGAGGGAAACAATCTATGTGTCGTGGGTGACTCGGATCAAAATATATATTCATGGCGCGGAGCAAATCTCAAAAATATTTTGCATTTTGAGCGCGACTTTCCGGAAGCAAAAGTAGTCATGCTCGAAGAGAACTATCGCTCTACAAAAACTATTCTCGCTGCCGCAAACAACGTCATCAAGAAAAATGAAATCCGTGTTGAAAAAAATTTGTTTACCAACGGCGCAGATGGAGAGAAAATAGTTATATGCGAGTGTTTCGACGAAGCAACCGAAGCAAACTTTATAGCCGACATCGCCGAAACAAAAAATAAAGAGGGTGTGCAGTATCACGACATGGCCGTGCTGTATCGTGCGAACTTTCAATCACGTGCACTCGAAGAGGCGATGCTCCGTCATGGATTGCCATACCAAGTACTCGGAACAAAATTTTTCGAACGAAAAGAAGTCAAAGATATTCTCGCATACATCCATGCATCGTTTGATCCGTCACTCATCGGCAACGACATGAAACGTATCATCAACGTACCTGCGCGCGACATCGGCGAGAAAACATTTGAAAAAATAGCAGAGGGAGCGTGGGATTTACTACCAGCCAAAAAAGCTGAAAAAGTACGCTCATTTATAGCTCTTTTGGAAAATATTCACAACAAAAGCGAGACGTTGCCCCCATCTGAACTAATCAAATACATCATCACTGAGAGTGGGCTGGAACGGGCGCTACTCGAAGGTAACGAAGAAGATCATGAACGATTGGAAAACATTCGCGAACTCGTCACCGTTGCACGTCGTTACGATGGTGAAGAAAACGCACTAGAAAAAATGCTCGACGATGCTGCACTCGTCTCTGACCAAGACTCACTCATGCACACCGCAGGCGGAATACGTCTCATGACGGTGCATGCTGCAAAGGGTCTCGAGTTTCACACAGTGTTTATCACAGGACTCGAAGAGAATCTTTTTCCTCACTCGCACTTTGGTGAAAAACAAACAAAAGAATCAAAAGAAGAGGAACGCCGTCTCATGTATGTTGCACTCACCCGTGCGAAACAGAAACTCTATCTCACCTATGCAGGTATGCGATTTATTTATGGTGCGCGCGAAGTACACGCACCGTCACAATTTTTAGAAGACATCCCTACGGAACTCGTCGAATACGAATTCAAACTCATATCAGAAGATAGTGGGGGAAATTACAAAACTATTTTTCTCGACTAACATGAAGGAAGTAAAAGAAAAAAAGCTTGGTCACGCAAAAAAATCCCTCGGACAAAATTTTTTGCATGAAGAAACTGCTCTCAACAAAATAATCGAGGCAGGTAACTTAACCAAAAAAGATACTGTCCTCGAAATCGGACCCGGACGTGGAGCGCTCACTAAAAAACTTCTTGCAACCGGAGCGACAATTGTTGCAGTTGAAAAAGACCGTGAACTGATCCCATACCTGTCGGAACTTTTTGCGAAAGAAATAAAAAATAAAAAATTGATATTGATTGAAGACGATGTATTAGTATTCAATCCTGTCAGCTGTAAACTGTCAGCTGGTAACTACAAACTCATCGCAAACATCCCTTACTACATCACCGGCGCGATAGTCAGAAAATTTTTGAGTTCCGACCACCAACCGTCCGCCATGGTGATCCTCGTCCAGGACGAAGTTGCTCGTCGTGTCACCACAATGAACCCTCCTCAGCACCAGGGTAAGCCAGCGCCTACAAAAGAAAGTCTCCTTTCACTTTCAGTCAAAGCATATGGTACACCCCGATATGTAGCAAAAGTCTCTCGAGGATCGTTTACCCCTGCACCAAAGGTAGACTCGGCAATACTGGCAATCGAGCATATATCTAAAGGTTTTTTTGGCAAAACCCGAGCAAAGGGAACTGAAGAGCTCTTTTTTGAGGTTCTACACGCTGGTTTTGCCCATAAAAGAAAAGTGCTCATCAGCAATTTGAAACAGTACAGCAACCACACCAACCTAGAGGCCGTATTTACTGAACTAGCTCTCGACAAAAACACTCGCGCCGAGGATGTACCCCTCGAGACATGGCTCTCCCTATGCAAACACATACAAACACGCTAGAATATATGCATGTTAGAGAAAATACGACCGTATCTCCCGAGTAAAAAAATTCTCCTTCTTTTGAGTGGCTGTATACTCGTCGTTGGAGTAATTATTTTCATCTCAAATTTTGATCGCGTCAAAACACTTGTCGCTGTGAAACAAGCAAAAAAGGAGCTTGGCACGAGTACCGTCAACGAATTTGTTTCACAAGACACTGACGGTGACACCATCCCTGACTGGGAAGAACCTCTCTGGGGCACCGATCCAAACAATTCCGACACTAACGGAGATGGTATTTCTGATGGAGATGAAATCAATCAAAAGAAAAATATCCTTCAAACCGATCCAGAAACACAAACCGAATACAACGAAACTGAACTTCTTTCTCAAGAGCTTTTTACTATCATCAATAGTCTCAGTGCAAGTGGTACACTCACCAACGAAGCGATGCAAAATATTGCAAACTCATTTGTACAAAGCACAATAGCGGGTGAAGATATTCCAAATACATACACAAGAAGTATGGTACAAACAACATTTAACAATGGGCCCACCAGTTTACGTACGTACCAGGACGCTCTCGAAAAAGTCATCAATCCTGCAATCAAAGAAGGTGTGGGCAAAGAAATGCAAGCAATAGCATCTGGTATTTATCTCAGCGATCCTTCTTTTTTCCAAAACCTATCAAAAGCAAGTGAATTGTATATACAGACGAGTGAAAAAATCATTGCTATCGAAAATGTACCATCGACCGTAGTGTCATACCACCTTGCTATCGCAAATGATATGCAAAAAATAGGAACGGCTCTGGTTGGTATGACCGACATGATTGAGAATCCGGCAGAAGGCCTCGGGGCGTTTGTGATATATCAAAATTACACAGATACACTACTGCGTGATATCAATGGATTGGGAATAATTTTACAAACAAATGGTATACTATAAAAAGACTTATGCGAAACAAAACTCCACGATACTATAACTACATCGCATCTTTGCTTGTTGTGACAACGCTATCGATGAGCGGGAGTGCTCTTTTTTGGCCAAAAGAAGTGCACGCAGAAAACACTATAGCTTCAGGCTTTGGTTCGGCACTACTCGGTTGCGCAAATGCTAACGGAGCTATTACTGATGGACTTACCAGTCTTTTCGATGGTATTACAAGCAGTTTTAATTTTAGTATCGAGGGTACTGATTCACCCACGCCATCAAGTGCAACAGATGTAACAGGAAGTGAACATCTAGAAACCTATTACGATCAAGCTGCTGATAATGATAATCCTTATGAGGATTACGATGCCGTAAGTACGACAAAGGATGGTAAGATCTATTCAGGTAGCACAAATAGTGAATCTGGATTAAGTGAAAATGCAGTCAATGGCATCAGCGCTGGTGTGACAGCTCTTACAGATGCGATTCCCAAGGGCCCACAGCAAGTTGAGATCGTTGGACAATCACAGGCAGTTTTAGAAGCACAACAAAAAGCCCAAGAAAAAGCACGATACAAAGACGAGTGTCTCGACGGTATCGCCTATGCAACAGCAAAACAGCTCTTGCACCAGATGACTCAAGACACTATCAACTGGATCAATACTGGTTTTAAAGGTTCTCCAACATACCTACGTGATCCAGGTACTTTTTATAAAAGTCTACAAGACCAAGCAGTGTATGACTTTGTGGCAGAACTCAATGACCCAGTCAAATATCCTTTTGGTGCAGAAATAGGACAGTCTCTCGGTGCTACCTATGAATGCCGTAAGCATACTAGTATTCCGGGAAACTGCTTTGAAACAACAGCAGTTTTTACTCTCGGTACAGAAATAGGTGACAACTGGGAGGATTTTTATACAGATTTCAATACGGGTGGGTGGGGTGGATGGCTCGCTGCAACTCAAAATCCATACAACAATCCGATCGACTTCCAATTTGCCGCTTCACAAGAAATCGAGGCTCGCATCAACGCGCAACAAAATGAGATGCAAGAAGAAATCCAAACCAATGGTGGTTTCTTGTCGTTGCGCCGTTGTGCTGAATACAAAGATGGCGACACAGCCGCAGATGCTGGCGGGGGAGTTGATACTTTTGAAAATTCTTTTGATTATGAATATTCATACTTCGGAGAGATAGACAACTGTGCACGATACGAAGTCACGACCCCTGGTAGTGCTATAGCAGATCAGCTCAATATTAGTCTCGGCAGTGATCGTCGCCAACTCGAACTCGCTGACGAAATGAACGAATCTCTCGGAGCAATTTTCGACGCAACACTCAACACGCTTGTTAACATGGGTCTCACGGGACTCACAACAGCACTTGCAGATACTAATCAATCTGCTGGATTTGGATTTAACTATGCGGTGGAGGATTTTGACGCAACATGGTATGTTGATCCGTTTGCAGAGACCGATCTTCACATGCTTCTACGTTGTACTTCACAGCTAACAGGTATCGAAGAATTGCACTGTCGATCACAAATCGAGCTTACAGAAGATTACCTTGATGATCTCTATTTTGCACGCGACAATATTGCAGGAGTCACTATTCCCGCTTTAATCGATCTCGATATGGCAATGCCAGAACCAGACCTTGGCTTCAAGGACCGTATGTTGATACAAAAAACAGAGGAAATTAAACAAATAAATGCAAAAGACAACGTGGATGATATTCTTAAATTTGTTGGAAATCTATATGCTACCCTTGGTCCGATCGCTCTTTCTATACTTGTAGCCGCGGAAGTTATTGTTCCACCTGTATCAACTATAGTAGGAGCTGTTGTAGCAGGGGTGAGTGCAATAATTCTCTATGTAGCTGCAAACTCTGACGAAAATATTGCTAAATCTAAAGCAGATGCGATACAGATAGTCAATGTTCACTATGAAAATGAACTGAAACGTATTGATTATGACATCGCATTTCATAATCTTCCAAGTGCTGGTATCGCTCGCTTGCAGCGGGACAAACTACCAGCATATCGAGAATTGCTTGCTGACTACCAAGAAACTATCGTTGAACAAGAACGGGTATTGCAAACGTTAAAAGACATAGAAGAGAATCTCGCTCCAGCTCCAACCGCAGCAGAAACAGACGGAACAGATGGCTATGGTGATATCGCATCACTCCGTGCAGCGTATAGTGCTATTTCAAACTCTATTACTACCCAAGACCAAATAGATGAAACTCAAGAAGCATTTGGGGTATTTGAATTTGATCTTGACCAAATATATGCGATGACAGATATTATAAATCAAGAAATGCTCATCGTACCGTTTGGTGGGCATGAGTCTCCTATTCCAAACAACCTCAAGTATTATTACGACAACAGTGAAGACGTTGCGGATTTCGCAAAAATGGTTTCAACATATTACGATGGAGAAGATCCTTTTGCAAATGGTGGAAGTATAAGTGATTTTTATGGCATTGTTGGATTTAATTACGTGTTACTACATGAAGAAGAATTTGTTATGCCGGGCAGATGGACTGTAGAAGATGTGCCTGCATATGTGAGACTTTACTCTGCGTTTTTAAACAATGATTTCACAAAAACAAGTTCTCTTCAAAACCCATATTCAATTTACTACCCATTCCCAAATCCTCCGTTTAACCCATTTATTTATGCCGCAGCACATAGACAACCTACAAAAGGTGACCCAATATGTTTGGGTGGCAACTGTTGGGAAGATGATGCAACTGGATATCAATATACAAATCATCCACGACTTTGGTATCACCGTCTTAATATACAAACATTTAATAGTTTTGAGAGTGGCACAGTGCCAAGCGACAACTATGCGATGTTTATGTATATCAACAAATATCGCGACTCATACAGAAACCCTACTTATCCATATTAAGTGTGGTATCTAGTGTATGAGTAATGGTATACTATAAAATATATGCAACGAACAACAAAGTATGTCGTGCTATTCACCTTTGCAATCGTATCAAGTTTTTTTTGCGCTCAAAAAACTTTTGCACTTGACCCGCTCACTACATATACTCAAAATTCCATAAGCGTTAGCATAGCACCAGAATTTCCAGAATCAGGAAAAGAGGTAACAGTAACACTCACTAGCTACTCGACGGATTTGAATCGAGCTCAGTTTTCTTGGTCTGTTGACGGAACAATAGTGAAAACAGGGATAGGAGAAAAAGAAATCACTTTAGTCGCGCCAGCAAGCGGACAAACAAAAACTGTTTTTGTCACTGCAACTCTCGTGAGTGGTACTGTCGTCGAAAAAAGTATTCCTATCACACCTCAAGACGTCGACTTGCTCGTCGAATCGCTCGACGGATACACACCGCCGTTTTACAAAGGACGCAGTCTTCCTGTGCGTGAAGGTCTCATCAAAGTTTCAGCAGTTCCACACCTGAGCAATGTGAGTGACACCAAAGATGCTGTATATAACTGGACTCAAAACACAAAACCGCTTACTGACTTTTCTGGTTATGGCAAGCGGTACTTGGTCTATAAAAATGCGTTTCTCAATTCTACCGATACTATTAGCGTCGTAGCCTCGTCTCGAACCGGCTCCTCAACCGGAAAAAAGCAAAAAACTATCAATCTCTATCAGCCAAAAGTCCTCCTCTATGAAGACCATCCGAGTCAGGGATTGCTACTCAATAAAGCGCTAACAAATGCATATGCGCTGGAAGAGTCTGAGGCGACATTTGTAGCGTTTCCGTACTTCTCAACACCACGTATCTACGGCAACCCACTCGCCGACAACCTGGTCTATACCTGGCAAATCAACGGAACTGACACAACACCAACCGAAAAGAACCGTATTACGCTCCGAAAACCCGAAGGAACCTCTGGTACAGCAACGCTCCAAGTGGGAGTAGAGAACACGGCAAGCAATTTCCAACCTGACACTGAAACAAAAACTTCGATTAGTTTTTAACTCAGCAAGTACACCCCATAAAACCGCTCTCAAAAAGCGGTTTTCCTCTATATTAAAGAAAAAAACAGTGGTATAATAGCGACATCCATGACACCCTGGTCTATGAAAAAATTTGGAGCATTTCTCTCCCTTTTTATTATTGTGGTGAGTTTTTTCTCACCATATGCAATAGTTATTTCAGGATACAAAACTGAAAAAAATATACAAAAAAATATCGCTTTTGCAGAAGATCCTGTTTATACCGCAGTGCCAACAAGTCCAATTGAGGGTTGGCCAACAATCCGTTATCATGGAGACGACGCAGAAAATGAAATGAACTGCGATCTGCTTGGGGGAACAGAAACAAACGAAGAATCAGATGCATGCGATGGAGGTGATGGCGACAACGAGTCAACAGAAGACTATAGTATCTATGACGCATTTCAAGACAATCCAGCACTAACATTTACTGATGCGATAAAACAAGCATTAGGTGCAGAGTATTTTGAGCACAATACAGAGGTCTCCACAGTTCCAAAAATGGATGGTTTTGTAGACCAAGCGTTGGTAACTAATGCAGACGGCTCACATAGCCTAAAAATACGTATCAAATTACATGAAGACTATGAAACGAGTGCTACCGGCGTTTTAACCGAAGCGCATCTATTTCTTTTTTCAAAAACTCTCGAAGAGAATGACTCTCAATACAGATACGAGGGTTGGACCCCTTATACAGAGACAGCTGTAGAAGGTGCGGGCGGAACACCGCTTGCAGACGATGCGGACCCGTCGGAAATCTACCAGTATTTTCGATATGAGCACACTTACAACGTATTACCAAACACAACATATAATTTCGCTTTTGTAGCAGGCTACTGGAAAACAACATTGTTCGGTGGCGGGGAAGAAATTGATGGCAAAATCGAGCCTGTATTTTTCTCAATCACGACACCTGACTGGGAAGTAACTGCAACTGATACAGAGGGTACAGACGGTACTGCAGTTGATACAGCATTTAATAACACCCAGCTAGATGCTTGGTGTGTCCGTGGACTCATAGAGGTAAGTGTTGTTGGCTGTCTTGGAGAACTTTTTCAAAACGCCCTCTTCCCATTGTTTAGCTCACTCATGTATATCACTGGAAAATTCTTTGATATCATGGCTAATTTTACGTTAGGGAGTGACTCCTATGGAGATCAAGTAGCTTTTATAGAGAGCGGGTGGACACTGGTGCGAGACTTTTCTAATATCCTGTTTATAGTTGCACTTGTCTATCTTGCTTTTGGTGTAATTTTTGACTTGCATAGTGTCAATGTCAAGAAATCCATTGCCTCAATAATCATTATGGCGCTCATGGTTAATTTTAGTCTCTTCTTTACTAGAGTGATCATCGACACTTCAAACATACTAGCGAGGATTTTCTATACACAAATAGCTCTCACAGACACAGATGGAGATTCTGATTTAACCGAAGAAGAACTGACAGAACAAAATATTTCTCTTGGCATAGTTTCTGGATTCAATCCTCAAAAACTCATCAGTGACGAAGTACTAACAAAATTTAATCAAGAAGTAGCTGAAGGAAGAATGAGCCCTAACAGACTTGTGTTAACACTCTACTCTATGGCGACTATAGTTGTTGCAATAGCCTGCTGGGTATTTTTTGCTACATCATTTAATTTTATACAACGTACTATTTCTCTATGGCTTGCGATGATATTTGCACCGTTTGCCTTTGTTTCACTTGCCTTTCCATTTGGTCTCAGTGGACTTAAACGCATTGGTTGGCATTCATGGCTCAAAGACTTGTTGTGTTGGTGTTTTTTTGCACCACTCTTTTTCTTCTTTTTGTACCTAACTATTTCTTTTGCTGGATCAGGATTTCTTGAAGACTTCATCAGCAAAGCTGCAACTATGTCCATCTATGAATATATAATATATATAGTTTTTCCTTTTGCGATTGTTATTACCCTTCTTATGTACTCCAAAAACCTAGCAAAATCACTCGGATGTGATGGTGCAGATGCACTCGTAGGTGCTGGCATGAAACTTGCCGGTGGTGTAGCAGGTATAGGCATGATGGCTGCATCAGGTGGCCTAGCCTTTGCAGGACGAAATCTTATCGGTTCACGATACAAAAAAGATTTAGAGGATGAAGAATTGAAAAAGAGAGCTTCCGATCCAAATGCCGTTGGTCATAAAGATGCTATTAAACGACTTAAAACAGCGCAACGTATGACTACAGCAAGCTTTGATTTGCGAAAAACAAAAGCGATGGGAGCAATAGCCGGCGGTCTAGGAATAAATATGAACACCGGTGCAGGTGCAGCTAACTGGATAACAAAAGGAAAAGTTGGTTTTGGTACTGCCGACACCATGGGTGGATTTAAGGGACGAACAGAAAAGGCTGCTCAAAAGGAAATTGACTTCTATAAATCACTCGGATTTGATCATCATAAAGCAAAAAAGATTACCGAGGAGATAAAGAAGAAGAAAGAAGGTGACGGTACAAGCCCAGGAATTGATAAGTTAAATGAAAATAAGGGAGATTGGGAAGAAGAAATAAAGGATGATGAGAAAGCAATTTCAAAAAATGAGAAGCGTATAGCAAGCTTGCAAGCTGACTTGCTGAGCCCCACGATTAGTACTACAGCTCAAACAGCTGCACGTAATGAAATCGCCCAACTTAGAAATGAAAACACTATAAAAGAAACTTCTATTGAGACTAAGAAAAATACACTAAAAGACGGGTTAACATATGAGGAAACTAATAAAACGATTGCGAGAGAGAATAAAGAAATAGGCAAACTTGAAAAAGAAAAAGCAAAAGCAGAGAAGTCGTATTTAAAAATCTATGCAAA
>Ga0075163_10005737_pt1 | contig 16504 bp, 13 predicted proteins | sample JI1023141ADNA_FD_71478 | JGI IMG/M metagenome (GOLD analysis project Ga0075163, IMG submission 71478) | Wastewater effluent complex algal communities from Wisconsin, to seasonally profile nutrient transformation and Carbon sequestration -... | ecosystem: Engineered > WWTP > Effluent > Algae...
TGAATTTTATCATGTATTCATTGTTTACAATAGCCTTTATATGGGGGAAGCCGAAATCATCATCTTCATTAGCCTGATCAGTTTTGCGATTGTGGCTTTTGTTATTGTAACGGTGGCCCTGGTGCTTCAATACAGGAAAAGAAAAATTATTTATGAACATGAATTGAAAATTGCTGCCGATCAGCACAAAGCGGAATTGATGAATGTGAAAATGGAAGTACAGGAAGAAACCATGCAGCATATCGGCATAGAAATTCATGATTCAATTGCACAGAAGCTAACCCTTGCTTCTCTTCATCTGCAAAAAACGGAATATGAGAATAAGTATAAAGACATCAACGATACATTGATTCTTACCAGTTCGCTTATCAATGAATCTCTGGATGACCTGCGGTTATTATCCAGGCGTTTGTTGAAACATGCCGATGAACAAACGGATATCGTGCAAAGCATCCAGACAGAATGTGATCGGGTATCTCAATTAAAAATCTGCAGCGTACAGTTTGATTCTGATTGCAATGGTTTATTTCTCAATACAGAAATTGCACACACTGTTTTGCGCATTGTTCAGGAGCTGATACAGAACAGCCTGAAACACGCATCCTGTCAGCATATTCATGTTGTTATCAAAGGAAAAAATAAACAGTTTGAACTCTCGGTTTCCGATGATGGAAAAGGTTTTGAAAACAATAGTCCGTCATTTGAAGCTGGTGTGGGTTTAAAAAATATCCGCAACAGGGCCCGATTGATTCATGCAACGATAAATATAAACAGCACACCCGGAAAAGGAACCAGTACAACGTTAGTGATTTCACCATTGAACACCGCGGAATAAATTTTATGCAACACAGTATTGTAATTGTTGAAGACCATCTGCTCATAGCAAAAGCCATTACCAATATAATTGAAGGATTCAATGCATATAAGGTTATCTATGAAGTTGAAAATGGAAAAGAACTGATCACTAGAATCGGTGAACCCGGCAATGTTCCTGAAATTATTCTGCTGGATATTTCAATGCCACTGATGGATGGATATGAAACGGCAAAATGGCTTACTGAACATTATCCCGGTGTTTTGGTAATGGCACTCACCATGCGCAATGAAGATGAAGCGCTGATTAAAATGATTAAAAGCGGAGCGAAAGGGTTTCTGCATAAAAACATTCACCCGGCCGAACTTGAACTCGCCCTGAATACACTGGTAGAAAAAGGCCATTACTTTCCCGATTGGGCAACCGGTAAACTTTTGAACAATATCGCCAATGACGATAAGTCTGCTGCGGATAAAGTACAGCTCACAGCGAAAGAAATTGAGTTTTTACAGTATGCTGCTACTGAATTAACGTATAAGGAAATCGGGGAGAAGTTATACTGCAGTCCACGTACGGTGGAAGGTTACCGCGATGCACTTTTTGAAAAGCTGGATTTGAGAACCAGAATCGGACTGGTAGTTTACGGAATCCGGAATGGTATTATCAAGGTATAAACACTTGTGGGATCAGGATGCAGCGGCAATGGTTAAAAACAATATGTCTGATCCGCTGTTTTCAATGGCCACCGGGTAAAAAAGATACCAGAGTATAAAATGGAAAATCAGTTCATTGGTTGCTGTATTTATTCTCACTGCAGCTTTTCCTTTCTCATGTGTTAAGCCATATGCAACCAGTTGTTCATTGTCTGCATATACAGAAAATTCACACAACGGATTATTCCTGATTTTTATTTCGTATATACGTTCACGGTAGCTAAGAACGGTAGTGCTTGAATACCATTTCAGCGGCCTGCTGGTGCCTATTATTTTTCCTTCGCTGTTTTGTATTTCAAGATTGGATTTAAAAAAACCTGTTCTTTGAAGGATTATTTTTTCTGTTCCAAACTGCGCTGTTGCTACTGTAAAACTCCTGTTAAAACCAAGGGTTCCGATTGCCTGGTCGTTCGCTGTTAGCTCAAATAACAGTGCTTCTTTTTTTGTCCAGTTGAATGTCATCAGTTGATTTTTATGTAAAACTAGATAGCACAATGTTAAGCCTGTATTACCTGTGATAAATGGATAGGCCTTCTTTTAAAAGGATGTTATTCAATGATAAATGATCATTCCTTTAGTAAAGAGGTCGAATTGCATGGTTCCCGTCATCCTTTTATACAGCCCTTTATCCTCTTTTGGGCATTCTGATAAATCTATTTTGTTGAAATTTATTGTCCGTATAGATTGTAAAAAGTAAACAGCCATGAAAAAAATTATTACCCTTTTAAACTGTATGCTGTTCATTGCTGTGGTACAGGCGCAGGTTAGTGGTCAGCGTATTACCGGTAAAGTATCCGGCTCAACTGCACAACCCATCGAGTCTGTTACGGTAGAACTGATTGATTCGGTTTCCCGTAAACTGGTTAAAACCGCACTGACTGAGAAAGACGGCACTTATTTGTTTGAGCAGATTAAAGCAGGAACTTATCAGCTTTCGTTTACTGCTACTGGTTATGAAAAAAAAATCAGCCAGGTTATTACCATAAACAATGATGCAGCAGAAATAAAAGTTGCTGAAATACGACTTTCAACAGTTGCCAAATCAATGGCAGCAGTAACTGTTGTTGCCACGAAACCATTTATCGAACAGAAAATTGATAAGACAGTTGTCAATGTGGAAGCTTCTCCTTCCAATGCAGGTGCAACCGCACTGGAAGTATTGGAAAAATCTCCGGGCGTTACGGTAGACAATGATGGGAATATCAGTCTGAAAGGAAAGAACGGCGTAATTGTAATGATGGATGGAAAACCAACCTATTTGTCGGGAGCTGATCTGGCCAATGTGTTGCGCAACCTGCCAGCATCGGCACTTGATCAGATTGAAATCATGACCAATCCTTCTTCCAAGTATGATGCAGCAGGGAATTCTGGTGTGATCAACATCAAAACAAAAAAATCAAAAACCAGGGGTTCAAACGGTTCGCTGTCATTGGGTAATACCACCGGTTTGTTCAGGAACAATGGAACAGCTGAATTGCTGCACAAGCCAACCCTTTCTGTTAATTACAATTACAGAAAAAACAAAGTAAATCTCTTCAGCAATTTTGTTTACAATTACCGGGAAGGCAGAAGTAAAATGGATATTGTAAGCAGGTATTACCGCGACAGTAAACCAATTGATAGCATCAACAATGTGAATACGCTTTTCAAGTTCAGGAATAACAATTATACCCTCAAGCTGGGAATGGATTATTCACCCAATAAGAAAAATACTTTCGGCATTGTACTGAACGGATTCATGTTCGCCGGAAGACCACGATCTGCTACGGGTACCTATTTTACCAACCTCGGCAACACAGTTTTCTCAAGGTTGAATTCAACAGCATCCAGTAAACTGAGCTGGCAGAATTTCAGTACCAACCTGAATTTCCGCCACCTTTTTGATACAACAGGCACCGAACTCACTATTGATGCTGATTATGCGATTTACAGCAATACTTCGGATCAGTTACTGAGCACCGGTTTTTTTGATGGTAATTTTAACCAGACAGCCGATTCGATGTATCTGCGGGGCCACCTGCCTTCTGAAATCAATATTTATTCGCTTAAATCTGATTTTGTAAAAACGTTTAAGTCGGGATTGCGCATTGAAGCCGGCGTTAAAGTCAGTTATGTAAAATCAGACAACCGGGTGAATTACGAAAGAAAAGTACCAAATGGCTGGGTTCCCGATTCCCGCAACAATCATTTTATTTATGATGAAAACATTAATGCTGCTTATATCAATGCCAGTAAGCAACTGAAAAAATGGACCTTGCAGGGAGGGCTTAGAATGGAGAATACCAATACCAAAGGAACACAGGTAATTGACAACTCTTCTGTTAAAAGAAATTATGTAAGTCTTTTTCCGACCGCATTTGCCAGTTATGCTTTCAATGATAAAAACTCACTAACGTTATCGGTTAGTCGTAGATTACAAAGGCCCAACTATCAGGATCTGAATCCATTTACTTTCTTCCTCGATTCGCTTTCTTATCGCCAGGGCAATCCTTATCTCACACCTCAGTTTTCGTATAATTATGAACTGATTCACAGCTACAATGGTAAATTGATCACTACACTCAATTACAGCAAAACAACCGATGTGATTTCGAATATCATTAACCGCAACCGTGGAGCCAATAATGAAATCATTGGTTTCCTTACATCCGACAATATTGCGAGTTTTACCAACATGGGGCTGGCCATCAGCGCTCCGGTTAAGATTGCGAAATGGTGGAATGTAAATCTTTACGGAAATCTTTACCGTAATCATTATGAAGGAACCTATATTTCAAATGAAACCGGTAGCCCCGAAGTAGTTGCCCTTGATATCGCCTTCACTTCTTTTACGGTCAATGTTGCCAATAGTTTTACCATTGGAAAAGGCTGGTCGGCAGAGCTGAGTGGTTGGTATCGATACAAAACAGTTGAACAACTGAACCTGGCTTTTCCGATGGGACAGTTGAACTTTGGTTTGGCAAAAAATAATTTACTGAAAGGCCGTATGAGTCTCCGCTTAAATGCACGTGATCCGTTTAACTGGCAGTATTACCGGGGCCTGACGCAATATGGAACGGTTGATTTCAACTTAAACAACCGGTGGGACAATCGCCAGTATGGCATCAACATTACCTATCGGTTTGGTACACAACAGAACCAGGCCAGAAGAAGATCATCTGCAACTGAGGAAGAGCAAAGAAGAGTAGGTTCCGGTAACGGATAAACGCATTTATTTTAAGTGGACAGTATCGGATTCGAACCAATGACCTCTACGATGTCAACGTAGCACTCTAACCAACTGAGCTAACTGTCCGGCCTTGCAAAGATAATAACCTGTAGCTTTTTGTATTCCTCAAACGGCTGCAGGTTTTTTTATGAATGCTTTAAGTGGTTTCTTCGTTTTATTTTAAAGTGCACACTTCAGATTTGTGGAATAACTGCCACAGTATTACCGTTTATAAGTTTAAGCAATGATTAAGGTTTCTGTGTTTATGCTATGGAAACATGGTAAAAGCAATTTTCAGCATTTTATATTTTCATAAGTATTTCCGGGCACGATTTTGTTGCTATTATGGTAAAACGAAGCGATGAAAATGTTTATAAATTTATTGATCATACTGTTTTTCAGTGGATCAGTTTTCGTTGCCTGTGGGCCAACGGCTTATATAGAAAAAGATGATACCATAAATTTTGACCGTTACAAAACATTCGCCTGGGCTGAAATGAAAGATCAGAAGGCTGTAGGTGATATTATGGAGAACCGCATCCGTGAAGCCATATCTGATGAATTGCAAAAAACAAAAGGCTGGAAAAAAACAACGAGGAGGCCTGATGTTTTACTGAACTATGATGTACTTGTAGAACGAAACACCCGAACACAGTCTGATCCTGTTTACTCAAGATCATTTTCACGAACTTTTTATAATCCATACAGAAAACGTTTTTATAATGTTTATTATCCTTCTCAGTTTCTTGGATATGAGCGGTATGATGTAACCACAAAAGAGGGAACAATAACAGTAACAATGATTGATGCCCGAACAGAAAAAACGGTAATGCAGGGATGGGCAACAGAGGAAATCGGATCGGGAAAAATCAGTGAAGAGCTTGTTAACAGGGTAGTAAAGGCGATTTTCAAAAAGTTTGAAACAGAAACCCGTTAATTATCAACCCGTTAATTTGCAGGAGCCAACAACAGCTCCTTTTTTTGCATATAGATAAGAAGTTATATATTTATCGGCTCTTACCATAACTAATTTACGGGGCTGCCTTTTAAATCTATGCGCATGAAAACTCTATATAAACTGCTGTTTGTTATTGTATTTTTTTTAATAGCACAGGAATCAGGTGCACAATCAATTTCATTATTCCGTTATAATGGTTTGTTTAAGGCTGCACCCGGTGAAATGATTACGCAGGCTACAAAATTAACTTTGGATCGTTCGGCACTTGAAATGCTTCACAAAACTAAACCTGCAACCATCCGTTTGTCATTACCGGTTGAGCATGAAATCAAAGTACTTGTTTTACGCAAGGCCAACCTGTTCGCTAAAAATGTTTCTTTCATTTTGTCGGGAACGCTGGAGAAGTATCAATATGAACCAGGGTATTACCTGCAGGGAACCATAGAGGGCGATAGCAATTCGATGGCTGCGATTTCTGTGTTTAGTGATTATGCCGGAGGAACCATTTCTTACAAAGGAAATAATTATAACCTGGTATTGGCGAACAATGTCAACAATCATGCTGCTGATGATTATTTATTGTATGCCGACAAAGATTGTACATTGCCCCGCCCCGGATGTTTTACTGCAGATGATATGGGTTGGGATGTGCCGGAAAATATTTTGCAATCACGCAGCGCAAATGCCCTGGCGGTGGGATGCCCGGTAGATATGTATTTTGAAGCCGCCAATCGTGTTTATGTGCAGCAAGGAGGAAATGTTCAGAACGTTTTGAATTATCTGACAACACTTTTCAATGGTATTCAGACATTATATACAAATGAAAGCATAGACATTCAGATCAGGGAAGTATTGGTTTGGAATACGGTTGATCCTGAAGACGCTTTAACCACCACCAATGCAGTGCTGAATTCTTTTTCTTCCCGGATGAGTTTATCAGGTTTTAATGGAGACCTCGCTCATTATTTTACATTCAAAAACCTAGGTGGTGGCGTAGCTTATTTAGATGTTCTTTGTAGTGGAGGATTCCGCACTGGGATCAGTGGAAATATGTCGGCGAATTACAATCCATTTCCGAATTATAGTTTCTCTATCAATGTGATTGCACATGAAGTAGGGCATAACCTTGGATCAAGGCACACACACAATTGCACCTGGCCGGGTGGCGCAATTGATAACTGTGCTCCAACAGAGGGTGGATGCTCGCCGGGACCTACACCGGTAAATGGTGGTACGATTATGAGTTATTGTCATACCACCGGGTCAGGCGTTAATTTTGCCAATGGATTTGGTCCTTTACCAGGCAACCTCATTCGTTCGAAAGTTACCACAGCTGCTGCTGCCAATTGTATTTGCAACTGCAATGATATTTTGCTGGATGTTACAAAACAGGATATCGGTTGTGGTAGTCCTACCGGAACTGCTACAGCTGTAGTTACCGGCGGAACTGCACCCTTTACCTATGAATGGAGCAATGGGGCTACAGGTGCAAGTATAACCGGGTTAACTGCTGGTACTTATTATGTAAAAGTTACCGGTTCCACACCTAACTGTACAGTCATAAAAGGATTTAAGATCATCAATACAGGCAATGCACTGAGTGTAAACCTTACACCAGCTGCTACCAGTGTTACGCTTTGTCCGAATGAAAATTATCCTTTGTCTGCAACAATTGTTCCCGCCGGTACTTACAATTATCAATGGTACAAAGACAATGCAATCATTCCGGGAGCTACTACAATTAATTATACACCGGTTTCATCAGGAGCTTATTATCTCGGCATTAATAACGGGACCTGTATTGGTCAGTCGGCCACAACCAATATTGTATTTCAGAACATCCCTGTTCCGCTGGTAGCCGTTAACGGTAGTAACAGCATCTGTGCGAATGACAGTGTAAGATTGTCTGTTCCTTCCACCGCTTATGCCATTCAATGGAGCAGGAATGGCACAGCAATTACAGGCGCAACCACAAATTCATATTATGCAAAAACAGCGGGAAATTATACCGTGCGTATTTATTCAGCAACGGTAGCCGGCTGCCAGGCTGTTTCTGCACCGGTGAACATTACTGTAAAACCTGTTCCTTCAGCCATAACATCGCCAACGGGATCTGTTGCATTTTGTAACGGACTTCAGACGGTGATTTCGCTCAATCCTGTAGTGGCAGGTGATACGTATGCCTGGTACAGGAACAATGCCGCAATCGGTGGTGCTGTAACGTCTTCTTATATAGCAACAACTACCGGCGATTACCAACTGCAGGTTACCGGAGCAAATGGATGTATAACAAAAAGCGCTATCACAAATGTGCTGGTAAATCCATTGCCCAATGTTAATATTACTCCAGCCTCACAGGTGACTTTATGCGATGGAGGAACCCTGCGTTTAAAAGCCCAGGTTAATACGGCCTATACTTATCAATGGTACAATGGCGGCCAGCCAATTGCAGGTGCCAATTCCGACATACTGGATGTGATGGGCAGTGGCAATTATTCAGTCCTGATAACCAACACCGGCACTACTTGCAGCAATACTTCTGCTGCCACCGCCGTAACGATAATTCCACCACCAAGGATTTCCGGTGGTAATGATACCATTATATCCACAGGCCAACAGTATGGGTTACACGCTTTTGAATTAAGCAGTCTGGGTATCGATCATTATGAATGGACGCCTTCAACCGGATTAAGTAATCCGAATATTTCAAACCCGGTAGCTACTTTGTACAGTACACAGGAATATGTGGTAACGGGTATTCATCCTTCAGGCTGTAAAGCTACCGATACAGTGCTGGTAAGGGTTTTCAAAGGACCTGCTTTTTATGTGCCTTCCGCTTTTTCGCCAAACGCAGATAATATCAACGATAAGCTGAATATTTTTGCAGTCGGATTAAAACAATTCTTCTTCTTTGAAGTATACAACAGAAACGGGCAGAAAGTGTACCGTACTTCAAATCCCTTAGGTGGATGGGATGGTACCTGGAACGGACGTGAACAACAAAGCGGCACTTATGTTTGGGTAGCTAAGGGAGTTGATTTCAGGGGAAAACCGATTCAGGGTAAAGGAACGGTTATCATTATCCGCTAATACATCAGGTATAAAAAACAAAAAAGCCCCTCCGTAGAAACGGAGCGGCTTTACGATTGCTTGCCATTTGAGATCTATTACTAAGTTGTATTATTCTCTTTATTTTTTTACTTTTGTAACTCGCATCCCGGGTAACCGGATTACGATTGCCTTCCTTCACGATTGCCTGCCATTTATTTATTCAGCAATATGCATGATTCATTGCTATTTCGAAAGTAGCACCAGTTTCCGGCATACTCAAAACATCTTGAACGCTGTTTTATGATGCTGAAGCAGTCTGAAAATTCATGAAAGCCTTAATGGTACTGAGTTTCAGGAAAAATTATTAATGATGCCCAACCGTTCTGCAGACATATTATTTCAATTGATCCGGTCGCTCGAAAAGTCGGAAAAACGCAATTTCAAGTTGTACATCCAGCGTAATTCGGGCAATAAGGATTTAAAGATTATCGAACTTTTTGATGCAATCGACAAGCTGGAAGAGTATGATGAGAACCTGCTTCTCAAAAAGCTGAGTTCAATAAAAAAACCACAGTTGTCTAATGTAAAAGCTCATTTATACAAACAGCTACTGGCGAGTTTGCGGCTGATCAAAACCTCCGACAGCATCGATCTGCAATTGCATGAGCAGTTAGACTATGCCAGGATACTATATAACAAAGGGCTTTATCACCAGAGCCTTAAAATTCTGGAAAAGATCAAAGAGCTCGCTGTAACTTATCACCAGTATAGTTTTCTGATACAGGTTATATCCCTGGAGAAAAAAATTGAAACCCTGCATATCACCAGAAGTTTAAAAGACCGGGCAGAGAAACTGAGTGCTGAGGCAATAGAGGTAAATGAAAAAAGAAGCAGGATCACCCGTTTATCGAACCTGGCGCTTCAGTTATATGGATGGTATATCCGTTACGGGCATGCCAGGAATGAAACAGATGAGGCGGGTGTAAAAGAATTTTTTTACGGTCACCTGCCGGAAGATGCTCACCAGGAAACAGGTTTTTATGAAAGGCTTTATCTCTTTCAGAGTTATTGCTGGTTTGCTTTTATAAGGCAGGATTTTCTGATGTATTACCGTTACACACAGAAATGGGTTGACCTTTTTCACAACGAAAAACTGATGATTGGTGTGGAAACAGGTCACTATATTAAAGGAATGCACAACCTGCTCAATGCGCATTTTGACCTGAGAAATTATAAGCAGTTTACAGAAACATTGAAACAGTTTCAGGCATTTGCCGATTCGGAGATTGCCGGTAAAGATGATAATAACCGAATCCAGACATTTGTTTACCTGAACAGTGCCAGGCTGAATCATTGCATTATTCTTGGTTCATTCAAAGAAGGGCTTGATTTGATACCAATGATAGAGGGAAAGCTGGCTGAATATGCATTGTATCTCGACCGGCATCGGATACTGGTGTTTAATTATAAAATTGCCACCCTGTATTTCGGTGCAGGAGATTACAACCGTTGCATCGATTACCTGCATAGAATTATCAACGACCAGGTAGATCTGCGTATAGACCTTCAATGTTATGCAAGGTTGTTGCACCTGATCGCACATTATGAATTGGGGAATGTCGAAATCATGGATCACCTGATCCGTTCGGTGTACCGGTTCATGGCTAAAATGCAGAATTTCACTGTGATTGAAGAAGAGATATTCAGGTTTTTAAGAAAATCTTTTCATGTGCATCGCAGCAAACTCAAAGAAGAATTTTCCTTGTTGTTACAGCAGATTCAATTGTATGAGCAAAGCCGTTTTGAAACCCGTGCCTTTGCATACCTTGATATTATTTCCTGGTTACAGAGTAAAGTGCTGGAAAAACCGATGGCTGAAATTATCCGGAATAAATACATCGCCAGCAGGCATAAATAAGTTGATAGTATAACTAACAATAACGAATAGATGTATTTTTAATCTCAAGTTTCGATTGAAGTTGTTTTCAGAACAAAAACCTTTCCTTCTTCAGTTATAAGTACAATGTAAATACCTACCTGAATTTTTCCGCATCGGTACAGGATTGACTTTTTAGTATTAGAATGAATGAAGTCAGCTAAAATCCGGTACTGCTGGGCAACCAGTTCGGGCCTGTCACCACCACCGATCATTACATTGCGGATGCATTTATTAAAAAAATCATCCAGATCAAATGGTTCAGGTAAATTCCCGACAGGATGCAGAACCGTAATTTTCCTTTCAATTTCCAATACATCAATCTTTCCCCAACTCAATACTTCAAATGGGTAATTGGATTCACTGCTGTAATACAGGTTATGGCATAGTTTTTCCAGCGTGGATTTAAACGAATTTTTCTTCATAAATGTATTTCCTGTTAAATGCAGGGAATGTAGTGTATATTAATATGAATTTGATCAATGCTGATTCCGTCCTGCTTTAAAGATACAGAAACAGGAAGAGATTTTTTCATTGATCAACATCAAGCCTGCAGCATATTACCGTCAGTCTTTCTTTGAAATAATTAACCAAACTTGTTGGTACAACTTTCATCATGCAATCAGTAAATAAATCATCTGTATTAAACTACCTGCAGGTAATCTTATTTACTGCAGTGATCCTGTATTTTGGCAAAACGCTTTTTATTCCCTTATTTTTCGGATTGCTCGTTGCCATAGTCATGCATCCGGTGTGTAAGTGGCTGGAGAACCATGGATTAAACAAGGCCCTGGCCATCACTTGTTGTTTGCTGATAGTAGGATTGTTATTTGCCGGATTGCTGGCATTGGTCATCTGGCAGTTAAAAGCATTTGGAAAAGATGCACCGGCCATTTTTCAGAAAATGCAGGAAGCGATGCTCAATATTGAGAAGACATTCAATGAATCTGCCGGCGCTTCCATTCACCTTGAAAACAGCTGGACAGAAAGAATAAGTTCAGGTGCTGCAGGATTTTTAAGTTCTATTTTTAAAGCTACAACCAGTACATTATTCATTCTCTTTATCACTCCGGTTTATACAGCATTGATCATGTATCACCGTAAAACATTTGTACAGTTTTTAAAACTGGTAGTTCCGCAACAACAACTATCAGCACTGGATAAAATACTGCAACATACCATTCATACTTATTTCAATTATATAAAAGGCATGGTGCTCGTATATATTATTGTTGGAATACTGAACAGTATTGGTTTATTGGCTCTTGGTGTTCCACATGCAGTTTTATTCGGGATGCTCTGTGCAATCATGACCATTGTACCTTATATTGGAATTGTGCTGAGTGCACTGCTGCCGATTTCAGTGGTTTGGCTCTCAACAGGAAACATCTGGTATCCATTGGGAGTAGTGGCAGTCTTTTCATTTGTTCAATACCTCGAAGCCAATGTAATATTTCCAAAAGTAGTAGGCACACAATTGCATGTAAGTACCTTCGCTATGCTGGTTGCCATTATTGCGGGCGGAATTTTATGGGGAGTAGCTGGTATGGTTTTATTCATTCCATTTGTTGCTATTCTTAAAATTATTAGTGATTATATTGAAGAATGGAAACCGCTTAATGTGTTGCTGAGCAGAAAATAAAATCAGAATGATTCTTTATACAGTTCAGGTTTATTATACTCCAGATCTGTTATTTCAAGTGTTAGCCAATGAAAATCCCCTTCTTTTAAAGACCAGGTTACTTTGCATTTCGTTGGAATAAGAAAACCATTTATTTTTTTGAAATCACTGGTTTCCACTACCCATTTTTCTTTAGTGGCTGTTTTACCGTTTTCTTTATACCTGTATCCGGAGAAGCCAAGTAAGTCGCCCTTTTCATTGAAATTAAAATTACCTGTTGCAGTGATATTCCTGCAGCGAATGGTTGCTTCTGCAGTTAAAGGGTCAATTTCTCTCCAGTATATATCCGAATAAATTGCTGCATCCGGGAACCAGCATATTTCGGCCAGGAATCTCATGAGTGTAGATTCATTTATCATTTCACTGTTCTTAGCATCAGCAATTTTGAACAACGATAGCAGTTTAATAAGCATTTGTCCCTCACCGTTATTTAAACGATCTCTGCCTGCAAGTGTAATCAATGGAAACATCTGAACAGTTGTTTCCCAGATAAAGGCAGGTTCATCGGTTCTGAAATACTGATTAGCTGTGAAAGGCATCCAGCTGCCATCGGGCTTTGTGCGCATGGTTCCTTTTTGACGGAGCCGAACAAATTTTACAGGTGCGGCATTTATATCAATGCTTTTACTGATCCATTTGTTTACAATTGGCGGCAACCTTTTTACTGAGTTCAAGGGATCGCGATTGTTTTCAATAAAAGGTTTTGAAAACATAGCTGTTACTTCCTTATTTACCTGCTGGTGAAAACGATCTGCAGCAAAGGATATCAATGCAACGATAAATATGATGATATTAAGAATCGTTCCTGCTTTTGCATCTTTCCATGAGAGTATAATCAGGAGTTGGGATATTATTACGGCTGCTATTGCCACCTCTGCCCAGTAGGGAGCTTTAATAAAATACATTATTGCAGCAGCAATAAAAATCAGCATGGTTATTATCCAGAAGAATCCTGCGGGCTTAGATATGTTGTCGGTTATTAAATTTTGTTTACCCAGGTTAAATGCTTTGGTAAAGCCCATAACATGAATAATACCATGAATGATTAACAACAGTATCAAAAGGTATTTCAACAAGGTTTATGGTGTATTTAATAAGTTAGAGTAAACAGTTTCTGCATCCTGAGCTGCTTTTTCCAAAGCCAGTTTTACATTGGATTCATCTGTTCGGCTTTCATCATTTGGGCGCCATAGCCAATAACTAAAATCATTTATAAGAATTGCTTTTCTATCTATAATTAAATCAGCGAATGTTTTTGCAGAACGACTTGTACTCCCGGCTCCCAATGTTATTGCTGCAATTCTTTTGTTTTCGATATTTAGCTTTTTAATAAATCCAGTGATGGCCCAATCAGGAGCCCAGTTGTATGTATTGGCACATAGTACAATCAGTTCGTATTCGCCTGGATTCAGGTTGTATGCTTCCGATACAGAAGCGACAACTGTAAAACAACCTTTACGGGTAAACGTTTCAGCATATTGTTCACAGATCTGCTGATCCAGGTTGTAAATAGGGTCGGGGTCGTAAACAATCATGATATGGTACAAAGCTTTTTTGTTTCCATAATATTTTATGGTTGATTTACCTTTTGCTTCAACCCAAAACGTTAGGATGGTCCACAAAAGGAGTATGATGCCAACAATCCATAATCCATATTTCAGTGTCTTTTTTCCCATATAAAATGATGGCTGTCTTTTTTAAGCAGAATATAAACTGCAATGGCCATTACTGCTGTTGAAGGAAATCCTGAACCTACACCAAAAGGTATGATAGCAACAAGGAAAACAATGGCTCCGGTACAGCCAATTTTATAAATGGCACCTCGCAGTAACATGGATATTCCGATCAGTAGTTGACAAATTGCTATGCAACCAACTGTTACAGCAATATGATCTGAAAACCAACCATTGATAAAATTCGCATAAGTATCACTCCAGGTAAGATCAGCATAATTCAGGTATACCTGTGGCTTATTAACGGATGTCCACCAATTGGTAACAGAAGCCCAGGTAAATAAAAGGAAGAAAGACAATCTGGCTATCCTTGTCAATTTGGTAGCAGCCACCAACTGAAGGATGGCAATGATATTGGCAATAAAAAGCAGTATTACATAAGATTGATTTTCCAGTCCTTTCATATAGCCATTTTTACAATCAATGATTTGCAGAATGTATGTTTGAAGCTATGAAGCATTACAATCAGCATTAATGATGCTGGTTATTTTAATAGATGATCGTTGTCAAATCAGCCGGATATTGCGCATGATAAATAATCATTGTAAATGCAGGTTGCTAACAGTGATGATAAGGATCAGTTTATGCGCAGCTTTATTTTATTATTTTAGAATCATTAAACCATCATAGCGTAAAGAAAGCTATATGCCAGAAACTGAACAGGATAAATTTTACCCTTCCGGGAATTTAAAACTTGTCAGGGGTGGTCAGGAATATTTTCAGACCCTGATCGCCTTGATTAATAAAGCACAGGACAGCATACATCTTCAGACTTATATTATTGATGACGATAAAACCGGTCTGGAAGTTCTGGCAGCACTTACCGAAGCAGTGAAGAGAAAGGTTAGTGTATATATTCTGGCTGATGGTTATGCATCACAGCGCATATCCAGGCATGTACTTCAGGAGATAAGAACTTCAGGTATTCATTTCCGTTATTTTGAACCCCTCTTTAAAGGGAAGCATTTTTATTTTGGCAGGCGAATGCACCAGAAGATATTTGTAGCGGATGCAAAATATGCACTCGTAGGTGGGATCAATATAGCTGATAAGTACAACGATTTTCTTGGAAAGCCCGCATGGCTTGATTTTGCTTTGTATACAGAAGGAGAAATCGCTGTTAAGCTCTGTGTTCAATGCTGGAAAACCTGGAATGGCTTTCCGGTTAATATGGGAGAAACACCTTGCGAAAAAGTAAAATCACCTGGGCCTGAGCAACATCAAAATATGGTTCGAATGCGGCGTAATGATTGGGTTAGAAGGAAAAATGAGATATCGTCCAGCTATATTCAAATACTTCGTGAAGCCAAATCGGAAGTTATTATTGCCTGCAGTTATTTTCTACCGGGAAGGATTATACGAAGATTGCTGGCAAGTACTCCCCGCAGGGGAGTACAGGTTAAGGTGATAACTGCTGGCATATCTGATGTACGCATTGCAAAAGATGCAGAAAGATGGTTGTACGACTGGCTGCTTAGGAATAATATACAGCTTTATGAATTTCAACCTACGGTTTTACATGCTAAAATTGCTGTTTGTGATCAACGGTGGATGACGATCGGATCCTACAACGTAAACAATATCAGTGCTTATGCAAGTATAGAGTTAAATCTGGATGTTAAAGACGAAGCATTTGTAAAGCAGGTAACCTATCAGCTGAAGCAGATAATTAAAGATGATTGTATATTAATCACACCCGAACAACACCTGAAATCGAGAAACGCATTGATAGAATTTAAAAGATGGTTAGCTTATCATTTTATTAAAATGATTTTTTATCTGTTCACTTTTTACTTCAAGCAACGGAAAAACTAAAGAACCGACAATCATTGATAACTGTCAGTTGGCCAAATGACCAGCATTCTTTGGCACGAAATGTTATCCATTTACTTTTACTGAAATTATAAGGATTGTTATGTCATTGCTGTACACCAGGCTGCCTTTTCCTGCACCTTCATTCACTTTGAAGCAATTGTTGTATGAGGTAGCATCCTGGAAACGGCTTTTGAATTTTCTTTCAGATGAGAATAATCTGCTTAAAGACAGGCTTTCAGAAGTATTGAAAGATCATAGTTCAAATATGGAACTGTCGGATGCAGAAAGATTCCAGTCGAATTTTGTACGGGAAGATGAATTGCTTCAGGTACTTAGAATGGAGATTGTTGAAATTGAAAGACTGGCCAGGGCTTTTGGTAATAAAGAGATCAGCCATCAACGTATTATAGAAAGAAAACTGAAATTATTCAGAAGCAATATCCTTTATTTTGAAAGCCAGTTTGCCGGTTTACAAACTGTATTCAATGATCACCTCCGCCTTGAACTGACTGCACATTAATCCAGCAGATTATCTTTTTAATCTGAACAGGTGTTTCACATTTTAAAACCTCTTTTATGAAATTAATCAGCATTT
>Ga0075163_10005738_pt1 | contig 16504 bp, 15 predicted proteins | sample JI1023141ADNA_FD_71478 | JGI IMG/M metagenome (GOLD analysis project Ga0075163, IMG submission 71478) | Wastewater effluent complex algal communities from Wisconsin, to seasonally profile nutrient transformation and Carbon sequestration -... | ecosystem: Engineered > WWTP > Effluent > Algae...
GGCCGCCGGCGAAGCGGATCGCGTGGACCATGCCGTCGCCGTCGAACGGGTGGTAGCGGCCGATCGCGTCGTGGATCGGGTTCTCGGTGTTGCGCAGGTAGCAGCCGTCGAGCTCGGCCGGGATCGCGCCGGCGATCACCTCGAGGTCGTCGGCGTCCCACTCGGTACGCTGCGGCCGCCAGGCGCCCGTGCGGTACGGGTGATCGTCGTCCACTGGCAGCCGCGCCGGCCAGGTGTGCACCGCGCGCGCGGTCACGGCGCCCCCAGCACGAACGCGCACGCGGTGGTGCCGCTGCCGCCGATGTTGAGCGTCGCGAACCGGCGCGCGTTCGCCACCTGGTACGCGCCGGCGGTGCCGCTCACCTGGCGGGCGGCGTCGACGATCATCCGCACGCCGCTGGCGCCGACCGGGTGGCCGCCGCCGATCAGCCCGCCCGACGGGTTGATCGCGAAGGCGCCGCCGCGGGCCACGGTGCCGTCGTCGAGCGCGCGCCCGGCCTGCCCCGGCGGCGTCACGCCGAGGTGATCGATCGCCAGGTACTCGGTGATCGAGAAGCAGTCGTGGACCTCGGCCCCGGCCAGGTCCTCGGGGCCGCGCACGTCGGCGCGGCGGTACGCGTCGGTGATCGCGTCGCGCAGGTGCGGCAACAGGTACGGCGCGTCGGCGCCGCGCGCCAGCTTGGCGTCGAGGCCGAGCCCGGCGGTGCGGTGGCCCCAGCCCAGCAGCCGGGCCTGCGGCGCGCGCCGCTCGACGAACGCCGCCGACGCCACGACGATCGCCGCCGCGCCGTCGGTGACCTGCGAGCAGTCGAGGCGGCGCAGCCGGCCCTCGATGATCGGGTTGACCGCGTCGTCGGCCCAGCGCGCGCCGAACGCGTCGTCGCCGAAGCGCCAGCCGCGGGCCTGGGCGTTGGGGTTGGCGCGCGCGTTGCCGAGGTTCTTCTGCGCGATCGCCGCGAGGTGCCGCGGCTCGAGCCCCCAGCGCTGCTCGTACGCGTCGGCGATGCGCGCGAACATGTGCGGCCACAGGTAGCGCGCACCCTGGCCCTCGTGGCCGATCCACGCCGCGGTGCCCATGTGGCGCGCCGCCTGTTCGCCGTCGACGTTGCGCTCTTGCTCGACGCCCAGCACCAGCGCGCACTGCGCGCGGCCGGCCTCGATCGCCGCCATCGCCGCGAGCAGGGCCACCGAGCCCGACGCGCACGCCGCCTCGTGGCGGGTCGCCGGCACGCCCCACAGCGCCGGCCGCGCGGTCGCCGGCATCGCGCCCAGCTGCGCCTGCCCGGCGAACAGCTCGCCGAACGCGTTGCCGACGTGGATCGCGTCGACGTCGCCGGCCTCGACGCCGGCCGCGGCCAGCGCGCCGTCGACCGCCTCGCCGACCAGCGCGTCGAGCCCGCCGCCCTCGCGCGCCAGGTTGCGCGCGAAGTCCGATTGGTAACCTCCCAGGACGAACACCGGCGCGCTCATGCGCCGAGCCTACACCGCCGCGCGATCACCGCGCCGCGAGCTGGCACGCCTCGGCGAACCCGGCGTCGCAGGCGATCGCCGCCGCCACCTCGGCCTGCGCCGCGTCGGGGGCCATGCAGTCCGCGGTGCAGCTCGGCGCGAGGCGACGGGCCAGCTCGAGGCACGCCGGGGTCCCGCCGGCCTGACAGCCCGCCGTCAGGTAGCCGCGCAGCGCGATCGGCTGCGCGAGGTACGCGAGGCCGGCCACCGCGCACGCGTCGGCCACGCCCGCGGCGCACAGGTGATCGAACGCCGCCAGGTCGTCGGTGCGGCGCGCGCGCGCCATGCACGCGAGCCGATCGCCGTCGCAGTCGTCGCTGCCCGCGCGGATCTGCGCGGCCCGCGCGCAGGCCGCGGCGTCGCCGAACTCGCAGCCGGCGCCGAAGAACCAGCGGGCGATCTCGGGGTACGGCGGCGAGTCCTCGAGGAACCGCCCGACGGCGTGGCAGGTGGCCCCGTCGCCGTCGGCGCAGGCCGCGACGCCGCCGGTGAGCGCCGCGCACAGCGGGCGCGGTCCCAGCACGCACGCCGGCTCGATCAGGCGGCGGAGCAGCCTCCCCGTCGGCGACGGGCGCGCGTGCCGGGGCCGTGCTGCCGCCGCGTCCGACAGGCTCTGCGCCGCGGCCAGGCGCGACGCGACGGTCGCGCGGAGGCGGGCGGCATCGAGCGCGACGACCGCCGGTGGCGTCGGTCGCCAGCGCACCGAGCCGCGCGGGTGGAGCCACAGCGCCGCCAGCGCGGCGATGGCGATCGCGCCGACGAGCCACCAGCGGAGACGCGGGAACAATGACGAGCGCGGCACAGGCATGGCCCGCTGGTGTTCACATGCTGTGCCATCATCACCCACGCCGGGTCGCGGCCTTGCGCGCCGCGACCGCCGCGTCGACGTGCCAGCTTGGCAGCGCGCCGCCGCTCAGCGGTGCGGCGCTGGCTCGACGATCGGCGCCGGCGGCAGGTCGTACGCGTCGCACAACGCGCCGCGCAGCTCGTCGAGGGCCGCCGCCAGGCGCTGGGTCGCGGCGACCAGCTCGGCGTGGGCGGCGTCGACCGCGGCCAGCGCACCGGTGCGCGGGATCGCCTCGAGGAACGGCCGGATCGCGTCGATCACGCTGCGCTCGATGCCGACCTTGTGGCCGATCGTGCGGTTGATGACCTCCTCGGCCAGATCGGACACGAAGCGCTCCTCGATCCGCTTGCGCTGCCGCGAGCGATCGAGCGCGCTGTGGAGCTCGCCGGCCATCAGCTGGGCCTGGGCCACCGCCGCCGCGCGCACCGCGCCGGCGATCGCCTGCTCCTGGGCCTCGATCACCGCGACCAGCTCGGGCGCGCGGATCGCGATCAGATCGTCGAGGTTGACCCGGCTCGCGCGGCCGAGCTGCACGCGCGCCGGGCGGAAGCCGGCCAGCGTCTGCAGGCTGGCCGACCAGGTCAGGTGGCCGTGCTCGAGGAGGTGCAGCTCGCGCGCCAGCGCCTCGCGCAGCGGCCAGATCGCGGAGTGCAGCCACGCCTGCACGCGCAGCGAGCCGGGCGCCAGCTTGGGCTTGGTCCGTCGTCGGGTAGTCGCCATCGCCGTCAAGCTAACCACAGCGTGACGGCTCGCACGAGTGGCCCACGCGACCCCTCGCCGCACCTGCGCTGGTGATCAGTCCTCCGCGAGCGCGACCACGCCGTCGGCCCGCGCGATCGCCCACACCGCCGCGATCGGATCGGCCTCCGCGGCGCGCTTGTCGTCGCGGTAGCGCACCACCCGCGCGTGGCGCAGCGCCAGGCCGCCGGGGTACCGCGACGATCGCTGCACGTCGTTGAACTCGACCTCGACCACCAGCTCGGGGCGCACGTGCACGACATGGCCGGCGCGCGTCACCTCGCGGGCCAGGAGCGCCTCGGTCTGCCAGCGCAACGTCTGGTCGGTGAGCCCCTTGAACGTCTTGCCCAGCATCGCCCAGCCGGCGCCGTCGCGCGCGCCGAGGTGCAGATTCGACAGCCACCCCTTGCGGCGCCCCGATCCCCACTCGGCCGCGAGCACGACCAAGTCGAGCCGCCGCACCTTCTTGATCTTCAGCCACGCCGCGCCGCGGGTGCCGGCCGCGTACGGCGCGTCGAGCGCCTTGGCCACCACGCCCTCGTGACCGGCGGCCAGCGCGTCGGCGTAGAACCGCGCGGCGGCGGTCGCGTCGTCGGTCACCAGCCGCGGCACCACCAGCGGGCCGGCGATGGCGTCGAGCCGCGCCCACCGCTCGATGGCGGGTGCGTCGAGCAGGACCTCGTCGTCGATGCGCAGCAGGTCGAACAGCGCGACCGCCAGCGGCCCGCCGTCGACGGCCTTGCGCCGCATCGTGTCCTGGAACGGCAAGGGGCGACCATCGTCGTCGTGTCCCAGCGCCTCGCCGTCGACGATCAGCCGCTGCGCGGGCAGCGCGGCGATCGCCGCGATCACCTCGGGCACGCTGGCGGTGACGTCGTTGCCCAGCCGCGAGTACGCGCGCACCAGCGCGCCGTCCTTGTGCACCTGCACGCGGAAGCCGTCGAGCTTGTGATCGAACGCGGCGCGACCGCCCAGCGCCGCCAGCGCTGCCGCCGGATCGTCCGCGGTCTGCGCGAGCATCGGCAACACCGGCCGGAACAACGTCAGCGTGAACCCGGCCAGCGCCGCGGCGCCGCCCGCGAGCGCGGCGGCGACCACCGCGCCCAGCTCGCCGGCCAGCATGTACGCGGTGCGCACCGTCGTCAGCGGCACCGCACCGGCGAGCGCCGTCGCCTCGACCACCAGCGCCGCCAGCGCGCCCTGCCGCACCTCGCCGACCAGCAGCGCCCGCAAGAACGCCGCCTCGGGCGCGGTCGCGGCGGCGAACAGCGCCGCCACCGCGTCGCGCCGCGCCTGCTTCGCGCCCGCGCCCGCCACCGCGGCCAGCGCCGCCAGCCGCGCGTCGACCTCGCCCACCGTCAGGGTCGCGGCGTCCGCCGGCGCGACGGCCGCCAGCTCGCTGACCAGCGCGTAGCCCACGCCGAGCTTGTGGCCGCAGTCGCCGGCCAGGTGCCGCGCGACGATCGCGCGCTCGTCGGGCGCCGCCGCGCCCAGCAGCGCCGCCAGCGCCGCGACCTTGGCCTTGCGCCCGCGCGCCGCCGCCACCGCCGCGCTGGTCTGGGCCACGTCGACGTAGCGCACCGCGCGAGCGTAGCGCGCGGGCCGCACCGGTGGCACGGCGCGCGAGGAACTCGTAGGCTCGTACGGTGAAGAGCACGCTGTTCGCGGTGTCGCTGGTCGTGATCACGGGTTGCGGCGCCAAGCGCAAGGCTGCCGGCAAGGACAGCGTGGCGCCCGCCGACGCGGGGCTGGCGGCCGCGCCGGACGCCGCGCTCCCGGATGCCGCGGTTGCCCTCGATGCCGCCGCCGCGCCGGCGGTCGATCCCACGGCCGCGTGGGTCCCAGCGCCCCGGGTCGCCGAGCCCGCCGATCCCGATGTCGCCGCGTCGCCGCCCGCGCCGCCGGTCGATCCCGCGGTGCTCGCCGCGCAGCGCGTCGACAAGCGCGTCCCGTGCCCCACCGGCGACGCGCTGGCCGCGCTCGGCCGCGGGCTGTTCACCGGCGCGGGCAAGACCACCGCGACCTGCCTCGCCGCGCAGCACGATCGGCCGCTGTGGGTGATCCACGCCGCGCAGCTCGCCAGCGACCCGCCGTACGTGCTGGCGCTCGTCGACGCCCAGACCAAGGCCACGCTGTCCGCGGAGCCGCTCGACGTCGCGGCGTCATCCAGCGCGATCGCCGACCTCGACGGCGATGGCCACGACGAGCTGCTCGACGAGGTGTACACGACCGAGCACCAGGAGGGCATGACCGAGCTGGTGGTCTCGGCGCTCGGCGGCGGTCACATCACGCGGCTCGGCGGCCAGGTGCTCGGCGCGACCGGCGTGATCCCGCCCGACGGCCGGGCTCCGTCGACCGAGTGCGCGTCGCGGATGAAGCTGGTGCCCGGCGCCGATCAGCGGATCGCGCTCGAGCTCGCGACCCGGACCTCGGCGGCGCCGCCGGCGTACTGCCCGACCCGCGGCCGGCACGTCTACGACTGGACCGGCACCGAGTTCCGCGAGCGGGTCGCGACCGCGCGCGACCGCGCGCAGACGCCGTGCCCCACCGGCCCGGCGCTCGCCGCGCTGGCCCGGGACGCGTTCGAGGCCGACGACGATCCGGCGGTCCAGGTCACGGCGACCTGCTGGCCCGTGCGCGGCGCGGCCGGCCGGTGGCTCATCGAGGGCACGGTGCGCACGCCCGCGAGCGCCGGCGCCGCGGCGACCGAGGCCCACGTCAAGGCGCTCATCGAACCCGACGTGAGCATGCCGTCGTGGAGCGAGGGCGTCGACGTCGCGCTGCCGGCCGGCGTCGCGGCCGCGACGCGCCTGCCGCGCAAGCGCACGGTCATCGACCTCGACGGCGACGGCCGCGACGAGATCGTCGACGAGCTGGTCGACGACGCCGGCGGCGCGACGACGCGGCGCCTGGCGGTCGCGAGCCTCGGCGGCGCCGAGCGCGCCGATCCGTTCGGCTGGCTCAAGCTCGCCGGCCCCGCCGGCACCTGCGACTCGACGGTCGCGCTGGTCCCCGGCCCCGACGCCACCCGGCTCGTCGACGTCACCACCACCGGCGCCGGCGACCCCGCCGTCTGTCCGCCGGCCGGACACCACCTCTACGCCTGGCGCGCGCCGGCGCTCGTCGAGGTCACGCCGGCCGCCGCGCCGACGCCGTGACCTGACGGGCACGCTCGACGGCGGACCGGCTAGGCGGCCTGGGCGCGGTCGGCCAGCCGCACCAGCTGCGGCGCGCGCAGGAGCCCGGGCTGCATCGCGACCGGGCGACCGCCGCGAAACACGCCGAACGTCGGGATGCTGCGGATCTGGAAGCGCGCGGCGAGGTCGGGGTTGCGCTCGGTGTCGACCTTCAGCACGACCGCTCGGCCGGCCAGCGTCGCGGCGGCCTGGGCCACCTCGGGCGCCGCCATCCGGCACGGCCCGCACCACGGCGCCCAGAAGTCGACCAGCACCGGCACCCGGGCGCTGCCGACGATCGCGTCGAAGCTGGTCGCGTCGACCTCGATCGGCTCGGCCTGCGGCGGCAGCTCGGCCTTGCACGCGCCGCACGCGCCGCGATCGGCGAGGTGCGCAGGCGGGATGCGGTTCTGCCGCCCGCACTGCGGGCAGCGGCGGCTGGCCGAGGTCGACATGACGACAACGTGGGGCCGCTTCGCGCCGCGTCAATCCCCGGCGCGGCGCTGGCGTCGGCCGGCCCGGGCGGCGATGCTCGCGCCATGGTCGCCTCTCCCGTCCGCCGCCACCGCATCGTGGTGGCGCGCGAGCAGTACAAGTTCTCGTGCGCGCACATGACGGTCTTCCCCGACGGCACCAAGGAGCGGTTGCACGGGCACAACTACCAGCTCGGCGCCGTGCTCGAGCTGACCGACGTCAGCTTCGCGCAGATGATCCCGTTCGCCGCGATCAAGGACGCGCTCGGCGCCATCTGCAAGCAGTTCCGCGAGCGCGTGCTCCTGGCCTCGGCCAACCCGCTGGTGCAGATCGTCAAGGACGACGCCGACGAGCTCGAGGCGCGGGTGTGCGGCAAGCGCTACGTCTTCCCGCGCGAGGACGTGCTGCTCCTGCCGATCGACAACGTCTCGGCCGAGGCGCTGGCCGCGTACCTCGCCGAGCGCCTGGTGGCCGAGCTGACGCCGAGCTTCCCGCCGGACGTGGTCCACGCCGTCGAGGTGTCGGTGCACGAGAGCCCCGGCCAGGGGTCCGCCTGCCAGATCCGCCTCGGCGCTTGACCGCCCCGCGCCGTGGCGCGCTGGCGTAGAGTCGACGCGGGAGGCTCCATGCACTGCACGCGTTCGATCATCTATGTCGCGGTCGCTGCGCTCGCGATCGCTGGCTGCGCGAAGAAGAAGGAAGCGGGGGCCGGGGCGGGGGCGGGCACGGGCACGGGCACGGGCACGGGCACGGGCACGGGCACGTTGACGAGCACGGGTGAGGAGGCGCTGCCGGCGGCGGTGCCCGTCGACACGGCGGCCGTGCAGGCGCTGGTCGACGCGTGGCTGGCGGCGCAGAACGGCGGCGACTTCGCGGCGTACCAGGCGCTGTACGCCGACAAGATGGAGGGCGTGAAGCGGGTCGGCCCGCGCACGACGCGCTTCGATCGCGCCGGCTGGCTGGCGGATCGCGAGCGCATGTTCAAGCATCCGATGACGGTCGCGGCCAAGGACGTCGCGATCGACGGCAGCGCGACCGCGCCGACGGTCGAGTTCGTACAGAGCTTCGCGCAGGGGCGGTTCTCCGACGAGGGCCCCAAGCGCATCGTGCTGACCAAGACCGCGGCCGGGCTGCGCATCACCCGCGAGGAGATGCTGCAGAGCACGGTCGGGGCGCCGGCGGCGACCGGCGTCGATCCGGTCGCGCTGGTGGTCGAGGTCGACCAGCGCTACCAGGTGGTGATCGACGCCAGCGGCGACGACGCCTGGGCCAGCGGCCGCATCACCGGCCCGTACCGGGGCATCCACACCTACGCGATGCGCGACGCCGCCAAGGCGCCAGCCGCTGCGGCCTGGACCGGCAAGGCGCTGACGGTCTACGGCGCCGACGGCGACGCCTGCCCGGCCACCGTCGGCGCGGTGCGCCTGCTCGGCGGTGGCACGCCGCACTTCGGCGAGGTGCAGCTGTGGGACGGCGATCCCGCGATGAGCGCCGACGGACGCAAGTGGACCAAGGGCGAGCGCGCGCGCGCGGTGTACGAGATGGGTGGGCTGTACCTGGTCGGCGAGCTGCAGATCACCGGCGCGTGCAAGCCGCTGTTCGCGATGGACGTCGCGGCCAAGCCGGTGGTGTTCACCGCCGCCGACGCCGACGCCGACGCCGACGCCGACGCGCGCGACGCCGCCGCGCTCGCCGCGTTCCGCAAGCTGCCGGCGTACAAGACCCTGCAGCAGAGCTTCACCGGCGACTACCAGGGCCAGGGCGACTGGGCGCCGAGCCCGACCGTGACCGCCTACGGCGCAGGCGCGAACCGCTACGTCGTGGTGTCCGCCAACGAGGGCAGCGGCTGCGGCGACTTCCTCGGCCAGCTCGCCGCGGTGTTCGCGTGGGACGGCCGCCAGGCCCGGCTGGTGTCCAACCCCGACGCCGGCTTCCTGAGCATCGACGCGCTGATCGACAGCGACGGCGACGGCGCGCTCGAGCTGATCGGCGCCGAGGCCGACTTCTCGACGGTGATCGGCCACCTGACGCCGAGCGCCGGCGGCTTCGCGACCCGCTCGAGCGTGAGCTTCCCGTTCAACGACTGCGGCTGCTGAGTGATCGCGCGCACGGGGCGCGCGGTTGACCGGTCGCGCGCGCGCCGCGTAGGCTCGCGGCGATGCGCCGCCTGACCACCTTCGCCAGCGCCGCGGCGCTCGTCGGGTGTCACCAGGCCGTGCCGCACGCGATCGTGCAGGTGCCGCCAGGCGACGAGTACGCCGCCGGCGCGGTGCTGGTGATGCCGACGACCTGCGTCCCGGACGGCGTGATGCCCGAGCTGTGCGCGCCGGCGACGCTGACCGCCGGGCAGCCCGCGCCGCTGGTGGCGCTGCCCGCGAGCTACGCGGCGTACGTCGACCCGACGCTGCGGCTCAAGCTCGAGTTCGCCGGCTACACGCTGGCCGAGGGCGCGGCGATGCGGCTCGAGACCGGCGAGCGCACCGACGGCCAGACGATCGACGGCACCGGCGCGAGCTACAGCAGCACCGCGATCACCGGCGGCCAGACCGTCGCCGACCTGCCGCCGTCGGAGGTGCGGGTCGTGGCGCGCTCGCTCGGCCTGGGCGGCGTCATCACCTCGACGTTCACGATCTCGCCGGCGGGCTTCGGCGAGATCCGCGCAGACCTGGTGGTGACCTTGTGGGACGTCGAGAGCAGCGCCGCGCGGTGGATCGTGCGCTGCGGCGAGCGCATGTACGGCTACCGCGAGACCCCGCTGCGCCTGGCCAACTGCGTCGGCAACGGCATCCTCGCAGCGCTGACCCCAGGCAACCTGATCGGCGAGGCGCTGTGAGGGCCGCGGTGGTGCTCGCGCTGGTGGGCGTCGGCGCGTGCAGCGCCGAGAAGATGCCGCCGACGATCATGCTGCGCCGCGGTGCGCCGGCCCCGGTCAAGCGGGTGGCGATCCTCCCGGCCGAGTGCGGCTCGACCTTGTGCAAGGGGATCGACGCGATCGTCGCCGCCGAGCTGGCGTTCCGCGGCTACGACGTCGTCGATCTCGATCGCATCGCGGCGCTCGAGCGCGCGCGCACCGAGGTGCAGGTGCACGATCAAGACGCCAGCGGGCCGACCGCCACGTCGACCTCGTCGCGGACGGTGACGGTCGCCGGGCCGATGCTGTCCGACGTCGACGTGTGGACGCTGCGCGCCGAGCTCGCGGCGATGGGCGTCGACGGCGTGGTGCGGGTGCGCACCGCCGAGCTCGAGGGCCGCCCCGAGCGCGTCGAGGCGCTGATCCGCGTCACCCGCAGCCACGACGCCTCGCTGGTGTGGGCGGCGCTGTGCGAGGTCGAGGTGTCGGCGCTGGACATGCCCGACGAGAACGCCGAGCGCGCGGTCCGCTGCGCGCTGGCCGGAGCCGCCCGATGACGCGGGTGGCGCTGGCCGCGCTGGCCGCGCTGGCCCTGGGAGGCTGCGCGGTCGCCGCCGGCTCCTCGCGCATCGGGCAGTGGCGGGCGCGCCGCGCCGTCGACTCGACGGCGTGCCTGCAGACGCCCGACGGCCGCTGCGCGCGCACGGTCGTGATCGGCCGCGACCTGCCGGCGCGCTCGTTCGGCGGCGGGCTGTTCGCGTTCGGCAGCAGCGGCTACGGCCAGCGGCGGCGCGGCGCCGCCGTCACCCACGGCGCCGTCATCGACGGCTACTACGAGTACTTCCGCGGCCGCGGCGGGTTCGCGCTCGGCGGGCGCGTCGGCGCGAGCGTCGGCATCGGCTTCGGCGACCGCCTGCTGTTCACCGTGCCGGTCTCGGTGGTCGGGTACGCCGGCGGCGCCTGGGGCGCGGCCTACCTCGGCGTCGGCTACAGCCCGGTCGCGACCGAGACCGACACCTCGGGCGGCCCCGACGTCCCGGCGCCGCCAGCCACCTGGCATCACGACAGCGTCCACGCGCTGCTCGGCACGCGGGTGATGCTGCGCGAGACCTACGCGCAAGCGATCGACGTCAACCCCGAGCTGCGCGCGCAGCGGCTGGGCGGCTCGACCGTGATCAGCCTCACCGCGAACCTCGGCCTGCACTTCTGACCCCGCCCCACTGGGAGAACCCGCCATGCGCATCGTCACCGCGTCGCTGCTCGTCCTCGCCGCCTGCGCCAGCAAGCAACCCGGCGCCGTGCTCGCGCCCCAGGCCATGATCGGCCCCGCCGCCGGACCGCCGGGCCGCGTGCTGGTGCTGACCGCGAGCTGCGGCGGCCTCGAGGCCGAGTGCCGCGACTCGTGGGCCCCGGCGGTCGACGCGATCGTCACCGGGAGCCTGGACTTCCACGGCTACAACACGATCGACCCGGCGGCGCTGCGCAAGGACGAGCGCGCCCGCCACGAGACCGTCGAGACCACCGACGACCGCACCGAGTCGTCGAGCTCGACCGAGTCGGCCGAGGCCGGCGTCATCGGCATCATCCCGGTCGCGTCGATCGGCGCCAGCGCAAGCTCGTCGGTGACCGTCACCCGCACCCGTCACAAGACGGTGGTGCTCGAGGGCGCGAGCTTCGAGGATCTCCGGCTCGAGGATCGCGCGGCGTTGATGACCCTGGCCGGCGCCAACTCGGTCCTGACCACGCGGGTGATCGTCGGCGCCAACTACAGCGCGTGGACCCAGGCCCAGGTGGTCGAGGTGGTGATCAAGCTGGCCGCCGCCGACAGCGGCGAGATGCGGTGGTCGACGCGCTGCGCCGCGACCTCCGCCGAGTACGCCTCGGTCGACGCCGCGATCGAGGGCGCCGCGCGCTGCGCCGCCGGCGCGTTCACCGCGCAGTGATCAGCGCGTGGCCTCGCGCCACGCCTGCCACATCAGGATCGGCCACAGCGAGGTGCGCCAGTCGTCGACGCCGGCAAGGAACGCCGACCAGCGGCGGCGCACGAACGTCGGATCGAGGTAGCCATCCTCCCGCATGCGGCGCTCGTCGAGCAGCGCCTCGGCCCACCCGCGCAACGGCCCGCGCAGCCACGCGGAGATCGGGATCATGAAGCCCATCTTGGGGCGATCGAACAGCGACGACGGCAGCTGCTTGTCGAGGATGTGTCGCAGCACGAGCTTGGTCCGTTCGCCGGCGACCTTGGTCGCGAACGGCAGCCGCCAGGCCAGCTCGACCAGCTCGTGATCGATGAGCGGCAGCCGGGTCTCGAGGCTGGTCGACATCGCGGCGCGATCGACCTTGACCAGCAGCTCGTCGCCGAAGTGGGTGAACATGTCGGCGTACATCGCGCGCTCGGTGGCGTTGCCGTGCGCGAGCACGTCGGGCGCCAGCGGCAGGACGCCGCGATCCTCGGCGACGCCCGGCAGCACCAGCTCGGGCTGGTACCACAGGCTCATCAACCGGGCGTAGAACGCGTCGGCGTCGACGTCGCTGGCGATCACCGACCGGCGCCGGGCCCAGTCGAGCCAGCGCTGCCCGCGCCCCGGCGTGACGTCGCGGTTCTGCAGGCGCGCGATCAGCGCGTCGATCGCGCCCGCCACGCGGGCCCGCCCCGGCATGCGCAGCAGCCGCTCGAGCCGCCGGACGATCGCGAAGCGCGGGTAGCCGGCGAACAGCTCGTCGCCGCCTTCGCCGGTCAGCGCGACGGTGACGTGCTGCCGCGCCAGCCGCGCGACCAGCGTCGTCGGGATCTGCGACGAGTCGGCGAACGGCTCGTCGTAGATGAACGGTAGATCGGGCACCACCGCGAGCGCGTCGGGGCCGGTGACCCGGAACTCGGTGTGGTCGGTGCCGAGCCGGGTCGCGACCTCGCGGGCGTAGCGGGTCTCGTCGTAGCGCGGGTCATCGAAGCCGATCGCGAAGGTCTTGACCGGCGTCGACGCCAGCCGCTGCATCAGCATGACGATCAACGACGAGTCGATGCCGCCCGACAGGAACGCGCCGAGCGGCACGTCGGCCAGCATCTGCTCGCGCACCGCGCGGGTGAGCACCGCCTCGACGCGCTCGGCCGCCTCGCCGACGCCCAGCGCCAGCGGCGCGGCCAGCCCACCCTCGGCGACCGCGCGGAACGAGTAGTACGCGTGCGGCCCGCTGACCGTGCCGTCGGCGCCGAACCGCTGCCAGGTGCCCGCGGCGAGCTTGCCGATGCCCTGGTAGATCGACCGCGGCGTCGGCACGTAGCCGTAGCGCACGAACGCGATCAGCGCGGCGCGATCGATCGTCGGCGCGAACCGCGGGTGCGCGCGCAGCGCCTTCAGCTCCGACGCGAACGCCAGCACCCGACCGCCGGGCAACCACCCGACGTACAGCGGCTTCTCGCCGAACCGATCGCGCGCCACCAGGAGCGCGCGATCGCGCGCGTCCCACACCGCCAGCGCGAACATGCCGCGCAGGCGCGGCAGCGTCGCGGCGAAGCCCCACGCCTCGATCGCCGCCAGGATGACCTCGGTGTCCGACCGCCCGCGGAACCGCGCGCCACCGGCGGCCAGCTCGGCGCGCAGCTCGCCGTGGTTGTAGATCTCGCCGTTGAAGACGATCGTGTAGCGGCGCGACGCCGAGGCCATCGGCTGGTGGCCGAGCGGCGACAGGTCGACGATCGCGAGGCGGCGGAAGCCGAGCGCGACGCTGCCGTCGGACCAGGCGCCGGCGTTATCGGGGCCGCGCGCGCGCAGCGTCGCCGCCATCGCCCGCGCGGTGGCCTCGGCGTCGGCGACGTTTCCTCCGTCGAGGTCGAGGAAGCCGGCGATGCCGCACATCGAGGACGGCGTGTACCATACCGCGGATGGGTGAAGCGCGGGCGCCGGGTCGCGCGCGCGTCGACGTCGGTGATACACCGAGGTCTGATGTCCCACGCGCTCCCGCATTCCGCAGATCTGGTCGTGATCGGCGGCGGCACCGCCGGGGCGGCGACCGCCGGGTTCGCCGCGGCGCACGGGCTCCGCGTCGTGCTGCTCGAGCGGCGGCCCCTCGATCGCGCCGGGGCTCGCTGGGTCAACGGCGTGACCCGCACGGCGCTCGCCGAGGCCGGCGTGGCGGTACCCGAGGCCGCGACGCCGTCGCCGCGCTTCCACTTGTTAACCGCACAACATCGCGTGACGGTGCCGCGCCACGACGTGATCGACCTCGACATGCGGGCGCTGGTGGCGCAGCTGCACGACCGCGCGCGGCAGGCTGGCGCCGAGCTGATCGGCGAGGTCGCGGTGACGGGCCGGGCCGGCGGCGCGGTCGCCACCGATCGCGGGCGGATCGACGCGCGGTGGATCGTCGACGCGGGCGGCCTGGCCGGGCCAGATCTGCTCGCGACGCCGCCGGTCGCGCCCGAGCATCTGTGCGCAGCGGCCCAGGGCGTCTACGAGATCAGCGATCGCGCCGGCGCCGCCGCCTACTTCGCCGCGCGAGACGTGCCGCTGGGCGAGATCTGCGCGCACGTCGGCGTCGCCGGTGGCTACTCGTTGATCAACGTCCGCGTCCACCCCGGCGGCGACACCGTCGGCGTGCTCACCGGCACGATCCCGGCGCTGGGCCACCCCGGCGGCAAGGCGCTGCGCGACGACTTCGTGCGCGCGCAGCCGTGGATCGGCCCGATGGTGTTCGGCGGCGGCGGCGCGATCCCGCTGCGCCGCCCGCGCGAGGAGCTCACCGACGGCACCGTCGCGCTGGTCGGCGACACCGGGTGCCAGGTGTTCCCGGCCCACGGCTCGGGCATCGGCGCCGGCATCCTCGCCGGCAAGCTGCTCGCCGACACGCTCGCGCGCGGCGGCACGCCGTTCGACTACGAGGTCGCGTGGCACCGCCGCTGGGGCGGGCTGTTCGCCGCCTACGACGCGGTCCGCCGCTGGAACCAGGGCCAGACCGGCGCCGAGCTCGATCGGGTGATCGGCCGCGGCCTCGTCGACCTCGAGTTCGCGCGCGCCGGCCTCGATCAGACCCTGCCGCTCGTCGCGCCGAGCGCGCTGGCCAAGAAGCTCCCCGGCGCGCTGCGCGAGCGCGGCGTCCTCGCGCTCGGCGCCCGCACCGCCGCCGCCATGGCGCTGGGCCCGCAGTTCCCGCCGCGCGGCCGCGCCCGCCGCGCCTGGTCCGCGGCGATGCAGCGGCTGCTCCCGGTCTAGCCGCGCCCGTCCCGCGCCACCGAATATCTCCGGCCGCCGCGCCGCGCCCGCGTTGACACCCCCGCCGCCCGCGCCTACCACCGCCCCATGCGCGCCACCGACGACGCCACCTCCGCCGACGCCGCCGCGCTGCCCCTGCGCTTCGCGACGCGCGCCGCGCTCGCCGCGCTGCCGTGGTTCGACATCGACCACGGCGAGATCGTCCTCGCCGATCGCGCGGTCGGCCCGATCATCGACACCCACACGCACTACGCGCTGCCGACGCTGTCGATCCACCACCTCGACATGCTGCGCGAGACGCCCGACTCCAACCTCCTGCTCGGCGCGTGCTGCGCGCACCACCTCGACGTCCGCGCCAACCAGTGCTTCACGCCGGCCGAGCTGACCGCGCTCAAGCGCGACCTCCTGCTCGGCGGCCTCACCGGCCGCGGCAAGCGCGCCGATCACACCGCGCCCAACCTCGCGCGCGACATGAAGAGCATGAACGTCGCGCACGCCGTCGTGCTCGGCATCGACATGGCGATCCCCAACCGTCACCCGACCGACACGCTGCGCGCCGTCGCCGCGCGCGCCGAGGCCACCGGCTACGGCAGCGTCCACCCGCGCTCGCCGCTGGCCAAGGTGCGCCTCGAGGAGCAGCTCCACCTCGGCGCCCGCGGGCTCAAGCTGCACCCGCCCAACCAGCTGTTCCGCCCCGACGCCTGGTACGCGATGCGCATCTACCGCTGGTGCGGCGCCGCCAACATCCCGGTGTTCTTCCACGCCGGGCCCGCCGGCATCGAGCCCAAGGCCGGCCAGTACTGCGCGCAGATGCGCTTCTACGAGCGGCCGCTGCGCGAGCTGCCCGACACCACGTTCGTCCTCGGCCACGCCGGCTCGCTGCAACACCGGAAGGCGATCGCGCTGCAGCGCCGCTACCCCAACGCGTGGCTCGAGATCTCCGGCCTGTCGCTGGCGCAGCTGCGCGAGGTCGTCACCGAGGCCGACACCGCGCGCGTCGTGTTCGGCTCCGACTGGCCCTTCTACCACCCGGTGTTGCCGCTCGCGAAGCTGCTGATCGCGACCCAGGATCGCCCGCACCTGCGCGCCGCGATCCTCCACGACAACGCCGCGCGGCTCCTCGAGCGCACCGCGCGCTAGCGGCAATGCCGACGGAGCCGTAGGCGGCGCGGGCTGGCGGGTGGCTGGGCCGGCGGTCGCTGGGGCGGGCGCGGCGCGTGTCCGGGGCCGGCGCGTGTCCCCCGCCAACCACTGAACACCTGGGTGGGGTCAGAATTAGTGACGCCACGGGGGTCAGTTTTGGTGGCGCTCTGACATGTGTCCCGGGCCGGCGCGGGGCCGGGGCCGGGGCCTGGGCGTAGCCGGCGCGGGGCCGGCGCGTGTCCGGGGCCGGACAGGCGCGGCTGTCCGGTGGCCGGCCGGGATCCGGACGAAACGGCCGAGATCCGGCCGGCGTGTCCGAGATCCGGACACGCCGCGCGAGGCGTCGCGGGGTTGCGGCTGGCGTGCGGCTTGCTCTGGTGCGGCGGTGTGATGGACGGTGGCGAGATCGGACAGCAGGCGGGTGGGGCGGCGCCTGGCGCGGCCGCCGTGGCGGCCGTAGCGGCCGTGGCGGCGAGCTGCGGCGACTGGCGCGAGGTCGACCGGATGTTGCGCGGGATCGCGCGGCGGCGGGCGGCGCTCGACAGCGATGAGGCCG
>Ga0075163_10005739_pt1 | contig 16498 bp, 13 predicted proteins | sample JI1023141ADNA_FD_71478 | JGI IMG/M metagenome (GOLD analysis project Ga0075163, IMG submission 71478) | Wastewater effluent complex algal communities from Wisconsin, to seasonally profile nutrient transformation and Carbon sequestration -... | ecosystem: Engineered > WWTP > Effluent > Algae...
TCAACCTGACCCAAATAGTGTTTGTTTTTTACTTTTTCAAATTAAAATCTTTTTGAATTTCAAAAAAAACAGGGTCATCCAGAGCGCAGTCGAAGGAGTGCGTTGGCTCATCATGTAAAGCAGGTCAGCCCACGGTTTCGACTCCGCTCAACCTGACCCAAATTGTGTTTGATTTTACGTTTTCAGATTAAACTCTTTTTGAATTTCAAAAAAAATCAGGGTCATCCAGAGCGAAGTCGAAGGAGTGCGCCGGCTCATCATGTACAGTAGGCCAGCCCACAGTTTCGACTCCGCTCAACCTGACCCAAATTGTGTTTGATTTTACTTTTTCAAATTAGAACCAATTTTAAATTCAAATTGTTAGACAAATCATTGCAAACGTGCTCAAAAAAAAAATTAAACTTCCTTCACTTTTCGCTCGGCTTCTAATTGCTGCAACAAGGCAATCTCCTTACTTTTTAAATTTTTGGGTAACAAGGCATGTACCTTAATATACAAATCACCAAACTGATTTTCTTTTCCAAACAGCGGCATTCCTAAACCTTTTAAACGAAGCACTTTCCCATTTTCAGTTTCTTTTGGGATGTCTATTTTCATGCTTCCTTTTAAAGTTCTTACAATTGCTTTACCCCCCAATATCAGAGTATAAACATCAATAGGAGTTGTTGCATTTAAATCCGCTCTTTCTACTTTAAAATGCGGGTGTTCGGGTATATGAACAGTTATTAATATATCGCCATTTACCGCGCCCCCGCGCCCTTTACCACCTTTGCCTTTCATGCGAAGTGTCATACCATCGCTAACTCCCGGTTTTATTTTAAATTCAAAAACAGTTCCGTTTACTTGCAGTTGACGACTTGTTCCTGTATATGCTTCTTCTAATGAAATGCTACATTCAGCTGTATAGCTTTCGCCTTTTTGTGGACCTTTCGCCGAACTAAAGGAGGAGGCTCGACCTCCAAAAATAGATTCAAAAAAGTCAGAAAAATTAGCATCTTCTGCCGTGCTATCGTGGTAAGCACCTTGGTTATAAAAGCCACCCGTGTTTCCGGAAGTATTGCCTTGCCATTTGCTCCAATCAAAATTTTCGGATCCGCTTTTACGTTGTTGATGTTGTTCGTAATTGTTCCGCAACTCATCATATTTGGCTCTTTTGGCAGGGTCGCTCAATACTTCATTGGCTTCATTAATTTCTTTAAATTTTTCTTCGGCCGCCTTGTTCCCTTCATTTTTATCAGGATGATAACGAATGGCCAACTTTCGGTATGCTTTCTTTATTTCATCAGCGGTAGCTGACGGAGATACTCCAAGAACCTGGTAATAGTCTTTGTATTCCATGTTTCAAGAGTTTTATTCTTGAAGAGCAAGCAAAGGAACATGCGAATGAAATGCGAGGTGCTTAGTGATACTTTTATTAAAAATTCGATGTAATAAACTATGATGATGAGGTACAGTAATTAATAAATCCGCACCGTGCGAATCAATAAATTTATTCATTTCATCGGCTATATCCCCTGTGTTGGGTAAAAAATGTAGACTATGTTCGGTAGTACTTAATGCATTTTCGAGTTGTATTCCATTTACTGCTTTCTCAAAAGTAACGCCTTCACTGGGTTTTTCTAAATTTAATACCAACAGTTTTGCTCCAAATGCATGTACATATTCTTTTAATGAAGCAATTACCTTTGTTGAAACTTCACGCTTATAGTCACATGCAAAAACAAGTACAGCAGGTTTTTTAAAAGTTGCTTTTGGTGGCACTACAATCATCGGAACACCCGATTTACGAATCACTCCCATCGTATTACTTCCTAATACATATTCACTAACCTTTCCACCTCCACTGATGCCCATTACTACTAAATCTACTTTTTTTTCAAGGGCAGTAGTAACAATTTCATCTACAGCAAAACCAATTTTTACTTCGCATTCAATGTTCGAATTCAAACTAATTTGCTTACTTAAATCGCGTTTAAAATTTTCAAGTAAGAGCATGTTTTCTTTCTCCAAATCTATATCGGGGATTAATACCGCATCGTACTCTGAACTTGGAATTGGTGGATGATACGCATGAAATAAAGTTACTTTAGCCGAAAGTAATTTTGCAAGTTCACATGCATATATCGCTGCACCAACAGAAGTTTCACTATAATCAACAGGAACAAGAATTGTTTTCATGAGATTTTTTTTTAAACTATAAATAATTAATCCAAAGGCTTATTTAAACATAGTAAGCCGGGTACTAAAATCGTGTGCTTAATTGTATAACTGCGTTCTATTGCAATTAGTAAATTCTTAATGAGCTGGTCAAGGGCGATTAAATACTGAGGTTTTTGGCCCGATGTAAATAATCCTTTTAACTCTTTAATTGTTTGTTTAAGTCTTTGCTGAATTATTTTTTGCTTGTAATTGCTATTCAATAATGGACCTTCTAATTTCCATTTAATCGCTGAGCAGGGTTGGTTAGGCTTTGAAGTAAAAATGATTGCTTTTTTTAGAGTGGGCAATACAGCAACCGATTCTTTTAATTGATGCTGCAGTATTTCATTTTTGAGTTCCTGCAAAAGCGAAGTTACAACAATTAATTCATTCGAATTTTTAAATTGTGAAATACGCCTGCTTTCAAGGTGCAACGATAATTGCTCCAACCTAAGCTCAATTAGCGGATGATAAGTTTTGCTGATACTTTCACACAAGTCAATTACTTGGGCACTGGTAAAATGAGGAGAAGGTAGGATATCCATGCTTTTTCTTTTTACCAAAACTAGTTCAAAGAGAAAAAGCATACCATGATGGTGGTCAATTCAAATTATGACCAAAATCATGCATTCGATAATTGGAACTGCGAGCACCAATGGAGTTGCAGTTTTTAGTAGAATCAGATAAACAAGGTAACAGGCTTTTCGAGATAGTTTTTAAGTGTTTGTAAAAACGCTGCCCCACTTGCTCCATCTACCACTCTGTGATCACAACTCAAACACACTTTCATCACATTACCCGGAACCAATTGCCCGTTTTTAACTACAGCTACTTGTTTTATGCCTCCAACTGCAAGTATACAAGCATCAGGAGGATTAATAATGGCGGTAAACTCTTCTATTCCAAACATGCCTAAATTCGAAATAGTGAAAGTGTTTCCTTCCCATTCTGCTGGCTGTAATTTTTTGTCTTTTGCTTTTTGTCCCAATACTTTCACCTCACTTGAAATTTGGGCTAAATTTTTACCATCGGCAAATCGAACAACTGGAACTAGCAAGCCATCTTCAACAGCTACTGCAACGCCAATGTGTATGTGTTGGTTGTAACGAATTTTATCGCCTAGCCAAGATGAATTTATTTTTGGATGTTTACGCAAGGCAAGTGCTGTAGCTTTAATTACTATATCGTTAAAGGAAATTTTTGTCACACCGCTTTCGTTAATATCGTTGCGTGCATCAATCGCCTTATCCATGTTTATTTCCATGGTAAGGTAAAAGTGCGGGGCACTGAACTTACTTTCAGCTAATCGGCGAGCAATTGTCTTACGCATTTGTGAAACAGTTTCTTCTGTATATGCTTCGACCCCAGTAAAAGGAATTGATGCAGCACCCAGTTGCCCACTGGTATGAATTGAAGGATTGAAATTTTCAATATCTCTTTTTACAACGCGACCATCATCTCCGCTTCCACGCACAGTATGAATATCAATCCCTTTCTCATCGGCCAAACGCTTAGCTAGTGGCGAAATTTTAGTTCTGTTATCCGTTTCTGTTGCACTAACATTAGCAGTAGCTTTTACAACAGTAGGCTGAGGTTTACTATCTATTTTTTCAGGCTGTGGTGCAGGACTTGCCTTTTCCACCACCTTTTCAACTTCTGCAGTTTTAGGTGCAGGAGATTTTTCTCCTGCAATTAAAGAACTAACATCTTCCCCTTTTTCTCCAAGTATCGCAAGTATTGAGTCAACCGGTGCAGCTTTACCGGCTTCAACTCCAATGTATAAAAGCACACCATCTTGAAATGATTCAAATTCCATGGTAGCTTTATCTGTCTCAATATCGGCAAGCAATTGTCCCGATTTTACCACATCACCCACTTTTTTATGCCATTTGCTTACCACGCCCTCTGTCATGGTATCACTAAGTTTCGGCATTTTAACTACTTCAGCCATTTTTATAATTTATTTTAAAAAGTATAGTTTGAGTTGCTATCAATTCATCAAAAAAAAAGAAATCACTCCTTTTTGCAGCTAACAATTAATCCATGATATAAGGATAATCGTCCTGAGTGTATACATCTTTGTAAAGTTCGGAAATATCCGGGTAAGGTGATTCTTCAGCAAATTGAACAGATTCATCAACTAATCCCTTCACTTTATCATCAATCGCAGCTATTTCTTTTTCGGTAGCCCATTTATTTTTTTGGATGGTTGCCAACACCTGTTCAATAGGGTCTTTTGCTTTGTATTCTTCCACTTCTTCTTTAGTTCGATAGTTTGCCGGATCGCTCATTGAATGTCCTTTGTAACGATAGGTTTTCATTTCAAGCAAGGTAGGACCATCGCCTCTTAAAGCACGTTCATATGCTTCTAATGTTGCATCTGCAACTGCCTCACAACTCATTCCATCTACTGGAAATGAAGGCATGTCATAACCCGAACCAATTTTATACAAATCGTGCACATTGCTGGTTCGTTCAACAGAAGTCCCCATTGCATAATGATTGTTTTCGATTACAAAAATTACCGGCAATTTCCACAACATAGCCATGTTAAATGCTTCATGCAATGCACCTTGACGAACCGCACCATCGCCCATATAACACAGGGTAACATTTTTTGTTCCGTTAAATTTTTCTGCAAAAGCAATTCCGGCACCTAAAGGTATTTGTCCTCCAACTATACCATGTCCTCCAAAAAAGCGGTGTTCTTTGCTAAACATGTGCATGCTTCCACCTTTACCTTTACTGCAACCTGTAGCTTTTGCCATCAACTCAGCCATCACATATTTTGGATGCATGCCTTTAGCCAAAGGATGTGCGTGATCGCGGTATGCCGAAATTAAATTATCGTCCTTTTTAATAACCGCCATGGCTCCGGCTAAAATGGCTTCTTGTCCGATGTATAAATGACAAAATCCTTTAATTTTTTGTTGTATGTATAATTGGCTCGATTTTTCTTCAAACTTTCGCATCAACTGCATGTTTTCATACCACATCAGGTAAGTTTCTTTACCATATTTGCTTGTTGATTTGCTACTTTTTTTTGCTAGCGTCTTTTCCATTTCAATCGTTATTTACTGTAGTATTTAGCTGCGAATTTAAAATAAAATCACTTAACGAACATAGTGTAAGGATTCCGAATGTAAAACATAATTTAATTAAAGCTTAATTGCAAGTATCAACCCGTAAGCTGAGAGCTTTGTTTTTTTATAATTTTCTCTATCTCCGGTAATAGAATAGTAGGATTCTTCCTTTAATTCATTTTTTGTAATATCAAAAATACTGTTTGTAAAATAGGCTTTAAAACTAATTTTTAATTGATTAAGCGAAGTAATTTGGTGTCCTAAAGCAATAAAAAAGTTAGGGGTGACTGTTTTATTAGTCGTTATATATTCATCAATAACGTCTGTCTTTACGTAACCCAGTCGATATACATCTTCAAGTACATAGTACAAATTGATATATTGACTAGGATATATACCTTTTTTTTCATATTCCCCTGAACCTTCTATATAAGCGTTATACGTGTAATTAACCATAATACCTCCTTCAAAATAACTACAGCCATTGTTAAGTTTAGTAAAATTTTTTCTAATACCAACTGGAATTGAAACGGTACTGATTGTATGTTTTTTCTGAAAATCCGCTTCAATTAGTGAAAAACAGTAATATCCATCAAGATCAGGTTGTTGAAGTAAAGATTTAAAATACCCGTTGCAGCTCTGCAAAATTGAATACTTTGTATATCGAATTCCTGTTAAAAAAAATACAGATTCTTTTACAGGAAAGTAAACTTGTAACCCAGCATTTAATGTTGCTTTATTTTTAGTATCTAACGTTACATCAGTTTTATAATTGTCATTTTTAATTGACGACATTAAGTAACCAATTTCCCAACTGGTAAATATTTTATTTTGTTCAGAAGAAGTTTCTTGGGCCAGTAATTTCGGAAGATTTAAAATTAAGGATAGTGAAAATAGAATAATGTAATTGTTCATAGGTTGGATTTTTTGCTTCACAATCACTTCAATGAATCCGAACTAAACAATAGCGGCAAGGTTGATTTCACACTTTCCAGCATCCAAATTTCATCACAATCAGCACACAATAATAATTTAATATCCGATCTTGATTTTGTTTCATATTCACTCATCACTTGGCGGCACGAACCACAAGGAGTTATGGGAGAATCAATGCGTGCATTTTTTGAAAAAGCGGTTACTGCCATGGTCTTAATCTTCACACCCGGATAATTGGAACCTGCTGCAAAAATGGCAACTCGCTCAGCACAAATACCCGATGGATAAGCTGCATTTTCTTGATTATTGCCTTTTACAATTATCCCGTTTTCGAGTAACACGGCAGCTCCAACATTAAAATGTGAGTAGGGAGCATAAGCACCTTTTGCAGCTTCTTTCGCCTGTTCAATAAGGTTTTGATCCTCACTGCTTAATTCCTTTATGGAGGCAAAAACCCGAACGTTCGTTTCTACTTTAAATGTTTTCATTTGATAAAATTAGAAAAATATTTAGTTTATAGTTAGTGAGAAGGAGATTCTAATTCAATTTAAACCTTCTTATAGAAAGGTGTTCCAAAGCAAGATGATAACTAAAAAATGTATTGAGGCTAAATTTACGGTTATAACGAAGGAATTTTTTTATTGAATCGTCAAAGGTGTAAACGGGCAAAATTTATTAATTTCACGACTTTTATATATTTCTTGAAAATTAACAAATTGTTATTTTTTAACAACGTTTTATAGTTGAATTTTTATTAACCACAAAATTAGAAGCACAATTTTTAAATTATGAGAAAATTAATTGCAAGTTCATTTATCCTTTTATTACTAGGAATATTTAATTCAACAATTGCACAGCAATGGCCAGGTTATACGCTTTATGCAACAATGAATAGTTCATCCACCTATTTAGTAGATACCAATGGTACAACTTTTAAGTCATGGACCGGATTAACTCGTCAAACAGGTTATTCATCCTACATGCTTCCGGGAGGAGTTTTGTTGCGTACTGTAAAAGCAAGTGGAGTTTCCTTTACCGGTGGACCCATCTGCGGCGAAATTCAAAAAGTTGATTGGAACGGAAACATCATTTGGGATTATATTTATTCAACAACAAATTATGTGAGTCATCACGACATTTGTGCAATGCCCAATGGAAACGTATTGTTAATTGCCTACGAACGTAAAACAGCAGCACAAGTTGCAGCCGCTGGTTGTAGTGCATTTAGCGGAGAAATGTGGCCCGATAAGATTGTTGAAATTCAACCTACCGGAGCTACAACCGGAACTGTAGTGTGGGAATGGCATGCCTGGGATCACATCATGCAAAATACAAATTCTAGTGCAGCAAACTATCAAAGTTCTCTAGTAAATCATCCGGAATTGTTTAACATCAATTACAATGCTTCAAAAGATTGGATGCACATGAATGGATTGGACTATAATGATAGCCTCGATCAAATTGCATTTAGTTGTCATAATTTGCACGAAGTATATATTATTGATCACAGTACAACTACTGCCGAAGCTGCAGGACATACCGGCGGAAACTCAGGTAAAGGTGGAGATTTGCTGTACCGATGGGGAAACCCGGCAGCATACGGTGCGTCAGGAACTAAAATATTAAATGTTGTGCACGATGCTCACTGGATTCCTAAAGGTAGCCCCAATGCCGGTCGTTTAGCTTGCTTTAATAATGGCGGACAAACGAGCCCTTCTCAAAAATCCTGTGTTGACCAAATAATATTGCCCTACAATGGTTATAATTATACCATTAATGCGGGTGCCGCTTATAGTCCGGCAAGCTATACTTCACGTATTGTAACAAGCGGATATAGCAGCAACATGGGTAGTTCTAATCAACTGCCCAATGGAAATACCTTAATTTGTGTTGCCACCACGGGTTTAATTTATGAAGTAAATGCTGCAGGAACTACACTTTGGTCGAAAACAATTTCGGGTTCGGTTCCACAAGCACACCGGTATTCAACTTGCTATATCACCGGAGCACCGGCCACACCACTTGTAAGCCAATTAGGTGATACGTTGTATTCAACCACATCAACCAGTTATCAATGGTACACCAATGGTGCGCCAATTGTGGGTGCAACCAATCAAAATTATGTTCCAACACAAGCTGGATTGTATCAGGTGGTGATTACCAATGCCAATGGATGTGATTCGGATACTTCTTTGTCATTTAATTTTATTCCAACAGGAATTTTTGATCTAGCACATGCTGCTGATTTCACTGTTTTCCCTAACCCTACCAGTGGTTCAATTACTCTAGATCTTAGCAATTATTCTACAACTAATTTCGTAATTCAAGTATATAGTTCACTTGGCGAATTGATGCTGAATGAAAAGAATAAAACAACACTTGATTTATCTTTCGTTTCAAATGGAATGTATAGCTTGTTACTACAAAGAGAAAATCAACCTACACTAACAAAACGAATAAGTGTATTAAAATAATTTTTTATTCATAACAACACAATGACTAATAAATCGCACTATCTTACAATGAAAAAATTACTATCCTTAATTCTGCTTGTAACATTCAGTATTGCTGTTCAGGCTAAAAAAGTAAAATTTGCAGTCGACATGGATACATTTGCGATAAGTCCAAATGGAGTTCACGTAACCGGCGATTTTCAAGCATTAGCTGGTTATCCTGGTGGCGATTGGACTTCCAATGAAACAGTATGTGCTCAAGAAGGAGCTACTACCATTTATAGTGTTGTTGTGGATATACCTGCCTTCGCAAAGTATGAATACAAATTTGTAAACGGAGATCAGTTTTATGAAGTTGAATTTGTACCAATTGAATCACGTGTTGGTTACGATTTTAATGATAACCGCTGGATTTGGGTGGATTCACTTGGAAATGATACCACCTTTGTGGGAGCAATAAAATTCGCAGCTAATGCTCCTTCAGGATTAAACCTTGTTCGTTTTTTTGTGAACCTTACCAATGAAGCTGTTATTTCTACACTTCCACATCTATACGGTAATTTTCAAAACTGGAATCCACTTAGTACTAGCCTCTATAGTTTCGGTGACAGTGTTTATGAAATTATTGCATATATGCCATCCGGAAATTATGAATATAAATTCATCAATGGAAGCAACGTTTCTTTAGCCGAAACTTTACCTTTTTCATGCAATGTGAACGGTAGTAGGGGAGTGGCAGTGAGTAAAGATACCGTTCTGGATATATTTTGCTTTGCAACATGCAATTCATGTAATCCACTGGCAGTAGTAAATACAAGTGCTAAAAGCAAAGTAAAAATATACCCTAATCCAATGCAAAATATGCTTACTATTCAGTTACCCGATGAAAATAAAGCATATACCGTTATGATCACCGACATTGCAGGTCGTGAGATTCAATCGTATACAGCAACAAGTAAACTGATGCTGCAAAATATTTCCATAGATAAAGGAATGTATTTGGTGAAAATTTTAGATGACAAAAAAGTATATTCTACAGAAAAGCTACTAGTTGAGTAACGATTGAAACACTATAGTATTAAATATTTATAGCTGTAAAACGAAGCATTAATTGTTCTTATTGCTTCGTTTTCAATTTATTAAAAGTTAATGAAAAGTAATCGCCTTCAAAGAATTCATTTTTTCTGCCTTTTGTTTTTCCTTACTGGGATTACTGCAACCAAGGCACAACTTAATTTTTACGATGTTTCTACACTCGAAAAAATTGAAATAAATTTTGCTCAACCCAATTGGGATTACATGATGGACACTGCAAAAAGTGGATCCGGTGAATATATTTTGGCTGCTACGGTGAGCATAAATGGTAGCACATACGACAGCGTAGGGGTGAAGTACAAGGGTAATAGTTCGTATGATTCAACCTACAAAAAAAATCCTATTCACATTGCACTAGATGAATTCAAAAACCAAAGTTATCAGGGATATACCGATATAAAATTAGGAAACGGATATGCCGACCCATCCCAAATTCGTGAAGTTTTAGCCTATCAAATTCTGCAAAACTATATGGATTGTCCAAATGCAAATTTCGCCCAAGTATACATTAACGGAGTGTATTATGGAGTTTATTCAAATGCCGAAAGCATTAATAAGGATTTTTGTTCGGAGCATTTTTATTCATCTGAAAATACATTTATTAAATGCAATCCGATTGTTATACCCGGCCCTACAACCAAGAGTAATTTGCGTTACAAACCCAATCAAGATAGTAGTGCATATTTTAATTTTTATGAAATTAAATCAGATAATGGTTGGAATGATTTAGTCGCTCTTTGTGATTCAGTTTCCAACCATGCTTCAAATAGTTCAACAAGTATTGATATTGATAAAACTATTTGGATGCTTGCTTTTGACAATGTACTTGTAAACCTAGATAGTTACATGGGCGTTTTTGCGCAAAATTATTACCTCTATAAAGACAATAACAATTTATACAATCCAATTATCTGGGACTTAAATATGGCATTCGGAGGTTTTCCGTTTGTTGGCAGCGGTGCAACAGGAATGGGTAGTTTAACCGTTGCAAACATGCAGCAATTGTCTCCGTCTATTCATGCAAGCGATACCTATTGGCCTTTAATAAATGCAATTCAAAATAATCCTACCTATAAACGTATGTACATTGCACACATGCGTACCATTGTAAATGAATTTTTTTCAAACAACAATTATCTAACCTTAGCACAACAGTTTCAAGGTATCATAGATACAGCCTTAGTAAACGATACTAATAATTTTTACTCCTACACGCAATTTCAAAACGCACTCACCACTAATTATTTTGTGGGTAGTTACACAGTTCCAGGAATTTCAAACCTCATGAGTGCACGCACAACGTATTTGCAATCAACTTCCGAATTTTTGGCGACTACTCCAATTATTTCAGCTGTTGCAGCATCCAATCAAACTCCTAGTTTAAACAGCCAAGTAACTATTACCGCAAATGTTGCGAATACGCTAAGCAATGCAGTATTCATTGGTATACAATCCGATTATACCCATAAATTTACACGGTATCAGATGTACGACGATGGTTTACACAACGACGGAATGGCTAATGACAATGTATACGGCTATGTTCATACCATGAATTCAGTGCAGATACACTATTACATTTATGCTGAAAATGCATCTGCCGGAATTTTTTCTCCGGAACGAGCAGAACATGAATATTATTCCTTGCAAATAGCTTTGCAAACGCCGGTAGCCGGACAAATCGCAATCAATGAATTTTTGGCTTATAATGTAAACGATACAATTGACAATCAAGGCAAACATTCTGATTGGATTGAATTGTATAATACTACGAACGATACACTTAATTTATTTGGTCTTTATTTATCGGATAGCTTTTCAAATCCAACAAAATTTGCTTTCCCTATTAACTCATTGATTATGCCTCAATCATACATGATTATTTGGGCCGATGATAAGAATTACACAGCTACCTCACCTTTTCATTGTAATTTTAAATTGTCGTTAAACGGTGAACGGATTATTTTAAGTAATAGTTTATCAGTAGTGATAGATAGCGTTACCTATGGACCTCAAGCGGCCGACGTATCTATCGGTAGATGCCCCAATGGCACCGGTGCTTTTGTTGCTCAGAATACAACCACTTTTAATGCTTCAAATTGCCCAGCTGGAATTGAAAATTCATTTAAATACTCAACCGGAATTTACGCTTATCCGAATCCTGCAACAAACCAAATTACTGTTGTTATTCCTAAAATTGAAACGAACGAAAACCTTAGGTTGATGGATGCATTGGGGCAAACTTTGCTTCAATTTAAACCACTTAATAAATTTAACATTACAACTGAAGACTTAAATAATGGAGTGTATTATTTAAAATATGGTTCCGAAACACGGAAAGTGGTCATACTAAATTAAGTGTAAATTAACAATTCTATAACTTATATTTGTTGCCTTAGCTTAAAACCTAGTTTAACCAAATGCCACCGAATCCATTCATGAAAAAATTACTAGTTGGATTATTGCTTTTAAGTTTAAATTCTATTGCTCAAATTAGTGAACAATGGGCTAAAAGTTATTCCGCTTCGGGCGATTATTCTGCTAAATTTAACTGTGTTGCAAAAGATAATTTAGGTAATTTTTACGTTGGCGGTTATGTTGTTCAACCATCAAATAACCGCGATTACTTAGTCGCGAAATTAAATTCGTTAGGAGATACGTTGTGGACCAAAATTGTAAGCGGTTCCGATTTTTCCGGAGATGAAGTTACAGCGATTGCTGTTGATAAATTTTCGAATGTTTATGTTACCGGTTTCGCAAATGGAAATGGTACAGGAAACGACATTCTTACCATAAAGCTAACAACCAACGGAGATACTGTGTGGACTAAAATTTATAATCACACTAGTAACGAAGACGACAATGCATATTCCATCGCAGTAGATACAGCAGGGAATGTATTTGTTACCGGTGAAAGCGATAATAATGCTTCTTCAATAGATAATTATTATTACGTAACCATTAAGTATTCTTCAACAGGTGTACAACAATGGGTAAAAAGAGATGGAGTTTCTGGGAATAGCAAAGCTGTAAAAGTACTCACCGATCCGGCCGGAAATTCATACATTACAGGGCTCTATTATACTGGAGGTGATGATAACATAAAAACTGTAAAATACGATCCTTCAGGTGTTGTTGTATGGTCAAAAACTTATGATGGAGGTTCCGATGACCGAGCATTATCAATGGCTATTGATTCTTCATTTGCCGCTGTTTATGTTACTGGTAGAAGCGACAATGGAAATGACGATGACATGATTACGCTCAAATACAGCACTACTACAACTTCTAACAATCCGCTATGGGTGAAAGTATACAACAATGTAGATGATGATAGAGGAGTTGATATTGCTGTTGATGCAGCTGGAAATATATATGTAACCGGTGAAACAGATGCAGATGCTTCGATTAATCGAAACTGGAATTTTGTAACTATTAAATATGCTTCTAACTCTGTTCAACAATGGGCTAAAACCTATAACAGCAGCGGTACTCAAGCTGATATTCCTGTAGGTATTTGTGTTGATGCTAGTGGAAATGTATGTGTAACCGGTGAAAGCGACTTAGACTTGAATCCATTGATTGACAATTACCGTTTTACTACACTTAATTACAACAGCCTTGGTACCTTGCAATGGACTGCAACTTTTGCAGGAACAAGCAATTCTACAGGTGGAGCAGAAGCAATTATTTGTGATGCCTCCGGCAATTTTATTGTGGTAGGAAGTACTGAAAATAACAATACCCAAAAAGATGCAATTGCAATTAAATACAATGCAGCCGGAAGCCCTCTTTGGAATAAAAGCTACCTGGGCTTGGGCGACAATTCAGATAATGCATATAAAATTGTGACCGATGCAGCCAACAATTCATATATTGCAGGATATGCTATTAGCGAAGAAACTGATAGAAATATGTGTTCCATTAAATTCAACACCAATGGCGATACTCAGTGGGTTAAAAAATACAACGGTACTTCTTCTATAAGCAACGAAGTTGCCAATGATTTAGTGATCGATGCTTCAGGAAATGTCTATGTTGCAGGGTTTACTAAAAACTCTGGACAAAGTAATGATGTTACTGTAATCAAATATAATTCAAACGGTGATTCAGTTTGGATTAATAAATACAATAATGCCTTGATTAATGGATCCGATAAAGCGAATTCTATTGCCCTCGACAATAGTGGAAATTGTTACGTTTGTGGATATAGCGAAACAAGCAACAACTTTGTAGTGAGCGATGATTTTTTACTAATAAAATACAACAGCAGCGGGGCACAACAATGGGCAGTGAAATACAATGGTACTGCTAACGGAGAAGACAGAGCCGAGCAACTCTTAATTGGAACTACCGGAATATATGTCAGTGGCAAATCCTGGAATGGTAACTACAACGATTATACTTTAGTGAAATATAATTTTAACGGAGTTCAACAATGGGTAAAGAGCAATACCCTGTTTTTTGGTGATAATAATCCTTCACAGTGTTATTTAGATAATTCTGAAAATATAATTATGGTTGGAAAAGGTACCACTATAGGAAATACCGATTACGACTATTTTACAGTAAAATACGATGCCGCCGGAAACTTACTTTGGAGTAAAATTGTAAATGGTGCTGCAAATGGAAACGATGAAGCAAAGGCCATCTGTGGAGATAGTGCCGGAAATTACTATGTTACAGGATTCAGTGATGTAGACCCAAATTCCGCTCAAATAAATTATGATTATTTTACCATTGCTTACAACAGTAATGGCGATACATTATGGACAAGAAACTATAATGGAAGTGGAAATGGCAACGATAAAGCAACTGCGATTGCTGCTGATGGTGCCGGAAATATTATTGTTACTGGCGAAAGTGAAAATGGTAGCTTAGGTAATTCCAACTTAAATATTGTTACTTTGAATTATTCCTCACTTGGATCATTATTACTTTATGCTAATTACAATGGTACAGGTAATGCAACGGATTCACCTAATGCTATTTCATTGAAAAACGGAAATGTGTTTATTTGCGGAGAAACTTATTCTGGTGCGATCTCTCAAAAAGACATACTTGTGCTAAAATACGATAACTTTAATGTAGGTATTAATAGTTCAGAGCCAACCCATGAAGCAACAATAAAGTTATATCCAATTCCGGTTTTGACAGATTTTCAAGTTGATTTGTCTGATGTTAAAAACCGTTCAAAAAATATGACCTTCGTTTTGTTTAATCCACTTGGTGAAGAAATTGCAAGTTGGTTCTTAAACAATTCAGACGTTCAAAATTTATCGAGAGGGCAAATTAATTCAGGATTGTATTTTTATAAAATTATAGAACAGACAAAAGTACTGGCAACTGGTAAAATTGTTTTTAGGTAAGATTGTAATTGGATAAATTAGTGTTCTACTGCATGTAACCTTAAGTATCAGAATTTACGTTTCAAAAAAAAATTAAGCATGAATAATTATAGTAGGTTCATAAATTTAAAATTTGTACTTCCTGTACTAGCAATTAGCCTATTGTTTGCATCCTGCAAAAAGGAAGCTGGTCCCGGAGGTAGAGCTTCAATTAAAGGCAGAGTTTACGCTGAATATTGGGATAAGTATTTTGTATCCAAACAAGATTCTAGCTATGCTCCCAATGTGGATGTATACATTATTTATGGGAACGAAGCAACTTTTGGCGATAATCAAAAAGCGGCATATGATGGAACTTACGAATTTAAGTATTTACAAAAAGGAACCTATAAAATTTATGCTTATTCTCGCGATTCTAGCGGTGTAGCAACAGGTCAACTAAATACCTATGCTCCTAATATTGCAATTGTAAAAACAGTTGAAATAACAGAACGTAAACAGACTGTTGAAGTGGACGATATAAAAATTTTAAAATAATTTAGTACTAGCTATTCTTCCATGCACCCATCAACTATATCAAAGTTTAAAGGACTCATACAATTTTTATTTTTAGTAGTTTTATTTGTTCAGGATTCATTTGCACAGAGCAGTAAAAAAGTAAAAAATCTGCGTATTAAATCAACTACCGAATGGGTCACAGTTTATTCGGGTGATGAAAAATCTGAAGCCAGAAAGGACACCTATACTGCTTTTGATAAAAATGGAAATACACTCGAGAAAATTGAATATAATCGAGATGGTTCAATAAAAAACAAAGAAACATTTAAATACGATGCTGCCGGCAATGTGCTCGAGGAAACTGCATTTGAAAGTAAGGCCGAGAAAAATTCAAAAGAAGCGAACAATAAAAAAGTTACCTACAAGTATAATTCTAGCAACGATAAAACGGAAGAGAATGTTTATGATGGTGATGGAAAATTAATTCGTAAAACTGTATTTACGTATAATCGAAATGGAGACAAAAGTGCTGAGGTAATAATGGATGCTTCAGGAAAGATTATCAAAAAAATGATTTACACTTATGATGGTAAGGGTTTAAAATCGGAACGTAAAACCTACAATGGCGACAACCAACTCGAAAGTAGTAAAAAATACGATTATACTTTTTAAGTGGAAGAGCTAGACCAAATAATTCAGGCATTTCAACCTATTTCGTTAACCGAAATGGATAGCGTAAAATTAATGGATCGTACCGATACCAAATTTGTTTTTCATATACGCGATTTGAAAAAAATTTTGGACGATATCTCCGGACACTACCGAGCACTTGAAGTGGAAGGATCCCGCTGGAGTCCTTATGAAACATTGTATTTTGATACACCCA
>Ga0075163_10005740_pt1 | contig 16496 bp, 11 predicted proteins | sample JI1023141ADNA_FD_71478 | JGI IMG/M metagenome (GOLD analysis project Ga0075163, IMG submission 71478) | Wastewater effluent complex algal communities from Wisconsin, to seasonally profile nutrient transformation and Carbon sequestration -... | ecosystem: Engineered > WWTP > Effluent > Algae...
TGGCAGCGCGTGGAGTTCCAAATGGCGTCTCGGGCTTCTTTTGGGTTGTTTGGAGGCGACCCCGCATCGTCGGACCGAAACCCCGGATCATCGGGGGCCGACCCCGGATCATCGGGGGCCGACCCCGGATCATCGGACCGAGACCCCGGATCATCGGGGGTCAACCCCGGATCGTCGGACCGAGACCCCGGACGATCGGGGGTCAACCCCGCATCGTCGGACCGGGACCCCGGATCATCGGGGGTCAACCCCGGATCGTCGGACCGAGACCCCGGACCATCGGGGGCCGACCCCGGATCGTCGGACCGGGACCCCGGACCATCGGGGGTCAACCCCGGATCGTGGGACCGAGACCCCGGATCATCGGGGGCCGACCCCGGATCATCGGGGGCCGACCCCGGATCGTTGGACCGAGACCCCGGATCATCGGGGGTGGCCCAAAAACCGTGCGCCGCCGGCCGCCAACCGCCCGCCGAACCCCTCCGCTGACATGGCCACTTGGAACAACGCCCTGTGGAACTCCGGAGCCCTTTGGAGCGAGGTTTTATCGCCCGTTCCCGTGCAAAACAACCAGCAGAAAAACAGACACACCCACATGAACAGACAGAATTATTATCCGACCCGTCAGGCCGATGAACCTGAATGGCTGGGCAATTACGCCCGGCGCGTCCTTGAATTTGGCCCGACCCTGGGCCTGACCTCCGGTGCCATCGCCGCCACGGTGGCCGATGCGCTCTTTCTCAAATACGTCATTGGCGACTGGCTCACAGCCGTGCGCGGGTTCGGGCCGGGCTGCACCCAGGCGCTGAAGAACCTGTCCAGCGGCACCGCCAGCGGAATCTTTGTGCTGCCGGGCTTCACGGCTCCGCCGCTGCCGGGCGCTGATGCCACCGCCACCCCGCCGATCCCGGCCACCGTGCCAGTGGCGGCTGGCGCGCTGAACCGCATCTTCAAGATGGTGCAGGAGATGAAGTCGAAGCTGACCTACAACGACGAAATGGGCCTCATCATAGGCATCGTGGGGTCGGAACAGACACCGCCGCCGCCTGGGACGGCGCGCCCGCGCTTCAAGGTTGAGGTGTTCCGCAGCACCGAGAGCGAAGCCGCGCGACTGAGCTTCTTCAAGGACGGACACATGGGCATGTGGATCGAGAGCCGACGCGGCACAGGCGACTGGGGGTTCCTGGCTATCGACACCGAGAGCCCCTACCTCGACGAGCGCCCGCTGCTCAATCCCACCCAGCCCGAGACGCGCGAGTACCGCCTCCGCCCCTGGGACGACGGCCAGCCGAATGGCGAGTGGAGCGACGTGGCGAAGGTGACGGTGTCGCCGTGAGGTGATTGGTAGGGACACGCTGCGCCGTGTCCGTGAATTTCGGCAAACAGCAAATCGGACGCGGCGCAGCGCGTCCCTACCATCAACAGCCATGCCCTTCGACCCCAACATCCCTCAGGAGAACACGCTCATCGACGCCGCGCAGATGCGCTCGCAGCTCACGAGCCTCAAGGCGCTGATTGATGCAATCGTGACCCTCACCGCCGCGCAAGTCGATGGCGTGACGACGGTGAATCCCAGTGATCCGGCACAGGCGACGGTAAGCATCGCGGCCAACACGCTGCACTTCACCTTTGCCATCCCACGAGGGAACGATGGCACGCAAGGCGGCGCGGGAGCCACAGGCCCTCAGGGACCGCCCTTTGCGCAGGCGATTGTCGATGCGGTGAACACGCTTCTGCCGGGGACGGATGCCACGGTGGGCGTGAGCTTTGACGGCACGAACGTCCACTTCACCTTCGGCATCCCACGCGGCGCGGATGGCATCCAAGGCCCGCCCGGCGAGGTGACGGCAGCGCAACTCGCCGCCGCCATCGTGGGCACAAGCAGCAACACGAATGCCTTGGCCACGATGGACACGCCTTTCACCAACGATCCGCCAACCCTTGCCGATATGGAACTGATGCGGGCGAGGTACAACGAACTGGTTCTAGCCGCACGGAGATAGCGGCGGGGACTTACCCCAGCACCCCCTTCACCAGATTCCCCGCGATGCCGGTGAGGCGCATGTCGAGGCCTTGGAACTTGTAGTTGAGGCGCTCGTGGTTGATGCCGAGGAGGTGCATGAGGGTGGCGTTCAGGTCGTGAACATGCACGGGGTCGCGCGTGATGTTGTAGCTGTAGTCGTCAGTCTCGCCGTAGGTGGTGCCTTTTTTCACACCACCGCCGGCCATGAAGATGGAGTAGCAGCGCGGGTGGTGATCGCGGCCGTAGTTGGTGGCGGTGAGCGTGCCTTGTGAGTAGATCGTGCGTCCGAACTCGCCGCCCCAGACGATGAGCGTGTCCTCGAGGAGGCCGCGCTGCTTGAGGTCCTTGATGAGGGCGGTGGTGGGCTGGTCGGTGTCGCGGCACTGACCGCGAATGGCGTTTGGCAATCCGCCGTGGTGATCCCAGCCCATGTGGAAGAGCTGGATGCAGCGCACATCGCGCTCGGCAAGCCGACGCGCGAGGAGGCAGTTTGCGGCATATGTGCCTGGTTTCTTCACGTCGGGACCGTAGCTGTCGAGGATGTGCTGCGGCTCCTTTGATGTATCCACGAGATCGGGCACGCTCATCTGCATGCGGAAGGCCATCTCGTATTGGGAAATGCGCGTGCTGGTTTCCGGATCGCCAAAGGCCTCGTAGTCGCGCTGATTGAGCGCGGCGAGTTCGTCGAGCATCTGGCGGCGCATTGGACGATCGACCCCGGCGGGATTCGAGAGATACAAAACGGGATCGCCGGCATTGCGGAACCGTACGCCCTGATGCTGCGTGGGGAGGAAGCCGCTGCCCCAGAGTCGGTCGTAGAGCGGCTGATCATCGCGACGACCGGTGCCGAAGGATGTCATCACGACGTAGGCGGGCAGATCGCGATTGGCACTGCCGAGACCGTAGCTGAGCCATGCGCCGATGCTGGGACGGCCGGCGAGCTGGGAGCCGGTCTGGCAAAAGGTGATCGCAGGATCATGATTGATCGCCTCGGTGAACATGGAGCGGATAACGCACATCTCGTCGGCGACGGTCGAGAGATGTGGAAACAGCTCGCTCAACCAGATGCCACCCTGTCCGTGTTGCGCGAACTTGAAGAGCGACGGCGCGACGGGGAACGCCTTCTGCCCCGACGTCATCGTCGTTAGCCGCTGCCCCTGGCGAATGCTGGCAGGCAGATCCTCGGCGCGATGCTTTTCCATCTGCGGCTTCGGATCAAACAAGTCCATCTGCGACGGCGCACCGGATTGGAACAAGTAGATGATGCGCTTGGCCTTGGGCGCGAAGTTGGGGAACTTGCGCATCGGTGCAGCAGCGGACGCCTCATCATGCAGCAGCGATCCCAATGCAGCGGCACCGATGGCGCTCGTGGATTGCTTCAAGAAGACGCGGCGATTGAGGCGATCCTGAAGATGGAGAGCGGAGTCGAATTTCATGACGTATGAGAGGCTGAGTTAATCGCGCGCGACGACGCGGTCGAGGTTGAGGAGGACGGAGGCCGTTGTCGTGTAGGCGGCCAGTTCAGCGGGATTGAGAGTGGCGTCTGCTTTTGTCGCTCCTTGGGCGAGCAAGGCAGCGGCATCGTCGGGCTTTGACTGGTAGAGCGCGATGCGTTTCGCCAGACCAGCGGCGAGTTGCTTCAGCGCGGCAGGCTCGATGTCGCGAGCAGTTGCGCGTTTGTAACCGAAGGCGATGCGTTGCTCGGGGGTGGTGCCGCCTTGCTTCATCATCTGCTGCGCAAGTCCACGCGCAGCTTCGACGAATGTCACCTCATTGAGCATCGACAGCGCCTGCAGTGGCGTGTTGGTGCGACTGCGTTTGACGGTGCAAATTTCACGAGTTGGCGCATCGAACAACAGCATCGTCGGTGGTGCGGCGGTGCGTTTCCAGATGGTGTAAAAGCTGCGGCGGTACAAGCCCTCGCCGGTGTCAGCCTTGTAGCCGCGCAGGTCACCATATTTGCTGGTCTCGTCCCACACGCCTTCGGGCATATACGGCTTCACGGATGGACCGCCGATCTTCGGCACGAGCAGACCGCCAATGGCCAGCGCCTGATCGCGCACGACTTCACCGGGCAGACGGAAGCGCGGTCCGCGCGCGAGCGATCGGTTCTCGGGATCCTTCTCCAGCAGCGCGGGTGTGACCTTCGACGACTGGCGGTAAGTGGCGCTCATCACCATGAGCTTTTGCATCGCTTTCATGTCCCAGCCGATGCGGACAAATTCCGTCGCAAGCCAGTCGAGCAACTCGGGATGCACGGGATACTCCGACTGCGTACCGAGATTCTCGGTGGACTTCGACAAGCCGTAGCCAAAGAATTTCTCCCATGCTCGGTTCACCCACACTCGGGCGGTCAGCGGGTTTGCGGGATCGACGATCCACTTGGCCAGGCCGAGGCGATTGGCTGGCGCGTCCTTCGGCATCGGAGTCAGGATGGCGGGCGTGACCATGCTCACCTTGTCGCCGGGCTTGTCGTATTCGCCTCGCTTCAGCACAAAGGCATCGCGCACCGGACCTTCCTTCATCACCATCACGGACGGGACGGTGCGCTCAAATTTCTCCAACTCCGCCTTCGCGGAAGCGAGTGCGAAGTCTGCGTCACGCAATGGGCCGTCAACGCTGCTGCGGAAGTATTTCTCCAATTCAGCGCGCTGCTGCGGAGTGCGGTTCTCGGTCGGCGTCTTCATCACGGCGAGCACCGCCGAGGGTGGTCCGCCGGTGCCATCGAGACTGGCGAGCGCAGGTTCAGCATCGGTGGTCGAGAGTCGGAAGCGACCGACATTGTGTCCGGCAAACTTGGCCTGATGAATCATCCGCACGGTGAGAGTCGCACCGGCAGGAACCTTCACAGCCTTGTCCACGATGAACATCGCCTTGCGATCCACGCGCTTCTTCGGGTCGTTTCCATCAATGGCCCAGCCGTTTGATGCATCCTTGTCGAGGAGCAGTTTCACGTCATAGCCCTTCTGCGAGTAATCAGCCTCGGCGCGCGTGAAGGTGATCTTCTCCGGCTTTTTCAAGCTCGGCGCGCTGATCTCCGCCTCAATGCCGCTGAGGACAAAGTTGCCATTGAAAGCGCGACCAAGACTTTGATTCGGCAACGTGGGATCAGTCAACGCCTCAAGAAGCAGCCCGGTGAACGTGCCCTCGGCCAGCGGCGATGTGATCGTGTAGGTATCCGCGTTTGGATTACGGCCACCGGCGATCCACGAGGCATCGGGCAGCTTGCGCAGAGCGGCACCACCTTTGGATTTCGCTTCCTTCACCGGCAGCACTTCCCACATCTGCTTCTTTGCAGCTTCGGGACTCTCCATGTCAGCCTCCCAGCTTGCGACAAGATTGGGAAGTTGAAGCTGTGTCTCCGTGACTTTTGACTGCGCAGCGTCGATCGCCTTCCTGAGTTGCGCGAGCTGCTTCTCGTCGTCCGCGTCGGGCACTTCGATCACCGGCTCCGAATTGCCACCACTGCGATTCGATGCACCCTGGATGGTTCCGCTCTCGGCTACATTGTTGAAAAACGCGAAGAGCGAATAAAAATCCTTCTGCGTTAGCGGATCATACTTGTGATCGTGACAGCGGCAGCAGTTCATCGTGAGTCCGAGCCATGTGAAGCTGGTCGTCTCCACGCGGTCGATGATGTTTTCAATGCGCCACTCTTCCGCGATGATGCCGCCCTCGCCGTTCAGGCGATGATTGCGATTGAATCCTGTCGCCACAATCTGATCGCGCGTCGCGTTTGGAATCAAGTCACCACCGATCTGCTCGATGGTGAACTGGTCGAAGGGCTTGTTGTCGTTGAACGCCTTGATCACCCAATCACGCCACGGCCACATGGCGCGGCTACTGTCGGTTTGGAAACCGTGGCTGTCGGCGTAGCGCGCAAAGTCGAGCCACTGCATGGCCATCCGCTCGCCGTAGTGCTCGGACTTCAGGAGACGATCCACCACGTTTTCATAAGCTCTCGGTGATGTGTCTTTCTCAAACGCCGACACTTCCTCGGGCGTCGGCGGCAGTCCGGTGAGGTCGAGCGTCACGCGGCGGAGCAAAGTCGCGCGATCGGTCTCGGGTGAAAGCTTGAGCCCTTCCTTTTCCAGTCGTGCCGAGATCAAGGCGTCGATGGCATTTCCAGAACCCGGAACCTCCACCCTGACCGGTGGAATGAACGCCCAATGGCCCTGATACTCCGCGCCTTCACTGATCCACTGGCGCAGGATGACTTTCTCCTCGCTCGTGAGCGGCTTGCCGTCTTTCTCCGGCGGCATCACGTCATCATCGTCGTGTCCGAGTTCCACACGCGCGATGAGCTGGCTTTGCTCTGGCTTGCCCGGAATGATCGCGATGTCGCCAGACTTCGCGGGCTTAATGGCATTCTCGCGGAGATCGAGCCGCAGTTCGCCTTTGCGGTGGCCGGCGTCCGTACCGTGACAGTGAAAGCACTTCTCATTGAGAATGGGGCGCACGTCGCGGTTGTATTGCAGCTTCCCCGCGCCCAGCGTCTGCGAGGCAAACATGGCTAGCGGCAGGGCAATCAAACGAAGGGATCGAACAGTCATATTTTGAAAAGCGTAGCTGGCGGACGATGCGTAACCCACCGAAAGGCGTGAAACCGGACAAGGAATCCAGTCCATGTGACCCATAACGGTGGAGCCACTTCGTTCTAGTCAGCCAGCGCATGGAAAGACACATGAATGCCAGAATTGGACAAATCACGCCGTCCAACTCAGTATCACTCTCATGAAGCGCCTCATCCTCCTCGCTCTCGCCACCCGTTCACTCGCCGCCGATCCGACGCTCGATGCTGTCTCAGCCATCGTCGCCAAAGAGAAAGACTCGCTCATCGGCCTCTACCAGCATCTTCATGCCAATCCCGAGCTGTCGTTTCGCGAGGAGAAAACCAGCCAGCGAATGGCGGAGGAAATGCGGAAGCTGGGCTTCGAGGTGACGGAGAAAATCGGTGGCTGGGGCGTGGTGGCGGTTTTGAAAAACGGACCCGGCAAGACGATCCTCGTGCGCACCGACCTCGATGCACTTCCGGTTCGCGAGATCACCGGACTGCCGTTTGCCAGCAAGGTGAAGACGAAGGACGACCAGGGCAACGAAGTCTCCGTGATGCACGCCTGCGGCCACGACATGCACATGACCTGCTGGGTCGGGGCAGCCAAAGCGCTCGTCGCGATGAAGGACCAGTGGAAGGGCACTCTCGTTTTCATCGGTCAGCCGGCCGAGGAGCGCAGCGGCGGCGCAGCACCGATGCTGAAGGATGGGTTGTTTGAGAAATTCCCGAAGCCCGATGTCTGCCTCGCGCTGCACTGCTCGTCCGAGCTGGCGGCCGGCACGCTTGGCCTCACTCCGGGAGGCGCGACGGCCAGCGTGGATAACATCGACATCATCGTGCATGGCGTCGGAGGTCACGGCGCGCAGCCACAGGCGACGAAAGATCCTATTGTCACTGCCTCCCAGCTTGTGATCGCCTTGCAGACCATTGCGAGCCGAGAGACACATCCGCTCGACGCCGTGGTCGTCACCGTCGGCTCCATCCACGGCGGCACAAAGCACAACATCATCTCCGACAAGGTCGAGCTTCAGCTCACCGTGCGCACGACGAGTGAGGAAACGCGCTACAAGGTTTTGGAAGCCATCAAGCGCATCGCGCGCGGCGTCGGACTCACCGCCGGGCTGCCCGAGGACCTGCTGCCCGAGGTGAAAACCAATGATCTCTATACGCCGGTTTTGATGAACAACGGCCCCGTCACGCAAAAGCTCCAACGCCTCTTTGAAGACAACTTTGGCAAAGACAACATGAAGGAACGCAAGCCCACGATGGGCGGCGAGGATTTCTCCCGCTACGGCATGACCGCCGACAAGATTCCAATCTGCATGTTCTGGCTCGGCACAACCGCTGCCGACAAGGTGCGGGAATCAGAGAAGACCAATCAACCGCTGCCGAGCTTGCACTCACCTTTCTTCAGACCCGATGCGGAGCCTGCGATGGAGACTGGGGTGAAAGCGATGACTCTCGCGGTGCTGGAGTGCTTGAAGTGAATTCAGCCCTCAAGTCGGAACGACACGCGCACGACCGCAGATGACTGAACGGCCCTGCCGCCAGACTGCCCTGGCGCGAAGTTCCATTTCCAAACGCAGACGACTGCTGCTTCATCGAGATCCGTGTGACCGCTGCTGCGGTAGAGGGTGCTCGATTCAACACGGCCGGCTACGCTGACTCGCACACGAACAAGAACAATGCCCTCCTCACCACGCTTCTTGGCGGAGTAGGGATACACTGGGATTCGCGTGGCGATCGGCCTTGGAGCGGTTGCATTGCCCGATCCGACACCGGAGCCTGACGAGCCACGCGATCCCGATCCGCCTCCGCGCTTCCTCGTGTGGCTGGTGACTTTTTTCGTCGGTGGTGCATCCGGTGACGCCGACTCAGCCTGCTGCGCCGTCTTTTTTTCAGGCAGACGCAGCTCTGGCAGATCAGCCTGCGGCTCGGGTGGAGGCAGGGAGAAATCCGTGTGCGCGGCAGCCATGACGCGCTGCTGCTGGGCGGGCAGCGCAGGGCGGATCACGCTCGAGGGCGTGATCCGGGGTTGCGCCGGAGAAGCAACCTGCACCGACAATGACATCTCTTCTTCATCGCCAGCAGAAGCGGCGGGCCCGGCTTCACCGCCGCCCGATCCCGTCACGAAATGCGCGGCTAATGCGAACGCAGCCGCGTGAAGGGAGACGGAACCGAGGAGCGTGAGCCATGATGAGCGCGGCGTGCGAGACCGCACGAGCGAACGGCCCACCGGCATGAAAGCCCTTGGTGCGCGTCCGTCCGATTTGATCTCAGCGTTCATCATGGTCACAACCTCCGGTCCAACCCGACCAAGTTCTTCAAATGTGTCAACGACGGCCCGACAACGGCGAGTTCCCGGTTTTCTTCGAGGGGCCGCCAAAGTCGTAACCGACGCCGCACCCAGCCGGGCTGATTGTAGGCACCGGTAGTTGCATCGACGGAGGTGTAACCCACGGCTTCGACACCACCGACGACAGGTGGCTCTTCAGCCGCAGCCGACAAACATGACGCGAAGCACAAGCCCGTGAGCGCGACGACAGTTTTGATCTTGGTGCTTCGAGAACTCATGCGGAGCGATTATCCCGAAAGAGGCATCCTGCCTCAAGAATCAATTCCCCAATTGGACTTCAAGATGGGGGTTGGGACATTTTTTGCCCCTCGGTAAAGCCGGGGTGGCAGAAAATGCCCCGCTCAAGCCCACTTCCCGCCGTTTTTCACGAAGGCGAGGATTCGCTTGTCATCGTCCTCGGCGGCCCAGACTGCGCGGAGGAAGTCGGCTGGATGGATGTCGTGACGTGAGCAGAAGGCACGGTCACCACCGCAACCGAACATGGTGTCGGGATCCATCTCGCCCCGCAGCTTCGCGCGCGCCTTGGCGATGATCCGAGGGAGCCAGACGATGCCGTCCATCTCGGCGGTCTTTGCCGGAAGTTCGGAGGGCGTGACGATCTTGTCGCTGGTTTTTCCATGCTGGACCGCGCTCAGGAAATCACGCCTCGCTGCGGCGATGAGCAGCGCGGTTTCAAAGCTCGGTTCGCCTCCACCAGCATTCGCGTGGTCATCGACAAAATCAAAGAACTCGCGTTCGCGGTAACCGATGGACTTGAGGAAATCCTTGTCCCCTGCGCTGAACCAGGACGACGGATCAGTCTCGCCCGCTTGGTATCGTTTCAGGCACCGGTCAAAAAGGGCGCGGAAGGTGGTCTGCCAAGTGTAGTTGGTCATGGATGGATTTGGGTTGATGGGGTGGGTCAAAAGCGATGACAGGGTGTTGGTTCAGCGCTGATCGTCAAGAGAGGACGTCATTGGGAACACTTTCAGGGGCGCACGGATTGGTTTGCCACAGGTCCGAAATGGCATTTTCAGCACAGCACCACAATCTCAAGAACAAATTGGCCCTTACGATCTGGCCGAGTCTCCGGTGCATCCGAGGCATTCCATCGCTTCTTTCTGTGGTTTCCACCATTTCCCGGCGGCATCATTCGCCGCAATTCGGTGGGAGGCGAACAGTCATAAAAACAACTAAAACATTGATCTTGTCCCCAAAATTATTTAGATTGGTAAAATAAATCGCATTTTTGATTGAAAATGTTTTTATAATTACCATATTTCACATGTGCTGACCAACTTTCATCCATCACCTCAAGCACCTTCCCGCTTATGCCATTTACCATCCGCAGCCTCTTTCAACAGGGCAACCCCGAAGGCCAAAGTGCAGGCGCTGTTGGTCTCTTGGAGCCCGAAGTTCCAAAGGCCAGCGGTCAATCCAACGGAGGTTTGCCCATTCCAATGAGCAGCCCGTTCGGAATGGAAGTGCCGCCCGCGAGTCCGTTTGGCGGTTCTTTGTTTAAGACTCGCGAGGCAGAAGGCGGTGGTGGTGCTCCCGTGCAGATCAAGCCTACGGCAGGCTCGCCCTTCTCCCCAAGCGGTGGCGGACAATCAGCCGGACTCACTGTTGCCGATGTGCTCCCTCAGTTGCCGCCGGAACTGGCCAAGGCCAACTCTCTCCCGCCTGATCAGCCGATCACGCTTGCCCCACATTTGATCGAGGCGGCTCTAAGCAATGGTCGCGCGGCCATACCCATCTTCGAAATCTATCGCGTGTGCCCGGCGATCTTCCAGACGCCGGTATCTCCTCAAGATCCCCGGCAGGTTCCGCTGCCTGCGGCCAAATTGCCCTCGCTAATCGCTGCCTCGCAGGGTCATGCTCCAGCCCAGGCCCCTGCGCCATCACCGTTTGGCCAAGCGAGCCAACCTCCTGCAATGCCGAGCCCCTTTGGGAACACCCCGGCGGACATTCCGGGCTCTGCTCCGAATCCTGACCCGACCGCGGCACCGCGTGCCTTGTCATCACTCCCGCCACGTCGTGAGAACGGAGCGCCACCACTGGCGGGCGTGGCCTCGCCCTTCGGAGCCGCGTCGCCACCGCCGCCGCCTCCTGGGCCGTTCGCTGCCGCATCACCTTTCGGAGCCGCCCCTGCGCCCGTTGCAGCGGCTCCCGCGAGCCCGTTTATCTTTGAACCTGCGCAACCACCAGCTGCGTTTCAGGCTCCGACCTTTGGCTCCCCTCTTCCGATCGCGCCTCCGTCTCCCGCTCCCGTTATGACCGCGCCACAGCAGCCCGCGCAGGATGCCCCCGCGCCGGGTTCTCTCGGTGCATCGCTTTTCGGTTCCGTGTCCGCTCCGACGCAGAAAGCGGCACCGTCGCCGTTTGGCATGCCAGCCCCAGCTGCACAAGCCGAGACACCCCCTGCTCCGGCCTCTCCCTTTGGTGCCTCGCCCTTTGCCCAGGCGGCACCACCGCCGTTTGCACTGACCGAGCCGGAGCCCGCTCCGCAAGCGCCCGCGCCATCGCCTTTCCACGCAGTTCCCGCACCGATGCCAGCCATGGCTCCTGTGCCCCAGGCCGCACCCGCACCCACTCCGGTCGCGAGCGGTGCTCCGCTGAAGCTCTCGCTGGCAACGTTGCTCAAAGGGTACAACAGCACCGAGCTTGGCTTTGACCCCGCTATGGTTCCGTCGTGGATCATGACATCGGTCCCCTCGTCCGCCATTCAGGAACAAATGGCTTCCGGCAACGTCCAGGTGGAACTCGGTCTCCTCATCGACGGCACCACGGACATCGGTTTCAGAAACGTCCTCGCCCCGGCGCGTCGGGACATGAAGATCCATCTGCCCGCGAACGAGCTTTTCCACGGCCTGCCAGCCTCGCCAACACCACCCGCGCCGACCTTCGCCGCTCCGCCTGCACCTGCACCGGCTGCCCCCGCACCCGCGCAGGTCTTGCCGGTGTCGCCGCCCGCCATGCCTTCGGCACCGCCGCCGCCACCTGCCTCACAGCCGCTCAATCCCTTTGCTGCGGCGAAACTTGCACTGTCAGGCCCTCTTCATTCATCGCAGACCGCAGGCGCGACTTCCGGCCCGATCCAACCCAAGCCGAATGCGAATTTCGGATTCACCATGCCGACGCCGGCTCCTGCACCCGTGCCGGAAAATCCAGCGCCCGTGCAACCGAAGGCGGTCACCGCATTTGATCCGTTTGCTGCCACCACAGCTCAAAACTGGAGTGGCCAAACGACGGTCCCCTCGGCAATCCCGCCGACGCAGACGGCCGAAGGGTTCAGCAGCGATCAGCTCTTCGGTGGGCCACCCGCTCCGCTGCCAGCGCCGAGCCCAGAACCCCTCCCCTTCTCAGCGCAACGTCCTGCCGAACCTGCCCCCGCGCCACCCATGCCGGAGGCACCCACTTTCACCGCCCTCCCAGGCATTCCCCCGCCCCCCACACCACCGTCGGGCACACGTTTCCTCACCGGCACTGCCTTGCAATCGGGCGGTGCTTATCCGTCGTTCCTGCCTCCTCCCATCCCTCGCCCGTTCAGCGGACCGCTCAGATCCCCCGCACCAGCGTCCGAGCCGATGCCGACGTTCGAGGCACCGCCGCCCGCGCCCGAGGCACCTCCGGCTTTCTCCCTTCCCACTGCACCACCACCTCCAGCGTTCTCATTCCCCACGGGGCCGACACCGCCTTCCTTCTCGCTTCCTAGCGCGCCGCCGCCACCTTCATTCTCCGCCCCCTCCGCTCCGTTGGCCCCGCCTTCGGTGCCGCTCGCACCGCCTCCGCAGGCATCCGGTCCCATCCTGGGCATCGTCCCCGTGGATGCGGGAGACATGGAGCAGGTCATGCTCCGCGCGCTCCTCGGGGTGAACGAAAAACTCACCGTCGATCGCGTCGTCGATCTCATCTCGCGGCTTCCCGGCATCGCCGCGTGTGCCTGTGTGAATGGGGCCAGCGCCGTCTCCCACGGTGGAGCCTCCCAGGCCGCGCAAGACTTCCAGCGTCAGGCTGGCGATCTCGCGCGCAGCATCCAGACCCTCGCCCCACTCATCGGCATCGCTGGTGCGGAGACTTTCTCCATCAACACCAACGACCGCCTCATGACCTTCTCCTTCCACGCGCCCATCGCTCTCGGCGTGCTGCATGAGAAGAACGACCTCGCCGTCGGACTGCGCGACAAAATCACCCTTGTCGGTCGCCAACTCGCCCTCATCGTCACCAAGACCAGTGGCCCCAACGCCTGATCCATCATGCCCACCGTCAATCACGAAGACCGGAGCGTAAGCTTCAAGATTGTCTATTGCGGCACCCCGCTCTGCGGAAAGACCACCAACATCGCCCAGCTCCACGCCAAGCTCGACCCCGGCTCCCGCAGCGATCTCATCTCACTCTCCACCGCCGCCGACCGCACCCTCTTCTTCGATTTCCTCTCCGTCGAGGCACCCGCCATACCAGGCTACCGCACCACCTTCCATCTCTACACCGTCCCCGGCCAGATCACTTACAACGCCACGCTCCAACTCGTGCTGCGCGAGGCCGACGCCGTTGTCTTCGTGGCCGACTCCCAGATGGACCGTCAGCGCGCCAACATCCAGGCCTTTCAAAACCTCGAAGCCAACCTCCGGCTCAACGGCTCCTCACTCGACACCCTCCCCGTCGTCCTCCAATACAACAAGCGCGACGTCCCCAACGCCGCTCCGGTCGAGTACCTTGAGTTCCTCCTCAACAACCGCCCGCGCCGCTTCATCAGCTTCGAGGCCGAGGCCAAGAAGGGACGCAATGTCGTCGCCACCCTCAACGCCGTCTCCCAGGCCGTGCTCATGAATTTCCGCAACCAGATGGCCGCTCAGAACGGCACCGTGCCCGCACACCTGATGACCGCAGCGAGGTGAGTTAGTGGGACGGTAAGTCAGTCGGTCAGTAGAACAGCAGGATAGTTAGAGACCCAATTCCCCATCTTACTTGGCTCCACCTTCCCTTTCGTCACTCCACACTCGTCATCCCCAGCCCCATGAACACCCCCGCACACGACTGCCTCAACGGACTTCTCGACCTACCCGGCGCGCAGAACGTCCTGCTCATTGATCACACTGGCGATTGCCTCGCGCACATCGGCCCCACACAGCTCTCACCTGCAAAGCTCACCGTCTGGAGCGTCCTCGCCCGCGCCTCCTTCAGCGCCGGAGACGAGCTAGGCCAGCGCGCCGAAGCCGGCTCCTGCCAGGAGATCACCAATCTCCACGAGCGCGGCGGCTCCATCCTCCGCCTCGTGCCCGGCGGTCAACTGCTCGTCCTTCACTTCGACTCCACCCCCGCCCTCGGCACCCTCCGCCTCGCCGTGCGCGAGGCCGCCGAGAAGCTCGCCACGCACATCCTCCCCGCCGCGCCCGAGCCCACCCGGCTCGACATCGCCACGCTCAGCGACTCCATGCCATCCACCATCGGAGCCGTCCTCTTCGAGGCCTATGAATCCACCGAGGACGAAGACCACGCGCTGCACCACGCCATGATGTGCCACGAAGACTGAGCCACCCGCGCTCAGCAAGGCCTCCTGCAAGCAGGCCCGTGCAGACACCTCTGCCACCAGCCGCATCCGTTTCATCATCGGCCCAGCACGATGCACACCTCCCGACAGCAACTCGCGGGGATCCTAGTCGGCCTCACCCTCGCAGTGGCGGATGAAACTCTCGCGAACGGGCAAACCGCAGCGATCATCTCCCTCCTCACGTTAGCCACGCTCCTCTTGATCGGCTGCATTCGCGGGCAGCACAGCCCGGTCTGGTTCCGCACCACGCTCTCCGTGCTCATCCTCTATTGGGCCTACGGCACCTGCATCACCGGGCGCACCATGGAGCCACATCTCACCGGCACCACCTTTGGGCTCGCCCTTTTCACCTTCTTCTTTGCCGGCGTCTGGCCCGGGCTCGCACTCCTCCGCTTGTGGCCACTGCGCATCGGAGTCCGGTTACTCCTTGCCCTATTCCCCACCGCCTTCCTCATCGCCGCACTCGTCGCCGATACTGAAGAGCGCCTCTTTGTTCAAAAGCATCGCCTCACCGGCATCGGCCCGACTGCCCGCTGGACGGTCCCCCAGCACTGGCTGGCCTACGATCAAAAAGCACAGCGCCTCACCGGCTCAGACTGAGCGCTTGCTCATCACCGCTCGGCTTCGTCCTCTCGCTTATTCTCAAATATAGCGTCCAAGCACGAGCACGATTCACGGTCCTCCTTTCCCATCAGCTCGTGTTGCAATCCAGTTGAGTTGATGGGTGCCGGAGGCACCAAGGAAGGCCGGTGGCGATAACCACCGGACCCAGATTACACAACCCCGTGCCTCTGAAAGGAGGCGTCTCGCAGGCACGCTGGGATGGCTCGATGATTGATGCGACCACGGTTAGCCATTCGATCTCTTCCGGCGTCCCTCCGGGACGCCCCCGTGGACGAAGGTCATCTGTTCATTGGTGATCCGGTGGTTCTCGCTCGCAAAGCCTCACTTCACAACCGGCTAATTTCCATCATGCCTCCGGCATCAGACCAACCCAACAACCTTCCTAAGGAATCACTGAATAATGAAACACCGCCAGAGATTAGGATGGCGCGAGAGAACTGAATCAGAAGGGTTTCCTCTCGCGCCTTTTTGAGCTCTTGCGGTGCCGAATGATTTGATCAGCGTTTCCCTAAAGCGCACCACCAGCGCTGCCCGGATGATGAGAAGGAAAGAAGCTTGTCTTGTTCGGCTGTTTCTGGTCTAATCTGGCTTCATGAATGTCTTCACCGGCTTTCGCGGGGCTGAGAACGTCGAGTGGACGCGATTGGCATCCGGATTGGGCCGGGCAGCGGCAGAGCGTTTTCTTCCTGCTGAGGCAGCACTGATCAATGCGGACGGCTCGAGTCTGACTCGAAGACACAATGCCGCGAAGGTTTTGTTCGTTCAGCATCGCCCGAGACATGGGCGGATTCAGCCTGCGGATCATTGCGAGATGCTGACCGTGCGTGGCGACATCACTGGCTGTGAAGAGGCTCCCGCATCGTCGCGAGAGGGCACGCATGGGACGTCTAGGCAAGTGGCGGCGGGGTTTGCATCGTCTCCAGTGCCAGTTGCAAAGCCCCGCATTCTGGCGAATGCCCCTACACCGCGTCGCGTAGGCTCGTTCGCCAGAACGAGGGAGTCGGGAGATTCAGCACTTGGCTCTCCAGCGCGAGAAAATCATGTTCCCTTTTCGAAAGGGATTCGTCCTCGGCTAGGTTTGCTGCATCCCTTTGGAAATGGGAAAGTGACCTTTTTGCATTTCCATCGTCCCTTTCACAAAGGACTTCTCCCTTTGTTCCTCTCTTGCATTCCCTTGTTAGTAAGGACTTTGTCCTTTCAAAAATGGCTAATTCCCTTTTACAGCGGGAGTTATGACCTTCTGCCATGGCAAGTTCGCTTTTCCAAAGGGACTCACAAGCTGATCGGAGGGCATGATCCCTTTCTAGATGGGAATTGCGGCTTTATAAATGGTATTGTTCCCCTTGGCAAAGAGAGCAATCCCCTCTTGAAAATGCCCCATCCCTTTTCCAAAGGGATTACAGCTAGA
>Ga0075163_10005741_pt1 | contig 16494 bp, 13 predicted proteins | sample JI1023141ADNA_FD_71478 | JGI IMG/M metagenome (GOLD analysis project Ga0075163, IMG submission 71478) | Wastewater effluent complex algal communities from Wisconsin, to seasonally profile nutrient transformation and Carbon sequestration -... | ecosystem: Engineered > WWTP > Effluent > Algae...
GCATCTACTAGCTTGAATAACGGCGAAAATCTTGTGATCTGCAGAAGCAACGCGCTTTTCGAATCACAATACCCCGAAATCACAAATCATTTGGGTAGTTTCGATTTTGGTCTAGATGAAATAAACGAAATGCTCAGGCTTTACGACCAGAATGGCAAACTATACTTTTCCATGATTTATAGTTCTGATTCAACATGGACTCAACTTCCAAATGGACAAGGCTTCACTCTTGAATTGCAGGATAGCTTAGGCAACTATAATAGCGCCAGCAATTGGATAGAAGGCTGCGCTCTTGGTTCACCTGGTGAATATTTTGCACCATGCGAAGTAGTAGACAATGTGTCAAGTTTCGATGACAATGAAAACTCAATCCACGTTTTCCCTAATCCAGCTGCAGATTTTGTGGTGGTTCATATAAGCAAAGACTTCACTTCCAAAGCCCAATTGAGAATATTTGATGGACTAGGTCGAGTTGTCTCACCTCAATCAATAAATCGCTCAGAATTTGGATTCAACGTAAATATTTCGAATCTAAGTGAAGGCTGGTATATTATCGAAGTAGAACAAGACTCCATCATCAAGAGAAATAAATTCTTACATCATTAAGTCTCTAACATATATAAAAGTGGACGCCTCTGAGCGTCCATTTTTTTTACCCCAGATTTCACGATAGCCTTCTGGGTTATACAAAAGAAAGAGGCTACCCGCCCGGATAGCCTCCTAACCAAATCCCACACAACCAACTTCATCTTCATATACACTAAAACCAATCTCACCAAAACCCTACAACCGCATTACAAAATCATAAAGAACGTAAGCCAGTTTTCAGGTAGTTGAAACACCTTACACTATTTCTACTTGTCTAACCTTGTTTTTCACTTCTTCCAATTTCTTCGGCAAGGCAACGCTCAAAATACCATTGTTATAATTCGCCGCAATTGCCTCTGGATCCACTGTTTCAGGAAGGCTGAATGACCTGCTGAAAGAATTGTAATTGTATTCTTTTCGTGTGAATTTTTCATTCTCCACATTAACTTCTGATTTCTTCTCTGAAGAAATCGTCAAGGTATCTTGCTCAATCAAGATTTTGAAGTCTGACTTCTCAAGGCCAGGTGCCGCCAATTCAATTACGAATTTCTCCTCAGATTCACGGATATTCACCGCTGGAAAATGAGTAGAACGAGAAACTGGCACTCCGAATAAATTTTTTGCAAATGCGTCATCGAAGAATGTTTTAGCTGCGATGGAAGGAACCATCATGTTGCGATATTTCATTGTCATTTTTTTAAGTTTTAAATATTTCCCTCCCCACTGCAACACAGAGACCACTCCCATTTTCCTGCAATTATTTCATGTTTTGAAAAAACTTAAAGTCAAAATTTCTGAATCACATGAAAAATCAGGTCAAAAAGTCTACTGTACGAGCATTCAAATAGGTGCGGCTAGTGATTAGCTTTACCGACAAAATATGCCGCTTACATTTAAAACAGAACATATCGACACCGGAAGCTCAGCGCGTGCCGGAATGATAACAACAGACCACGGTCAAATACCCACGCCTATCTTCATGCCAGTTGGGACTGCCGGCACTGTTAAGGCAATTACTCAGCAAGACTTGACTCATGATGTGGACGCAAAGATTATCCTTGGCAATACATACCATTTATATCTGAGACCCGGTACAGAAATTCTCCGAGCAGCAGGTGGCCTTCATAAATTCAACGGATGGGATCGTCCAATACTAACAGATAGCGGAGGTTATCAGGTTTATTCACTTTCTGAAAATAGAAAAATTACAGCAGAAGGTGTAAAATTCAAATCTCATATTGACGGATCTGCGCATTTGTTCACGCCCGAAAATGTGATGGATATCCAGCGAATAATTGGCGCAGACATTATCATGGCATTTGATGAATGTCCTCCATATCCGTGTGATAAAGACTACGCATCAAAGTCACTTCAAATTACCAATCAATGGCTCGATAGATGTTTTAAACGCATCAACGAAACCGATCCGATTTATGGCCATCATCAGTCCTTGTTTCCAATTATTCAGGGAAGCGTTTTTCCCGATTTACGAAAAGCAAGTGCGGAATTTGCCGCGTCGAAAAACGCGGAGGGCAATGCAATAGGAGGATTAAGTGTAGGAGAACCACACGAAATGATGTATGAGATGACATCACTTGTATGTGACATTCTTCCGAAAGACAAACCAAGGTACTTAATGGGTGTAGGCACTCCTGTAAACATTCTTGAATCCATTGCTCTCGGAGTAGATATGTTTGATTGTGTAATGCCAACTCGCAACGCGAGAAATGGACAATTGTTTACTTGGAATGGCATCATGAATATGCGCAACAAAAAATGGGAGAATGATTTCTCGCCACTAGACCTAGATGGAGAAAGCTTCGTTGATTCTTTCTATTCAAAAGCTTATGTGCGCCATTTATTTGTGGCCGAAGAAATTCTTGCACTACAAATTGGGACTCTGCACAATTTGAATTTCTATCTACGTTTAGTTCGCAAAGCACGCGAGAAAATAATTGAAGGAACATTTGCTTCTTGGAAAAATGACATGGTCAAAAAACTTGCAGTTCGACTCTGATGCTCAAAAAGCTCGATCTATATATCATTAAAAAGTTCCTTGGAACTTTTTTCTTCATGATCGCTGCATTCATGGTCATCGCTATTGTTTTTGACATCAGTGAAAACCTCGATGAATTCCTAAAATCGAGCGCTCCATGGTACAAAATCATTACAGATTACTATCTCAATTTTTGTTTTTACTTCGCAACTTTATTGAGTTCATTTATTGTGTTCCTCACCATCATTTGGTTTACAAGTAAATTAGCTCAGCAATCTGAAATAATTGCCATACTCAGCGGCGGCATTAGTTATAGAAGATTTGTGCGACCATATTTTGTTGCCGCTGCCATTCTAGTTGCTTTGATGTTGCTGCTTTCTCATGTTGTAGTGCCAAGAGCCAATAGAGTCAAGTACAACTTCGAAGTTGCATTTCTTAAAGACCCTCTGACTGTGGCTGAAAGGAATGTGCACCGTGAAATAGAGCCCGGTACTATCGCGTACTTCTATGCATTTCATCCTGAAACAAACTCTGGTGACAACTTCTCAATCGAAAATTGGGAGAACGGTAAATTGAAGAAAAAACTGATGGCTTATAGCGCACAGTATAATGCACAGGAAAAAACATGGACCATTACCAATGCATCGATACGTCATTTTTTGGATGATGGAAAAGAAAAAATTGAGAAGCGTTCTCGAATCGATACGATTTTGCCGATGGATGATCAAGACTTCGGTCTGCGTGCAGAAATCGCAAGTGCTATGACACTTTCAGAACTCAATGAATTTATTGCAGAACAAAAATTAGGTGGTTCAGGGCGTGTCGCACAATTCGAAATTGAAAAATACAACAGGACAGCGGGTCCCTTCGCCATATTCGTACTTACATTAATTGGTGTATCCATTGCTTCGAGAAAACAACGCGGTGGAATTGGGCTTCATCTGATGCTCGCTGTTGTAATTGGTTTTGTATTCGTTTTCATTTCTCGAATGACAACAGTGAGTGCAATGAATCTTGGACTATCAGCATCAATGGCCGTATGGATTCCGAATTTTTTATTCCTTTTTGTTGGAATATTTCTTTACTCCAAAGCCCAGAAATAAAAAAGTTCGTGCAAATCATTAAAGCAGTCCAGCAACCGCCTTTACCGAAAAATAATTTTTTAATGAATGTGGTATTTCAACATGTGAATTGAAAATACCATATACAGCCGAGCCACTTCCTGACATGGCGGCGTATGTTGCTCCAGCCTCTATCAATTCACTCTTGATGAATCCTATCTCTGGAAATCTGTCAATCATGAAAGGTTCAAAGTCGTTGCGAACATGCCGTTGCCATTCGTCTATTGGTTGCTTCAATAGTTCTTTCAGATTGTGAGGAGCTGCTTGCGGATGTATGTTGCGATACGCTTCGAAGGTGCTTATATGTATACCCGGATGCACCACTACTATTGGCATACCATCTAGGCCAGTTTCGACAACCTCCATGACCTCTCCCCTACCAGACACAAATGCGCTTTTATTATCAATAAAAAATGGACAATCACTGCCAAGCATAGCTGCTCTTACTTTTAATTCATCAGGAGAAAGATTGAGTTCGAAAAGACTATTCAAACTTTTGAGAGTGAATGCAGCATCCGAAGAACCACCACCGAGACCAGCGCCAATCGGGATATTCTTAAGAAGAAATACTTCCACACCGGGAATGTCGAATTCTTCTTTTAGCAAATTGTAAGCCTTCACACAAAGATTGTTTTCAGCATTGCCATCTACTACAATTCCTTCGGTCTTGAAAGAAATTCCAGGCTGCACCGATGGAACAACTTCAATAACGTCACTCAAAGAAATAGGAAGAAATATGCTTTCGATGCTATGATAACCATCTGGTCTTTTTGTGGTGATATATAACCCAAGGTTGATCTTGGCATTTGCAAAGGCAATCATATCAATCTATGTATCCGAAATTTTTCAGCTTACGTTCGTCATTGCGCCAATTCTCATCCACTTTAACATGAGTTTTTAACATGATTTTTTTTCCTATGAAACTCTCCATGTCCTTTCTGGCTTGTGTTCCAACCCTTTTAAGCGAGCTACCCTGATGCCCAATTAAAATTCTCTTTTGAGATTCTCGCTCCGTCATGATCAAAGCTGAAACGTGCACGATCTCGGGTTCTTCGCGATACTCTTCGATATGTACTTCACATGAATAAGGGATTTCACGGTCATAATTCATGAATATTTTTTCACGTATTATTTCACTACAAAAAAATCGCATTGTTCTATCGCTTATCTCATCCTTCGGAAAATAAGGCGGGCTTTCAGGCAAAGCCTTAATAATCTGCCCCAACAATTCACGTGTATGTATTTTCTCTAAAGCGGAAACAGGAAAGATTTTGGCAGTTGGTAATTCGAGCGTCCACTTATCGAATAATACATTCACACCATCATTTCCTACCAGATCGTATTTATTGAGAATAACGAACACCGGGATTTTCGTTTTGCGGATTTTTTCCAGTGTCTGAGGATGCATTTCCTTTTTGTCAGAGCTATCAACAACAAGGAGGATAAGGTCGGCATCAGAAAGGGCAGTGCCAACAGCCTTCATCATTCCTTCCTGAAGTTTGTATTTCGGGTCCAAAACGCCCGGAGTATCGCTGTAGACGATTTGGTAGTCGTCACCATTGAGAATTCCCATAATTCTGTGACGCGTGGTTTGCGCTTTTGGAGTAACTATGCTCAGTTTCTCACCTAGTAGAGCGTTCATGAGCGTTGATTTACCGGCATTTGGATTACCGATAATGTTTACAAAACCCGCTTTATGCTTGACATCCGACACTTTTTTAGTATTTATTGGTACAGGCACAAAAGTAGACTATATTTGCACCCCCCAAATCGAAGGATTAGGGTAAAAATTTTACATTGCGGGGTGGAGCAGTTGGTAGCTCGTTGGGCTCATAACCCAAAGGTCATCGGTTCGAGTCCGGTCCCCGCTACTAGGAAAGAGTCGTCAATATGACGGCTCTTTTATTTTAACCTTTAACTTTATTGTTCATCTTTTGCATTCTCAATTCTGAGACATACGATAAACGCGACACTGGATTCTCTGCTGATTTCTACTATTGATTGATTACTCATAACATCCTTGGAAATAAGATTGGACAACAAAGAATAGACCTTGCCGGGTCGTCAAATCGGAAGAACCAAATAACAAATCTCCATCTCTAAAAAAGAAAAATGGATCAAATCAGGTATTCCCGGACTTATAATAAAACTACTCCAGATTGAAACTTTACACGCAAGAAAAAGGCCATTCACGAAGAATGGCCTTTGTATTAGTCAATAGAAAATGCCCCGTTAGCGTCGTCTTTCAGATTCACGAGCAGGCGTATCCTCAACTCGTCTTGTCGAAACCATTGCCCTGTTCAAAAAGTCAATAATACCGTCCCACATTATAACTTGGTTCTGTTTCTTTGAAATATCATGAAAATCATCGATATAAATTGTCTCTGACATTACACCATTTTGCGCCATAGTTACCGATGCATTCGTTGTTTGTTCAGGAGAAATAACTTCATCGGAAGCGGAGTAAACGAAACAAATAGGATTTTTCAAGCCAGAACAATGTTCGACCAAACTGTGTTTGTTGATCATGTCTTTATCACTCTGACCATTGCCAAGCATAGCGCCCCAATGTTGCGGTTCTTGAGTTAGCTGTTTATTGCCAGACTCCAAAAAGTAATTCAAATTAAAGATTCCATTTATTGCAACAACTGATCTTATAACATCTCTTTCAGTTGTCAAAACAGACGAGGCAACAAATCCACCAAATGACTTTCCTAACAAAGCCAATTTATCGGGATGAGCTGTGCCGCTTTTGATAAGAAATTTTGCAGCATCCACCACATCATCCTGAAGCATCTGTCCCCATTCCGAATACCCCCTTGAATTGATCAAAGATCCGTACTCTGAAGACCCTAAATAGTCAATGACTAAAACTACAAAACCTCTGTTCGCGAGAAACTGAACTTCGGGATCAAAATCAACCTTCAAATTTTTTTCCGGCCATTCAGGCAAATAAATAATTGCTGGCGCACCTTTGCTTCCAGTGTTAGGAAGGACTTGCGTTACTTGCACTTCCTTACCTCTTCGATTCATAAAGCTGGTCGTTTTAACGTCACACATGTACGGTGTCGTCAGATTTGCCAAGTTGCGATCTAATAATTTCAATTCTTTGTTAGCGTGATTATAACGGTAATAAGTTGCTGGGCTTCGCTTATCTCCAGTCATCACAATAAAAACGTTACCATCATTAGATGAATCATGTAACACAAAAGGACTACCGGATAATTTTTCGGATACAACTTTTAGAATTGGCTCGTACTCCTTACGCAAAACATGTGTGCCTTTTGACGCTCCACTGTAATGTAATGCCAGCACCGTCGACTGAACCTTGTTAGTTTCAACCAAATCAACATTGCACTTTTCTTTCTTAAAAAGTACGCTCTTCTCCTCACCTTTAACAAAATCAAATAATACTAAAGCAACATTGGATTTGTTCAAACTACTCTTAACAACAATACAAAACTTTTCCTCAGTAGAATATGAAACCGGTTCGAAAATCACATCATGACCCATGGTTACTATTTTTCTGACAGATTGATTACTTTCAATTGCAATGAATTTCTTCGTCCCATTGCTAAGTTCCATAGCCAACACGCGACCTCCGTCAAAAGAGACGTAGTAATCACTGATACATCCAAAGTCATGAAAGGTTATCATGTTTGCTCTTCTGACTGTATCATAAATGCACAAATCATATCCATTTTTTTCTCGTGAGCGTTGCATAAAATAAAACCCTCCAGCGTTTGTTGGGGCTAGGCTAGGCAACTTGCAATCCAATCCTTCTTCAGAAATCTGATACACCTCAGAATCTTGCATTGAAGCTCTGAAAACTGTGGAAAAATTCTCGCCGGTAGTCTTTGAAATGAAGAATATATTTTGATCATCACCCCAACGAAAATCAATGATATCCAATTCACCATTAAATGATAGTTGTTTGGGTTCGCCTCCATTGATGGGTTCAACAAAAAGATTCATCACATCTTTGAAAGGTGCGAGATAGGCTAATTGATTACCATCTGGAGATAAAGAAAATTCCGTTCGTTTGGAATTTGTAAAAAATGCCTCGGTTGGTATTTTCTTTTTGGGCTCAATTTTCACCGAAGTCTCCTTAGGTGCAACAACCTGGGAAAAAATAAAACTAGTTTGAAACATTGCGACAACCGCAATAGCCGTGCGTAAGAAACTTTTCATCATGAATTTTTTATGGATTGCGAACATACTTCATACCAATTACTAATTCAAGTGAAATATTTGACTTAATTGGACCTTCCAATTCGATGAGGACCGAAGGCCCAATCAAAATTTTTATGACTTTTCATTTACCTTACCCCCATAATTTCAATTACATTTGCCGAATAATTCATGATTTTTGGAAATGACCCCCTAAAAAACAGGGTCCAATCGAAAAATTACACGAATTGCCATTTTTAGTTCAAACCAAAAAAGTAACGTCAAAAAATGTCAAGCACACGTTTCCAAGCCCTGTCTGAGTTACATCAGCGTCAACCGATGAAATTCGAAGCAAGAAGTCCGCGAATCAGCGAATTCTTCGGAAGCAACGTTTTCTATTATCACAAAATGAGGGAGTATCTCACTGAAGATGCTTATGACAAACTCATGGACTGTATCAATACCGGCACTCGCATCGACCGCCAAACAGCCGATCACGTAGCTGCCGCTATGAAAGAATGGTCAATTCAAAAAGGCGTAACGCATTACACACACTGGTTCCAGCCACTCACAGGAAGTACTGCAGAAAAACACGATAGTTTTTTCAAGCCACTCAGCGATGGCAGAGCTCTTGAAAAGTTCGATGGTAGCATGCTCGTTCAGCAAGAACCAGACGCTTCTTCATTCCCTTCTGGCGGTCTGAGAAATACTTTTGAGGCACGTGGTTATACGCTCTGGGATCCTACGTCTCCGGCATTTATTGTAGGCAATACACTTTGTATACCCACAATCTTTATTTCCTACACTGGCCACGCACTAGACTATAAGATGCCTCTCCTGCGTGCGCTGCATGCTGTGGATACTGCAGCAACGGCCGTTTGCCAATACTTCGACAAAGAAGTCAACAAGGTACAAGTCACCCTAGGCTGGGAACAAGAATATTTCCTTATAGATAGTTCTCTTTATAATGCCCGACCAGATATTGGACTCACGGGTCGTGCTCTTTTTGGCGCACGTCCTGCCAAAGGCCAACAATTGGAAGATCACTATTTCGGCAGCATTCCAGAAAGAGTCATGGCATTCATGCAAGATTTCGAAAATGAATCACATCTTCTTGGCATACCAGTAACTACTCGTCACAACGAAGTTGCACCGAATCAGTTTGAATTGGCTCCTATGTTTGAAGAAGCAAACTTAGCCAATGACCACAACCAGCTAGTTATGGATGTATTGGAAAAAACAGCCAGAAAACATAATTTTAGAATTCTCCTGCACGAGAAGCCATTTGAAGGCATCAATGGCAGCGGAAAACACAACAACTGGGCATTGAGTACAAACACTGGAGTGAACCTGTTGAAGCCAGGAAAAAATCCAAAGACGAATCTTCAGTTCCTCACATTCTTCGTAAATACTGTAGCAGCAATTCACGAAAATGCCGATGTGCTGAGAGCATCCATCGCTACCGTTGGCAACGACCACCGTCTCGGTGCAAACGAAGCACCACCTGCGATCATGTCGACATTCTTAGGTGGCCATTTGAGCACAATGCTAGATGACTTAGAGAAAAACATCAAAGCAGGTAAAATGACTCCGGAAGACAAAACCGATCTCAAACTAAATATCGGAAAACTACCGCAGGCTCTTCTTGATAATACAGATAGAAATCGCACTTCGCCCTTTGCATTCACGGGCAATAAATTTGAGTTCCGTGCAGTTGGAAGCAGCGCTAACTGCGCCAATGCCATGATAGTCCTAAATACTATTGTTGCCAACAGACTTAATCAATTCAAAAAAGATGTAGATGCACGCATATCTAAAGGTGATGACAAGGATGAAGCGATTTTGAAAGAACTTCAGCGTTTAATCAAAATAAGCAAGCCGATCAGATTTGAAGGAAACGGATATGGTGATGAATGGGTGAAAGAAGCAGCACGCCGTGGTTTAAGCAATCTAAAAGACACTCCGAGTGCACTAAAAGTTTGGAAAAACAAAGACGTTCACAAAATGTTTGAGGCACTCAATGTATTGACTCATGAGGAAATCCATGCTCGTTATGAAATTGAAGTAGATACTTATGTGCGCAAGCGTGAAATCGAAGCACGGGTAACCAATGACATTGCTGTAAATCACATCATTCCTGCTGCTTTGGATTACCAAACCAAATTGATTGATAATTATCTCGGCCTTAAGGAGATCTTCAGCGCTGCTGAGTCGAAATTATTGGGTAAAACGCAATTGGATCTTATCAAACAAATTTCTACCCATGTAAATGCATGCAAAGAAGCTCTTGATAAGATGACATCAGAAAAAGCGAAAGCAGATAAATTGGATTTAGAAAAACAGGCCGAGGCATATAGTGCAAAAATAAAGCCTCTAATGGACAAAGCCAGAGACGCTGCTGATGAGCTTGAACTTATTACTGAGGACGAAACTTGGCCATTGCCCAAAATGCGAGAACTTCTTTTTACTAGATAAACTTTATTGCATCAAAAGAAAACAAAATGCCTTCCTCGGAAGGCATTTTGTTTTCTATCGTTTTTTTTGATCAATTTTTTCCATTGCTCCAGCAACTTCATTCGACCTGATTGATTCATTCAACACACAGTATAGCAGCGGTAGCATCAAACTTTTGTAAATCAAAAAAGCCACTTCTCCGAAGTGGCTTTTTTTTGTCATTTATATTAAATCAATTCGTTCTGCCGGGATAAACCTTCAATGCTTCTTCAAGACACTTTAGGGCTCCCTTCAAAGACTCTTTATTGAGCACGTATGCGAGGCGAACCTGCTTCTTACCAGGTTCAGGTCTTGAGTAAAACCCCGTTGCCGGCGCCATCATCACAGTTTGGTTTTCGTATTGAAAACTCTCCAGCATCCATTGGCAAAAAATATCGCTATCATCAATAGGTAATTCTGCGATGCAATAAAAGGCTCCTTTAGGTTTAGGACATTTTACACCGGCTATTTTATTCAGACCATCAATTAAAATGTCACGTCGTTCAACATATTCAGAAACGACCCCATCAAAATAACTTTGCGGAGTTTCCAATGCGTAGAGCGATGCCATTTGTCCGAAAGTTGGCGGAGACAATCTAGCCTGCGCAAATTTCAATGCGGCGGCCATCACCAATCTATTGCGCGTTATTAAGGCACCGATGCGAGCTCCACACATGCTATATCTTTTACTCACACTATCAATCATGATCGCATTGTCTTCAATTCCGGAGAGATTCATCACACTTTGAGGCTTTGCTCCATCATAAGCAAATTCGCGATATACTTCATCAGCCATAAGGAATAGATCGTGTTTCTTTACGACGTCACGCAGCTGCTCAAGCTCCATTTGGCTGTAGAGATAACCTGTTGGATTACCAGGGTTGCAAATCAAAATTCCTTTTGTTTTCGGAGTGATCAGCTTTTCGAATTCTTCAATTGGCGGCAAAGCGAAGCCAGTATCGATGTAGCTCATAACTGACACAACCTTCACACCTGCCATAACTGCAAAACCGTTGTAGTTGGCGTAAAACGGCTCTGGCACAATTACCTCATCACCTGGATTAAAACATGTCATAAACGCAAACACCAATGCTTCACTTCCACCAGTGGTGACCATGATGTTTTCAGGTGTCAAAGAGATAGACTTTGACGCATAGTAATTGACCAGACCGCTTCGATAAGCAGCAATCCCTTCACTATTGCTGTATTCAACGACTTTTAATTCGAGCTCTTTCATTTTCGCTCTCACAATTTCCGGAGTTTCGATATCGGGCTGACCAATATTGAGATGATAAACTTTACGGCCTTGTTTCTTTGCTGCTTCTGCAAATGGGACCAGCTTGCGAATTGGCGAAGCCGGCATGTCATGAGCTTTTGATGAAATAGATGGCATATGATAAAATAATATTGAACAAATTTAAAGGGATTAAGTGCTTTTCACCTGCTGAAGTTCTTTCCACATGAATTGATGTGGGCCTATATTTTTAACTTGATATATTTCTTCGAGCTTTTTAAATCCGAGGCTTGAATAAAATCCTGTAGCGTGCAATCGCGCATCACACCACAAGACTTCATAATTGAGTCCTTCAAGAATTTCAACCGCTTTATTGATTAAAACCTTACCTGCTGAACGCCCTCTAAAATCGGGGTCCGTAGCCATTGCCCTGAGACGATATTGTAAGAGATGTTCTAATTTATCAGATCTCATTTCGAACAATGAACCGACACTTACAAGTCGTTCACCATCGAATGTTCCAAGATGTATTGCATCAACTCGATTATCAATATCGATCATACAATTTTCTACGTTCTCTATGTGCGGCCAAAGCACCTGATGACGGAGTGGACGAGTGTCAACTGCATGTATAACTCGGACTGTCATCATTAAGCCATGCTTCCTTCTTTTAGTTTTTCCGCATTCTCGGCGAGCTTCAATGCCTCTATGATGTCGGTAATCTCACCACTCATTATGGCATCTAGATTATACATTGTAAGATTAATTCTGTGATCAGTGACTCTTCCTTGAGGATAGTTATAGGTTCTAATTTTTGCACTTCTATCACCTGTGCTTACCAATGATTTTCTCATCCTGGCCCGTTCCTCTTGTCTTCGATTAACTTCAGCTTCAAAAATTCTTGTGCGAAGAACTGTCATCGCCTTTTCTGCGTTTTCATGTTGCGATCTGCCTTCCTGACATTCAACAATAACGCCAGTTGGAATGTGTGTGAGCCTCACCGCAGATTCAGTTTTATTTACGTGCTGACCACCTGCACCGCTCGCACGATAAGTATCTCTTTTAATATCAGCAGGATTAATTATCACATCAAACTCTTCTGCTTCGGGCAGCACCGCGATAGTAGCTGCACTAGTATGAACTCGCCCTTGTGTTTCTGTTTCTGGAACCCGCTGCACCCGATGCACGCCACTCTCAAATTTTAAAGTGCCATAAACATCATTGCCTTGAATTTCAAATGAAACTTCCTTAAATCCACCCATTGTTCCTTCACTCACAGAAAGTACTTCGAACTTCCAACCTTGATTCTGAACAAATCGGGTATACATGCGATAAAGATCACCAGCAAAAATCGATGCCTCATCACCACCAGTGCCTGCTCTAATTTCCATGATACAGTTCTTTGTATCTTCAGGATCTTTAGGTATGAGCATATACTTTACCTCTTCATCCAGCTTTTCCTTTATCGGCGTCAATGTGTCGAATTCCTCCTGAGCCAGCTCCTTTAAATCAGGATCTTCATTTGAATAAAGAATATCCTTGGCTGCTTTGAGATCATCAATCACCTTTTTGTATTCATGATACTTGTCCACAAGCTCACCCAGATCTTTATATTCTTTCATGAGCACAGGGTATCGCTTCATATCAGCTATGACAGTTGGGTCTGTAATCATTTTACCCACTTCATTATGTCGCTCAACAATCAATGCTAACCTATCTAATAATTCCTGCATCTTTTTTTAGATAATATCAATAAATAAAAGTCCCGTTATCTGAAGTGATTGTCAATTTTTTTTCCGCTGCTGCCTCCACTCTACCAATAACTTGAGCATCGATATTAAATCCGGCAGCCAATTCAATCATGCGTTTGGCGGCACTTTCAGACGTGAAAATTTCGAGCCTATGTCCCATGTTGAACACACGATACATTTCCCTCCAATCAGTTTTTGATTCTTGCTGAATCATATTAAAAAGTGGAGGAACTGCGAAAAGATTGTCTTTGATCACATGAACATTATCCACGAAATGAAGCACCTTAGTTTGACCTCCACCACTGCAATGAACCATACCATCAATTTCATCTTTTAATTCAGCGAGTATTGCTTTGACAAGAGGTAAATATGTCCTTGTGGGTGATAGCACCAATTTACCAGCATCAAGTGGAGAATCATCAACAGAATCGGTCAAGGTATATGATCCGCTATAGATCAAATCTTGAGGAACGGACGGGTCAAAACTTTCGGGATATTTGGCAGCAAGGCTGTGGTAAAAAACATCATGACGCGCGCTAGTGAGACCATTGCTGCCCATGCCTCCATTGTATTCGTTTTCATATTTAGCCTGACCGTAGGATGCAAAACCAACAATGACATTTCCCGCCTTGATATTCGCATTATCAATTACATCAGATCTTTTCATTCGGGCCACCACTGTCGAATCAACAATGATTGTTCGAACGAGATCACCTACATCAGCTGTTTCGCCGCCAGTAGTATGAATATTTACTCCGTGGTTTCGAAGATCATTAATGATTTCTTCGGTTCCGTTGATAATGGCAGAAATTACTTCACCCGGCACTAGATTTTTGTTCCGACCAATCGTGCTGCTAAGCATAATGTTATCGACCGCTCCGACACACATTAAATCATCCAGATTCATAACAAGTGCATCCTGGGCTATTCCTTTCCACACTGAAATGTCTTCAGTTTCCTTCCAGTACATGTAGGCCAGAGAAGATTTGGTACCAGCGCCATCGGCGTGCATCACAATACAGTGTTGATCGCTACCCGTCAGGTAATCGGGTACTATTTTGCAGAATGCTTTAGGAAAAAGTCCCTTATCGATGTTTTTGATCGCCGCATGCACGTCTTCCTTTTGTGAGGACACCCCGCGCGCAGCATACCTAGATTCATTCATTTGTTTTAAAATAAAAGGGGCGAACCGCATAACGGCTCGCCCCTGGATTATTTTGAATTCAGCTATTTATTAGGAACGTAGTCCGTTCTCAAAACGTTGAATACAGTTCTTCTGTTCAATTGGTGAGCCTTCTCTTGAAGATCCTTACCAGCCAATTTGTTGATGAAAGCTTCTGTCAACACATCACCCTTCTTCAATGGAGTGTAATCCTTCTTCAAAGTGCGTGGTGCAGTTTCACCTTTACCCACAGCGACAATTCTATTTGGATCAATTCCCTTTTCATTCACGAGATAATCTACACAAGCTTGTGCCCTTGCCTGAGACAACTTTTGGTTATCAGCATCTGAACCACGTGCGTCAGTGTGTGACTCCAACTGGATAACCAATCTTGGGTTTTTTACTAGAATATCATACAGGTAATTCAAAGAGTCTTTAGAATTGACTTCATTATTCACCTGTAAAGTACTTTTCGCGAAATCGTAACGAACCTCAGGCATATCGATTCCATCACCACCTTCTCCAGGTTTAGGGATTGGAATGATAAAGTATTCACGCGCAAAATTGGTAGATGAGTTCAAACCAACAGTTGAGAGCTTATCACCTGTTCCGATGTAATCTGATTTTTGAACGTCAATGGTATAAGTATAACCTGGTTTAATCTGAGACTGATCGAAGTTAAATCCACCATTACCATCAGTTGTCAATTTCAGATTGATTGGATCACCCGTGCTGCTTGAGCCAACAAGTGTAACGTCCACACCAGCAACAGGCGCTGAATTTTCTCTATCGTAAACTGTGCCTGACAAAGAGAATACCATTGGAGGTTCTGAGAAACGATAGATATCATCTTTACCCTTTCCACCTGGGCGGTTAGAAGTAAAGAAACCTGAGAATGATTTGTCACCTTCTTTTTTAGCTTCAACCACAAGACCGAAGTCATTAGAAGAAGAGTTGATTGGATAGTCAAGATTAGCAACAGGGCCAAAAGTCATTTCGCCTGTTTTAGGAGCTTTGAAGATATCCAAGCCACCAAGGCCATTGTGTCCGTCTGAAGCGAAAAACAATGTACCATCATCTGCAAGGTAAGGGAACATATCATCACCATTAGAGTTGATTGCACCCATATTCACAGGTTTAGTCCAAACTGAATTTGCTTTGTCATAAGTAATGTACCAAAGGTCTTTACCACCTTTTCCACCAGGCATATCAGAAGCGAACAAAAGATATTTTCCATCGCCAGAAAGGCAAGGATGACCAACAACCGATGTGTCATTGGCACCACGATCGATAATATTCATATTACTCACCTGTGAGTATTTGTCTCCCTGTTTTGTTGCACGCATGATATCGCAAGCAAACCAAGCTTTGTCACTTTCGTATCTGCACTGTGTGAAGTACATTTCAGTGTAATCTTTGTTGAATGTAGCTGTTCCTTCGTTGCTCGCGGTGTTCACTTCACCTGCGATTGGTTGAGGAGTGCTCCATTTTCCTTTTTTATCTTGTTCAGAGAAGAAAATATCCATGAAGCTGTCACCGGTGATAGGATCCTGATAAGCACCAGCTGAGGCTTGACGGCTAGAAGAGAACACGATCTGCTCACCCTTCTTCGCTGAGTAATTCAAGCTATAATCGAAGAATGGAGAATTCAATTCTACAAGATTTTCAACGACAACCTTCGTTTTGCCAGCTTTTTTAGCAGCGGCATCCTGAGCGGATTTTATCTTGGCGTTAGCCTTGCTCTTTTCTCCACCTTTAGCGGAGTACTTGTTGAATTGAGCAACCGCGTCGTCCCATCTTTCCAGTTCGAGGAGACTGAGGCCATAGTTATAATAAACTTCAGGATTGGTATTATAATATTGAGCTGTTATAGCCTTTTCATACCATTCCAAGCTACCTGAATAATCGGCAACAAGACGATAACATTCACCCAATCTGAAAAAGATTCTGGCTTTGTCTTCCAGGGCTTTTGTAGCAGG
>Ga0075163_10005742_pt1 | contig 16493 bp, 19 predicted proteins | sample JI1023141ADNA_FD_71478 | JGI IMG/M metagenome (GOLD analysis project Ga0075163, IMG submission 71478) | Wastewater effluent complex algal communities from Wisconsin, to seasonally profile nutrient transformation and Carbon sequestration -... | ecosystem: Engineered > WWTP > Effluent > Algae...
TCACGCACCCGTTCTCGGATCAAGACGTCGCGCGCGCTGCGCTGGAGAGCCAAGTATGAGTGAACTCTGGACTGCCGAAGAGGCGCAAGCCGCAACCGGCGGGCGTTTGCTCAATGCGGAATCGTGGTCGGTGAATGGCGTGTCGATCGATACGCGTTCGCTTGAGCCGGGCGATTTCTTTGTCGCGCTGAAAGACGTGCGCGATGGGCATGATTTCTTGGCGCAGGCGTTTGTGTCTGGCGCGAGTGCTGCGCTGATTTCGGATGCACGCAAGGTTGAAGGCTTGGGCGCGGCGCTTGCCGTCCCGGATGTGCTGGAAGGATTGCGCAAGCTTGGTGAGGCCGCACGTGATCGGTGCGCCGCCAAGCGCGTTGCTGTGACGGGTTCGGTGGGCAAGACGTCGACCAAAGAGGCGCTCGCGATGTGTTTGGCCGCGAGCGGGAAAACCCATCGCTCCGTGAAGAGCTACAACAATCACTGGGGCGTGCCGCTGACGCTCTCGCGCATGCCGCGCGAAAGTGAGTTCGCCGTGTTCGAAATCGGCATGAACCATCGCGGCGAGATTTTGCCGCTGACGCAACTGGTGAAGCCGCATGCGGCGCTCGTCACGACGATTGCACCAGCGCACGTTGAAAATCTGGGCTCGCTCGAAACGGTCGCCGATGAGAAGGGCGATATCTACGCTGGACTTGAGCCGGGCGGCTCAGTGATCGTGCCGAACGAAGCGCCGCACGCGGATCGTTTGATCGCTGCCGCTGAGCGCAATGGCGCAAATCTTGTCCGCTTCGGGCGCGATGCGGTTTGCGAAGCGCGGCTGTTGCGTTGGGAGATGGATGCGACTGGCTCGAACGCCGAAGCGGAAATTCTTGGCCGCACGATCAAATATCGTGTTGGCGTCGAAGGCGCGCACTGGGCGCTGAATTCCGTTGCGGCACTCGCCGCCGCCGATGTTGTCGGCGCGGATCTTGAAGCGGCCGCACATGCGCTGGAACACTTGCGCGCTGTGGATGGACGCGGCGTGGCGCAGCAAGTCGCAGCGCCGTTCGGCGCGTTCGTGCTCGTGGATGATTCGTACAACGCCAACCCGGCGTCGATGGCCGCAGCGATCGCTACACTTGCCGCGCGTCAGCCCGGTGCGAGCGGGCGGCGCATCGTCGCGCTTGGGGATATGTTGGAACTTGGGCGCGACGAGCGCGCATACCACGCCGGTCTAGCGCAACCCCTTGAACAAGCGGGTATCGATCTTGTGTTCGCGGCAGGGCCTCGCATGACGGCGCTCATGGAGGCGCTTCCCGCGTCGCGCCGCGGCGGCTATGCCGAAACATCAGACGCGCTGATTCCGATCATTGCAGGTTCGCTTCGTTCGGGAGACATCGTGTTGGTGAAGGGTTCGAACGGTTCAAAGATGAGCCGCGTGGTGGCTGCCTTGCAGCGCCTCAATGGGGATAAGAATGCTTGAGCTCTTAGCGCAGTACAGCGACAGCTCGCAGTTCTTCAACCTATTCAACTACATCACATTCCGCACTGGCGGCGCGATGGTCACAGCGATGGTTTTCGCCTTCGCTTTCGGTGCACCGTTCATCCACTGGCTGCGCAAAAAGCAAGGCAAAGGCCAGCCGATCCGCGAAGACGGCCCCGCCGGGCATCTGCTGACGAAGAAGGGCACGCCGACGATGGGCGGGCTCATCATCCTTATTCCTCTGACAGTTTCGTCGTTACTGTGGGCGGATCTGGAGAACGCATACGTCTGGGCGGTGCTTGTCGTCACGTTGGGCTTCGGCGCCATCGGCTTCGTTGACGATTTTGCGAAGGTGACGAAGCAGCATCATGGCGGGCTCTCCGCCAAGCTACGGTTGGCATTCGAATTCAGCATCGCGCTCGTCGCCGCGCTCGCGATGCTGGCAGCCGAATGGATCGCCACGACGCCAGATCAGGCGCATGACGTCATGGGCTTCTTGAACGCACTGATGGCAGGCGAACCGCTGACCGCCGTCGCGCTGCCGTTCATCCAAGGTTGGGGCGTCCAGCTGCTGGCGCTCTATGTCATCTTCGCGATGATCGTGATCGTAGGCTTCGGCAACGCCGTGAACCTCACTGATGGTCTCGATGGGCTTGCGATTGTGCCAGTGATGATCGCCGCGGGTACTTTCGGCGTGATCTGCTATCTCGTCGGCCGCGTCGACTATTCGGAATATCTCGGCATTCCGCACGTCGCCGGAGTCGGGGAGCTTGCGACCATCCTTGGCGCGTTGCTGGGCGCCTCGCTCGGCTTCCTTTGGTACAATGCGCCCCCAGCGCGCGTGTTCATGGGCGATACCGGCTCGCTCGCGCTCGGTGGTTTGCTCGGCTCGGTTGCGGTCGCGACGAAGCACGAGATTGTTCTCGTTATCGTCGGCGGTCTGTTCGTGCTCGAAACGCTCTCGGTGATGGTGCAGGTCGCGGTGTTCAAGCGCACCGGCAAGCGGCTTTTCCTGATGGCGCCGATTCACCACCACTTTGAAAAGCTCGGCTGGCAGGAACCGACGATCGTCATTCGCTTCTGGATTATCTCGGTGATTTTCGCGCTCGCAGGCCTTGCCACGCTGAAGCTGCGTTAAGAGTTGCGTTAACGGCGCGAAGCGGCGCACACCCGCACGTTCACGACGGGTTGGAGGCGATCGGATGATTCCGATCACGGAATTTAAGGGCCGCGACGTCGCGGTGTTCGGCTTAGCGCGAACGGGTCTGGCTGCCGCACGCGCACTCACCGCAGGCGGCGCACGCGTGCACGCGTGGGACGATAACGACGTCACACGTGCGAAGGCTGAAGCAGCGGGCGTCCTTGTATCGGACATCAACAGCCGTGATTGGCGCACGTTCGCGGCGCTGGTGCTGTCGCCTGGCGTGCCAATCACGTTTCCCGAGCCGCACCGCGTCGTTACGCTTGCTGAAGCGACAGGCGTGCCGATTGTCAGCGACATCGAACTCTTCGCGCGCGCTGTGAATGCGCTGCCGGCGACGCAGCGACCGAAAGTGATCGGCATCACTGGCACCAACGGCAAGAGCACAACCTCGGCGCTGATCGCGCATATTCTGAAAGAAGCCGGCAAGGACGTGCGGCTTGGTGGAAATATCGGTGACGCGATCCTCGAACAGCCGCCGCTGCACGCTGGCGCGTACTACGTCATCGAACTGAGTTCGTTCCAGCTCGATCTTACGTCGAGTTTGCGTCTCGATGTGGCTGTTTGGCTTAACACGACGCCAGACCACCTCGATCGTCATGGCGACATGACGGCGTATGTCGCAGCCAAGAAGCGAATCTTTCTGAACCAGGGCGCGGCCGATTGGGCCGTTATCGGCGTTGATGACAGCTATTGCGCCATGGTTTGCACCGAACTCACGCGCGGCGCGGTGCAACACGTCGCACCGATCTCGTCGGGCCAGGCGCTTGGGCGCGGTGTCAGCGCGTTGAACGGCAAGGTCATCGATAGCCTTGCGGCGCGCGCCGAGACGGTGGCGGATCTCGCCGATGCACCCGCGCTGCAAGGCAAGCACAACGCACAAAACGCTGCCGCTGCATTCGCTGCAACGAGCGCGCTTGGCGTGGATCACCGCATCATCGCGCAAGCGATGACCACGTTCGGCGGCTTGCCGCATCGTCTGGAGCGCGCAGGCACGATCGAAGGCGTGCGCTTCGTCAATGATAGCAAGGCGACCAATGCCAACGCGGCAGCGCAAGCACTCGCCGTTTATCCGCGCGTCTATTGGATCGCGGGCGGCGTGGCGAAAGAGGGCGGCATCGAAGATCTCGAGACCTTCTTCCCGCGCATGGCGAAGGCTTATCTCATCGGCCAATCCGCTGGCGATTTCTCCGACACGCTGCGCGGCAAAGTCGCTATCGCAATGGCGGGCAATCTCGAAGCTGCAGTGAAGATGGCGTTCGCGGACGCCAAGGCCTCGGGTGAGCCGCATCCGGTTGTGCTGCTGTCGCCGGCGTGCGCCTCATTCGATCAGTTCAAAAGCTACGAAGAGCGCGGCGATCAGTTCAAGAAGTTCGTTGCAGCGCTGAGTGACGGCGCGGGCAAACGCAACGGGGGGGCGGCTTGAGCGCCGCGATCGCCGAGCGCTTCGGCGCGGCGGTCGAACGGGCGCGGACTTATGATCGTCCGCTGCTCATCATAGCGGCGATCCTGTTTGCGCTCGGCATTTTGTTTTCAATGTCGGCGAGCCCCGCCGCTACGGCGCGCATCCAAATTGGCGAGGCATTTTACTTCGCGGGCCGTCAGGCCGCCTACGCCGCATGTGGCATCGTCGCGATGTTGACTGCCGCTGCGCTTGATCCACGTCAAATCCGGCGCGCCGCCGTCATCGTTGTTGCAGTATTCTTGCCGCTGGCGTTGCTCGCCTCGATCTTCGGGAACGAGATCAAAGGCGCGCAGCGTTGGTTTGATATTGGCTTCTTCTCGCTGCAGCCGTCTGAAATTTTGAAACCGGCGCTGATCATCGTGTGGGCATGGATGCTCGGCGAGAGCATGAAGCAGCCGGGCTTTCCTGGTCGCACCGTTGCTATCGCGCTCTATGGCGCGACCGCTGCAGTTCTGCTGTCTCAACCAGACATCGGTCAAACCGCATTGCTTGGCATGTGCCTCGCGCCGCTGCTTATTCTTTCGGGAGTTGCGCTGCGCTACGTGCTTGGCGGCGGCGTGCTTGCAATGCTCAGCGCCTGGGGAATTTACAATTTCTATCCGCACGCGCGCGAACGCGTGGATGCGTTCCTCAATCCCGAAGGCGATGCGGCGTACCAAGTCAATCGCGCCCTGGATGCGATTGCGTCTGGCGGCGTGTTCGGACGCGGCCCGGGAGAGGGCGTGATCAAGACGCGGCTTCCGGATGCGCATGCGGATTTCGTGTTCGCGGTCGCGGCTGAGGAATTTGGTCTCATAGCGTCGGTCGGGCTCATCGTGGTTTTCGGCGCGCTCGCGTTCCGTGGTTTGTCGCGTGCGAGCCGATTAAATGAGCCGTTCGAACAACTTGCCGCGGCGGGTTTGGTCACGCTGCTCGTCGCACAAGCGTGTATCCACATTGCCGTGAACTTGAGTTTGCTTCCGGCGAAGGGCATGACGCTGCCGTTCATTTCCTTCGGCGGTTCCTCGATGATCGGCTCGGCGCTGGCATTGGGGTGCTGTCTTTCCCTTCTCCGAGATCGGCCCGGTGCATATCTCTATCCGGGACGCAGACGCGATTAGAACATGACCAAAAAAGTCGTCGTCATTGCAGCAGGCGGAACCGGCGGACATTTGTTTCCGGCCGCCGCTTTTGCTGAAGAGATGTTCCGCCGTGATTGGCGCGTCGTGCTGATGACGGACGCACGCGGACGCCGTTACGCCGAAGGTTTTCCGGCAGAGCGCATCGAGGATGTTTCCGCCGCGTCGATCTCGATGAACCCGATCACTGCGATCCCAGCTGCGTTCAAAATCTACAAGGGCATCAACGAAGCCAAGGCGCGCTTCAAGGCGCTGCCGCCTGCTTTGGTCGCGGGCTTCGGTGGCTATCCATCATTCCCGGCTTTGATGGCGGCGCGTACGCACAAGGTTCCAATCCTGATTCACGAACAGAACTCGGTGCTCGGCCGTGTGAACCGTTCAATGGCGTCGAGCGCTTCGATCGTGGCCTGCGGTTTTGAACGTCTTGATCGGCTGCCCGCCGAAGCAGCGGCGCGTAAGCGCGTCGTGGGCAACCCAGTGCGCCTGCCGATCCTGGCTGTTCGTGAGCGTCCATATCCGGAAGCGCCCGCGGGCGGGCGGCTCAACATTCTGATCATCGGCGGCAGCCAAGGGGCGCGCGTGTTTGGGGAAGTGATCCCGTCGGCGATCTCGCTTTTGCCACCGGCGCTTCGATCGCGGCTCGATATCGTGCATCAGGTGCGCGAGGAGCAAGTGGAGGACGCGAAGGCGAAGTACAAAGTCGGGAACATCAGCGCCGAAGTCGCGCCGTTCTTCAAGGACATGGGCCAGCGCCTGGGCGCGGCGCACTTGGTGATCTCTCGCGCTGGCGCTTCGTCGGTGACGGAACTTCAGGTCGCGGGGCGCCCCGCAATCTTGATCCCGTTCGCCGCCGCCGCCGATGACCACCAGACAGCCAACGCCGAAGGTCTCACCTCCGTCGGCGCCGCAGATCTGTTCACGGAAGCCGAGTTTAACGCAGGCGCACTCGCAGCGCTCCTGGAGCGTCGCTTGGCCGATCCGCACGGGTTGGCCGTGCGTGCGGCCGCGGCCCGCGCCGCCGCTAGGCCTGAAGCCGCCAAAACCTTGGCCGACCTCGCTGAAGGTGTAGCGCTCTAATTCTTCCCGGCCCCTGCATCCAAGATCGCCTTGTGCGGCGGTAGAGGATCAGATGCGCCCGGTCTGGGCGGCAGGGAGACCTGAGATGACCGAGGAATTGTTTCGCGACTTCTGGTGGCTGATGTTCCCTGTGTTCGGGATGGTGATGGCGATTCTAGGTGCGGTGCGGAACGGCGCTTACCAAGATCGGGTCATCCGCGACGCCCGCGAAAATCTGGAGCGCAACTGATGTCGTTCGAAGAACTCTTCAGGGACTTTTGGTGGTTGATGTTTCCCATCTTCGGGATGGGGATGGGGCTGCTCGGCATGATCTCGAGCGAGCGCCGCTCACGCGAAGTGATGAACGTGATCAAGTCCTACGTTGATCAAGGCAAGGAAGTGCCGCCTGAGCTACTGCGCATGGCGCAGTCGGATTGGGAGGCGCCGGCTCAGCCGCAGCAGCGCGCACCAAACTCCAATCTCTGGAGCTTCTTTACCTTTGCCGCCATTGCCGCAGGTTTCAGCGTGGCATGGTGGTATGTGCGCGGAGAGTTGTGGTCGATTTCATTCTTGGTTGTGGCAGTGACGTTTGGTGTTCTCGCATTTGGCGCACTCGTAATAGCCATCACGTCGCGCCGCTCCTGACGCGCGATGAACGCAGGGGAGGAAGCGCGCCTGATTGGGCTCGCACGAAGGGGCGACTACGCCGCCTTCGGCCGTCTGGTCGACATGCATCAAAGCGCGGTGCGTGCGTTTCTGCGACGCGTCACCGGCAATTACGCGGACGCAGACGATCTAGCGCAGGAGGCCTTCGCGCGCACATGGGACGTGCTCAATCGTTTCGATGGAACGTCATCGCTGCGCACGTTCATTTGCGGCGTGGCGTTTCAGTATTGGCGCCGCGCCCGTCGTGCGCAGGGGCGGCGAGAAGCGCGCGAGACGGCGTATGCGGATTTGAGCGAAACGCAGACGGAAGAGTCGCCGGAACGGGCCGGTCAGCGCTTAGCTTTACGCAAAGCCATGGAAGAATTACCCGAAGATCAGCGCGGCGCGCTTGCACTTTGTCTCGGCCAGGAATTCACTCATGCCGAGGCCGCAGAGATTTTGGGGCTTCCCTTGGGCACCGTGAAATCCCACGTGACCAGAGGCCGGGCGCGGCTGCAGGCGGCGCTGGGGATCGCGGAGAACAGCGATGAGTGACGATCTCGAACTGGCCGCGCTTCTTGGTGAGGCGCCCAAAACGCCGGACCCCGGCTTTCGCTTCGATGTCCTCGCGCTCACCGCCGAGCGCGCCCGCCGCCGGGATGCGCGTCAGCGCGCCTTCCGCACCACCGTTCTGTTCGCGCTCGTCGGTCTGATTTTTCCCCTGGCGCATGCATTCGGGCTAGGGCTCGCCCAACTTCAGCCGCTGCTGTTGGTTGCGGGCGTGCTTTGCCTCGCTTATGTGCTGGCGCTCTGGACTTTAGAGGGGCCGCGCGCCGTGCTGGCGCGTTCTCGTGCGGTGTTGCGCGGGCGGCTCTGAGGGGAGACGCGAATGAAGCGCTTTACGATCGTCAGCCGGCTGCTCAGCACCGCCACCCCCGGCGTGCTCGGACACGCAGACACCGCAGCTGAAGCGGTGAAGATGGCACGCGGCTTTACCGAAGCCGGCAAAGTCGATGTCCGCATCGGCGACAACCAAGAGCAGAAGCACTTCGACACCGAGTCGTTCGCCAAACAATACGGCGTCCGCTAACCGCTGCGCCTTTGATGCGCCTAAGAGCGCGCCTATACTGGCGCGGTTAGGGGAGAACATGATCCGCCGCGCTATTCCGTTTGATACGGGCCCAATTCATTTCGTTGGCATCGGCGGCATCGGCATGTCGGGCATCGCTTCGGTCATGAAGAACCTCGGCTACGATGTGACCGGTTCGGACGCCAAGGAAGGCGCCAACATCGAGCGCCTGCGCGCGTGCGGGATCACTGTTACCATCGGCCACAAAGCCGAGAACGCTGTGAACGCCGGCGTCGTTGTAATTTCATCCGCCATCAAGGGCGGCAATCCAGAAGTCGATACAGCGCGCGCCCGCGGCGTCCCGATCGTTCGCCGCGCTGAGATGCTGGCGGAGATCATGCGCCTGAAGTGGACCGTCGCGATCGGCGGCACCCACGGCAAGACGACGACGACCTCAATGATCGCCGCGCTGCTGGACGCTGGCGACAAAGACCCGACCGTCATCAACGGCGGCATCATCAACGCTTATGGCGCGAACTCGCGCATGGGCGAAGGCGAATGGATGGTGGTCGAGGCCGATGAGAGCGACGGCACGTTTACGCGTTTGCGCGCGACGGCAGTCGTCGTCACCAACATGGATCCCGAGCACTTGGACCACTACGGATCCGTCGAAGCGATGAATGCGGCGTTCCAGACCTTCGTCGAGAACATTCCGTTCTACGGCTTTGCCGTGATGTGCCTCGATCACCCCCAGGTGCAGGCGCTGGCCGCGCAAGTGCGCGACCGCCGGATCATCTCTTACGGATTCAACCCGCAGGCCGACGTCTGCGCGGTGAACGTGCGTCCGTCACGCGATGGCTCGACGTTCGATGTTGTTGCGCGCCGTAAAGGCGAGGGGCCGGGCGTGACGATGCACGACCTCTTCTTGCCTGTGGCTGGACGTCACAACATTCAGAACGCAGTTGCCGCCATCGCCGTCGCGCGCGAGCTTGGCGTTACCGACGCGGGCATCCGCAATGGCCTGAAGAAATTCGCCGGCGTGAAGCGCCGCTTCACAACGACGGGCTATTGGAACGAAGTCCGCATCGTTGACGATTATGGACACCACCCAGTCGAAATCGCCGCAGTGCTGTCAGCGGCACGCGAGATGACCGAAGGTCGCGTTCTCGCTGTCGTGCAGCCGCACCGCTATTCGCGCCTGCGCGATCTCTTTCAAGACTTTTCCACCTGCTTCAACGACGCGGATATTGTCGCCGTCGCAGACGTCTACGCCGCCGGCGAAGCGCCGATCGATGGCGTCAGCGCCGACACGCTTGCGGCGAGCCTGAAGAGCCACGGTCACCGAGACGCGCGCCGCCTCGGAAGCTTGGATGATCTGCCGGACTTCGTGCGCAAAGAAGCAAAGCCAGGCGATATCGTTGTGTGCTTAGGTGCAGGCGACATCACGGCGTATGCCAATGCGTTGCCGGGCAAGCTGGGCGCGGCGGCGGCGTGAACTCTCTCGTCGTTGCGCTAATTGCCTCGATAGCGCTTGCGAGTTGCAGTGCGCGTTCTGAGGTAGAGGCGTGCGGCGTCTATCGCGCCTTCTTCGCGCAATTGCCTGCACCGGGGCAACAGGTTCTGCATGCTCGCTCCGAGCCGGAGATCATGCATCGAAATGGCGCACACTATGACGCGCCGAGGCGCTTTGAACGCGGCGCTGGCGTGATGGAGCCTCCAGGGCGCGCGCCGCCTGAATTCCTTTACGAGAACACTGCCACCTATTTCAGCCAGCTTCAAAACGAGCCTGCGATCGATGTGGCGGGCTGCTTCCCGGATGGTGCGCCGCGCTTCGTTCAACAAAGTGACGTCGACGCCGTGATGGATCGGCTAGAAACGCCGAACTCCGATGTGCTTTCAGTCTGGACCTTATCGCCCATCGCGATTGCGCCGGATGGCCGTCACGCCCTCATGTTGGGTGGCATGGTCTGCGGCGGTCTCTGCGGCGGCGGCGCCTTTTATTTGTTCGAGAAGACCGGGCAGAGCTGGATGCTCGTGGGGCATGACAATTTATGGGTGTCATAACTGTCGCCAGAACAACTCACAGCGCTTTCGCAACGATTTGACTCGCTCGCCCGACTCCGCGCAGCCCGGAAATATGCCGGACACCGCTCACCGCAAACCGCAGCCGCTCCGGGCCGCCATCGTCTACGATTTCGACGGCACGCTCGCGCGCGGCAATCTGCAAGAACGCAGTTTCATTCCTGACATCGCGGGCATGAAACACGCTGATTTCTGGATGGAAGTGAAGCGTTTGGCGAAGCTTGAGGATGCGGACGAGATCCTCGTCTACATGCATCTAATGCTCGATCGCGCCCGCGCTGCAGGTCATCCAGTGACGCGCAAACAGCTGCAAGCCAACGGCAGCGATCCGGATTTTTTCGACGGCCTAGATCACTGGTTCGATCGCGTTGACGCGTTCGCCGACGACCTCGGTCTGCAACTGGATCACTACATTGTGTCCTCGGGCATCTACGAGATGATCGAGGGTTGCCCGCTCTTTCCGCGTTTCCGGCAGGTGTTTGCGTCGCGGTTTCTCTATGACAAGGCTGGCGAGGCGAAGTGGCCGGGCGTCGCGATCAACTACACGACGAAAACGCAATTCCTTTTCCGCATCAACAAGGGCATCGACAACGTCCACGATACGGAAGCGATCAATCGCTGGATGCACAATGATGCCCGCGAACTGCCGTTCGAGCGCATGATCTTCATCGGCGACGGCGATACCGACATTCCGTCTATGAAGATGGTCACCAGCCAGGGCGGCTGCGCCATTGCCGTGCTCGATCCGTATCAATGGACAGAGCCGCGCAGCCTCGACAAGGTCGCGCGTCTGATCGCGGAAGATCGCGTGAGCTATGTCGCGCCCGCTGACTATCAGCCGAAGAGCCAACTCGATGTGATCGTCAAAGGCGCGCTTGGACGCATCGCACTGCGCGCCGGTCTGAAAGTCGACGCCTAAGCGAAGGCGCCGCCCGAAGGCGGCGTCTGTGGTGCTTTAACTGCCTTGAGCCGCTGTTTCGATCGGCGCGCGCTCGATATTGGTCACTTGAAACGGGAACGGCGGATCTCCGCCCATCAACTGCACCCCTGATGGATTGCCGGTGCAGATGAAGCTCGTTGTCGAGCGGATCGAGATCGCGTGTGACCAATCGAGATCGCGAGACTGTTGTGGGATGGTCACGATGTATTCGCGCGAGGGGCTGACGCGCAGCTTCACGCGGTGGTCGTCGACGACACTATAGCCGCGAACGTCCACGTTGCGGAAACAGTCCCGATCGCCGGCGGCGGAAGCGCTGTTCGAACCTGATGAGGCGCAAGCGCTAAGCGCGAGTGCAGCTACAAGAACAGTAACGCGAAGCATAATGTCTCTCCGTAGAATTAGCTGCCTTGCACCGGCTCATCGTCTGGCGCGCGTGCAATTTCTGAAACTGGGTAAGTACGGCTCGGGTCGCCGCCGATAAGTTGTATGCCTAGGCCATTGCCCGTGCAAATGCGGCCCGTGGACGAACGAATGGCGATCGCGTGCGTCCAATCGAGGTCACGCGAATTCCAGAGCGTCGTCAAAATGTAGTGGCGGTTCGCTCCAACGCTGATCCGCACGTGATTATTGTCGACGACGTCGTAGCCGTTGACTTGTTCGGCGCGGAAGCAATCCGACGATGAACTGGCCGTCTGTTGACCAGAGCTCTCGGTGCTGGCGCATGCCGCCAGCGTCCACAGGCAGAGAATGGAAGCGAAAATCCGAAGCATCAGGCACGGCCTCCTTGGCCAACACTATGGGACCGTCCGCCTTGCTACGCGAGCGGCGCCCTGCGTTGACGGGGCTCAAAAGCCTGCGATACCCAATCAACAATGAGTGAACTCAAGCTTCCACAGGTGCGCGGCCAGCTTCTACGAGGGGAAACGCTCGCGCCGTTCACATGGTTTCGTGTCGGCGGACCGGCGGACGCGCTTTTCTTGCCTGCGGACGAAGACGACCTCGCCGCTTTTCTGTCTCAATTGAAACCTGACGTGCCACTGCTGCCCATCGGCGTTGGCTCGAATTTGATCGTGCGCGATGGCGGCGTGCCCGGCGTCGTGGTCCGGTTGGCGGGGCGCAAATGGGCGCAGATCGAAACGTTTGAGGGTGCGCGCGTGAAAGCTGGCGCAGGCGCTCTCGACGCGATGGTCGCGAAGGCTGCAGCGAAGGCGGGGATCGGCAAGCTTGAGTTCTACGCCGGTATCCCAGGCACTATCGGCGGCGCACTGACGATGAATGCCGGCTGCTACGGCAGCGAAACCAAAGACGTGCTGATCGAAGCAACGGCGATGGATCGCCAAGGTAAGCGCATCACGCTCAGCAACGCTGACTTCGGCTTCACCTATCGGCACAATGCGTTGCCGGACGGGCTGATCTTCTTAGACGCGACCTATCAAGGTGCGCCGGATGATCCCGTCGCTGTCACCGCGCGCATGGCTGAGATCACCAGTCGCCGCGAGGCATCGCAACCGATCCGTGAGAAGACCGGCGGCTCGACATTCAAGAACCCGATCGGTCCCGACGGCGAAAAGCTCTCGGCCTGGAAGCTCAACGACGAAGCCGGCATGCGCGGTTATCGTCACGGTGGTGCGCAGGTGAGCGAATTGCACGCAAACTTCCTCATCAACACTGGCGAGGCGACCGCTGCCGATATTGAGGGTCTCGGCGAAGATGTCCGAGCCGCTGTGAAAGCCAAGCACGGCATTGAGCTTGAATGGGAAATTAAGCGGATTGGACGGGCTTGAGGAGCGCCGGCTTCCAGCCGGCATTTCGTTCCTAACCGCAAAGATGGAAGGGAGTTGCCCAGATTGCGGCCTGGAAGGCGGCGGTCCTCGGTGGCTTTTCTAACCGCGCCGCTCTAAACCCCGGCCAAACAAAATTTCCCAGGAATCCGCCTTATGCGCTTGAAGCCCAACATCCTTGCCGCGATTGGCAATACGCCGCTCGTGAAACTCAACCGCGTTGTGCCCGAGGGCGCGGCGGAAGTTTGGGTGAAGTGCGAATACCTGAACCCGGCCGGTTCGATCAAAGACCGGATGGCCAACTACATCATCGATCAAGCCGAGAAGAAGGGCATCCTGAAGCCCGGCGGCCTCATCGTCGAGAACACGTCCGGCAACACCGGCCAAGGTCTCGCAATGGCGGCGGCGATCAAGGGCTACCGCTGCATCTTCACGATGCCGGACAAGATGTCGAAAGAGAAGCAGGACTCGCTCAAGGCTTACGGCGCCGAAGTGATCATCACCCCGACCGACGTTCCGGGTGACTCGCCCGAGCACTACGTCAACGTCGCCAAGAAGATCGCCGAAGACACGCCCGGCGCCTTCTACGTCGATCAGTACCATTCATCCTGGAACATCGACGCGCACTATCATTCGACCGGCAAGGAAATCTTTGAAGATACCGATGGCGGCAAGTTCGACGCTTTCGTCGGCGGCACCGGCACTGGCGGTACGGTTTCAGGCGTCGGCCGTTACATGAAAGAACATGCGCCGAACGTGAAGATCATCGGCGCCGATCCGCTCGGCTCAGTGCACTATCATCTCTTCCACACCAAGACGTTGCCGACCGCGCACGTCTACATGGTCGAAGGCATCGGCGAAGATATCGAATGCCGCGCGATGGATTTTTCTGTCGTCGACGACATGCGCCAAGTGAACGACCGCGACAGCTTCGTGATGGCGCGCCGTCTGGTGCGAGAAGAGGGCCTCTTTTGCGGCGGCTCGTCTGGCTCGAACGTCGCCGTCGCCATCGAGATCGCCAAGGAGCTTGGCCCGGGCAAGGTCGTGCTCACCGTGCTGCCTGATCACGGCAACCGCTACGTCTCGAAATTCCTTAACGACGGCTGGATGAAAGAGCACGGCTTCACCGAAACCGAGCGCGAGCTTGGTTTCGTCGAAGAGTTGCTGAAGAACCTGAAGAGCCAACCGATTACGGCCGATGCCGACGCCTCGATCAAATCGGTCGTCAATCTGATGCGCGAGAACGGCGTCAGCCAAATTCCGCTTATCGAACGCGGCAAGCTCAACGCCATCATCCACGAGAGCGACATTCTCTCGAAAATGCAAAAGCGTGACTTCGATCTCAATGCGGCGGCCAAGACGGTGGCGGCGCCGATCGGCGGCCTGATCTACCCGAAGGCGCGGATCGAAGAGCTTTTCCACATCTTCGCTGGCGACAACGTCGCCGTGGTCGTGGATTCTTCGAATGTCGTCGGCGTCATCTCGAAGATCGATTTGATCGAATACCTGTCCGGCAAGCGCTGAGGCGAATTATGCACGACGATAACAAGCGCTTCGGCACACGCTGCATCCACGCCGGCCAGCAACCGGATCCGAGCACTGGCGCGATCATGACGCCGGTCTACCAAACCTCGACGTTCGTGCAGCAGAGCCCGGGCGTTATCATCGAGGACTACGACTACGCGCGCTCGGCCAACCCGACGCGCAAAGCGCTGGAAGCAAATCTCGCCTCACTCGAAGGCGGCCGCCATGGCTTCAACTTCGCCTCGGGCCTCGCTGCACAGGCCGCATGCATTCACTTGCTCGCAACCGGCGATCACGTTGTGCTCTCGGACGACGTCTACGGCGGCACGTATCGTCAGTTCGACAAGGTCTTCAAACGGTTCGGCATCACCTACACGCGCGCTGATTTGACCGATCTCGCAAAGGCGGAGGAGGCGTTTAAGTCGAACACCAAAATGGTTTGGCTCGAAACGCCAACCAATCCGTTGCTCAAGGTCATCGACATCGCCGCTGTGGCGCGCCTGGCGAAATCGAAGAACGCGCTGACCATTGTCGACAACACCTTCGCGACGCCGGTGCTCACCAACCCGCTCGCGCTCGGCGCCGACATCGTCAGCCACTCGTGCACAAAGTACATCGGTGGCCACTCGGACGTGATCGGCGGCGCGCTGATCTGCCGTGATGACGCGCTCGCTGAGCGCCTGCGCTTCACGCAGAACGCTAACGGCGCCATTGCCGCGCCGTGGGATAGCTTCTTGCTGCTGCGCTCGACCAAGACGCTGCACGTCCGCGTGCAGCGTCATTGCGAGAACGCCGCCAAGATCGCGGACTTCCTGGCGGAGCAAAAGCAGATCGAACGCGTCGTTTACCCAGGTCGCACCGATCATCCGCAGCACGACATCGCCAAGAAGCAAATGACCGGCGGCTTCGGCGGCATGATCACCGCGTACTTCAAAGGCGGCCTCGATCCAGCGCGCACATTCCTCGAGCGCGTGAAGCTCTTCTCGTTGGCGGAATCCCTCGGCGGCGTTGAAAGCCTGATCGAACACCCGGCGATCATGACCCACGCGTCAGTCGACAAGCACCTGCGCGAACAAATCGGTCTCACTGATGGCCTGGTGCGCTTCTCCGTCGGCATCGAGGATGTCGAAGACCTGATCTCCGACATCCAAGAAGCCCTGGTCTAACTCACGCGCACGGCCCAGTCGGCTCGAGCCCGAGCAGGGCGCGCAGTGTGACTGCCTCACCCGCGCCCGGTGACTCGTCGGAAACGTCGATGGCGGTGACGTCTGCGATGCGCCACTGGCCATCGCTACGCACGCACATGTGCCACGTTAAATTCATGCCGCCCGGCAGGCCGGGGTAGCGAAAGCGTGTGCTCACTTCTGCGCTATTCGCATCTGCGTGCTGACCGATCGCGTAGCGAATGTCGTCGACGCCAGGATCGTTCGCCCAGGAGCGGAAATCGTAATCGAGCCGCGCCTCTTCCGGTCCGTTGGCGTTTGCTTCGATTGCGTTGGCCAATTCCTGCGTGAACCACACGCTCATCCACTCGGCATCGGTGTTGATTGGTCCTGAATCGTAGAAGCCGGCCACAACAGGCATTGGCCCCATCGGATCGCTTTGCGGCGGCGCCGCGGCTTGTGTGCATGCAGCGAGCAAGCTCACGCATGCGAGTGCAAAGATACGCATAAAATTCCCCCATCCCGAAGAGCCGGAATGCGGCGAGGTAGGCTTTGATTCATGAAGGAGCGCAAACGATGTTGCGTTCTAGCGGCGCGCGCTACCGTTTACGGCGCTAACGCCGCGATCTCACTGGCTTGCGCGTACGCCGCGCTCGCAGCGCTATCGATCGGCGCGGCCACTTGCGGATAGCGCTGATACGCAACTCCAAGCGCGCCTGCGCCTAGCAGGCACAACGTCAGAATGATCGCGAACGCTCGGCTCGTGCTCTCAGAATGTAAGCGCATATCGGTCCCCACCGTTTGTGCCGGCCGCGCCGCCCGTTTTGCGCGCGCCGTGTAAATCTGTTGCCGGGCAGGGCGGAGGACCGTCGCCGCCGGCCGCGCCTTCGTGCTCAGCAAGCGTCGCCAGGCGACGCGCTTTGCCAATCGCGTACTGACCGCGCCCACTACAGGCGCCGGCGCGCTGTCCAAGCGCACGCACACGAGCGA
>Ga0075163_10005744_pt1 | contig 16493 bp, 18 predicted proteins | sample JI1023141ADNA_FD_71478 | JGI IMG/M metagenome (GOLD analysis project Ga0075163, IMG submission 71478) | Wastewater effluent complex algal communities from Wisconsin, to seasonally profile nutrient transformation and Carbon sequestration -... | ecosystem: Engineered > WWTP > Effluent > Algae...
GGAGGGATTCGAACCCTCGATACGCTTGCACGTACTCCGGTTTTCGAGACCGGCCTATTCAGCCACTCTAGCACCTCTCCGGAGGCCCGCTTAATGACGAGCGCCGGGGCAGCTTGCAAGTCCGGCGCCCAGGTTTTTTCAGGACGTCTTGGCAAGGAGCGATGGTGTCGAGGCTGAAAGTCCTGATTTGGGCCGCTGCAAGCGCGGTGTTGGCGGCCTGTGGGCAAGCGCAGCAGGCGCCCGCCGCCATCGCGCAGTGCGCCGCGCTGGCGTCGAATGCGCACGTTTCGATCGCTGCGGGACGGCTTGATCGTGGTGACAATCGGTTTGAGCCAGAGGAACGCGTCGGCGGCGTTGGCGATGTGGCGGCGTTCGACATTGACGTGCACGAAGTGACGAATGCGCAATATGCAGCGTTCGTGGCGGCGACGCGGTACGTGACCGTCGCCGAGCGCGCTGGGCCAGATGGTGCGCCGATGGGTGCAGCGGTGTTCGATCGTGGCCAGGCGCGCTGGCGTATCGATCCGACTGCGAACTGGCGCCATCCAGATGGCGAAGCGTCTTCGATCGAAGGCCGCGATGCGTATCCGGTTGTCGCCGTCGCCTACGAAGACGCACAAGCGTTCGCGCGCTGGGCGCAGCGACGATTACCGACCGAGAATGAGTGGGAGTTTGCAGCGCGTGGCCCCGCTCCTGCGCCGGCGGATCGGCGCGCGGAGGCATTCGATGCGCACGGCACGCCGCGCGCCAATACGTGGCAAGGCGTGTTTCCATTTCAGGACACCGGCGAGGACGGCTTTGCTGGGCTGGCGCCCGTCGGCTGCTTTCTGGCCAACGCCAACGGTCTCTACGACATGGCCGGCAATGTTTGGGAATGGACGTCCGATCGCTTTATCGGCGCGGACGGCCAGGATGCATCGCGTTCCGCGGATGCGCCGATGCGCGTGATCAAAGGCGGCTCGCAACTATGCGCGCCGAATTTCTGCTCACGCTACCGGAGCGGATCGCGGCAACCAGGTGATGAAGGTTTGGGCATGTCGCACATTGGCTTTCGCACAGTCGGCGACGCAACTTAGTCGACTAGTGCGGCCACGAGTTGGCGCAGGACGGCTTGCGATTGCTTCACACTAAGCCCCTGCTCGTAGCGCAGACGCCGCCAAGCCTCGAAACTGAGCGTGAGATCGAGCGCTTCCAGCATGTCGCCCTTGGCAAGACTCGCTGGCAAAATATCGCGCAGCGCTTCGCGCTGCAGGCGCGTGACCTTTTTGTGCTCTTTCTGCAGAAAGTTCGAGGTGTATCGGCGCGCGTCGGCAGCTGTTTTGATCGGAAGCATTTCTTCGAATGCTCTGGACCGGCGCTCAATCAATTCGTCCAAACGCGCACGCCAAGTCGTGGCCACAAACGGGCGCACGAATTCCGGCGTCAGGCGCGAGGTCATGATCGCGTGCATCTCGCGGAAAACGCCTTCCATGTCGGAGAAAAGACGGAAGACCGTGCGGCGGCCTACCCCGGCGCGCTCAGCAACGAGGTCGGCACTGGGATCGGGTTCGCCTTCGCGCAGCAGTTCTAGCATAGCCTGCGCAATTTTGCGCCGGCTCGCGTCGGAGCGCTGGCGCCGGCCATCTACCTCAACCGGCTCAGCAATCTTCTCTGCGCGTGTGCTCACGCGGTCTCCTTAATGAAAGCGTCGATCGCGTCGGCCAACTCTTCCGGCTTGTCTTCCTGGAGGAAGTGACCGCCGCCAACAATAGTAGTGTGCTTCTGACCTTTGCAGCCCGGAATGCGCTCTTGCAGGCGCGCATCGGCGCCGCGCGTGATCGGATCTTGATCGCTGAAGGTGGTGAGGAATGGCTTGTCGAATGTCTCAAGCACTTTCCACGCGTCCTTGTTCTCTTGTACCGACGGCATGTCAGGCGCGATCGGCACTAAAGCGGGAAACTGACGCGCGCCGGCCTTGTAGCTCTCGTCTGGATATGGCGCTTCGTACGCATCCATCTCGGCTTGGCTCAATTCGCGCACCGTTCCGCCATTTAGGATATTGCCTGTCGGAAAAACGGGAACGGTCTGACTGAAGGTCCGCCACGCTTCGAAGGCCGGGTTGGCGCCCGAACCGGCGGGTAAGAATGTGTTGCCGGCGACGACGCGCGCGAAGCGTTCGGGAAATGCAGCCACGAGGCGCAGACCGATAAGGCCGCCCCAGTCCTGGCAGAACAGTGTGATGTCCTTAAGGTCGTTGGCGACGAGCCAATCGCTCATCCACTTCACGTGCTTTTCGTACGTATAGTCCTCCCGCTCGGTCGGCTTATCCGAGCGGCCAAAACCGACGAGATCAGGCGCGATGACGCGATGCCCAGCCGCGACGAGCCGCGCGATCATCTTGCGATAGAGGAAAGACCAGCTCGGCTCACCGTGCATGAGCAGGACCGGCGCTTCGCCGCGCGGACCTTCGTCGATTGCTGCAATGCGAAGCGTCGCCCCGGAGGCGTCGCAAATGTCCGTGTAGTGCGGCGCGTACGGAAAATCGGGCAGATTGGCGAAACGTTCGTCTGGCGTACGCAAGATTTTCATGGGCGGCCTCCCCTTTGCCGTTCGCATTGACAGAATGCGGCGCCGGCATATATTGGCACTTATAGTGCCTATTGTTGAACTGTGACGTCAAGGTCGAATTGAGACGGTCGGGGAGTGAGCGATGAAAGCAAGAGCGTGGCTCGGCGGGCTCGTCGTACTGCTGATCGCGATTGGCGCCGGCGCTTACGTTTTCCGTGGTGAAATCGCCACGCGTATCTTCGAGCGGGCTGCGCGCCAAGCTGTTGGCGAAAACTTGCGCGCCGAATTGCCGGACGGTCTGCACGCCGCGTTCTGCGGCACCGGCTCGCCTCTGCCAGACCGCACGCGCGCCGGGCCGTGCCTCGCAATCATCGCTGGCCAACATCTCTTCGTCTTCGATGCGGGCGACGGCGCATCTGAGACGTTGCAGCTCATGGGCGTACAGCAAAGCGAGATCGAAGTTCTGTTCCTCACGCATCTGCACTCCGACCACATCGATGGTCTCGACACTGTAACGCTGCAGCACTGGGCTTCTGGCGCGTCGCGCGAACAACTCAATGTCATCGGCCCGACCGGCGCCGCGCGCGTCGTTGGCGGCCTGAACGAGGCCTACGCCATCGACCAATCCTATCGCCTCGCACACCACGGCCCTGAAGTGATGCCGCCCAGCGGCGCGGGCATGCACGCGACGGAGTTCGCCATCCCGCTTGCCGACGGCGAAGAACTTGAACTCTGGAACAGGGACGGCGTGCGCATCGTCACCTTCCGCGTCACGCACACGCCAACCGACGCCGTAGGATATCGCATCGAATATGCCGGCCGCAGCATCACTATCAGCGGTGACACGTCTCGTTCTGAATCGCTGGCACAAGCGGCGCAAGGCACAGATCTGCTGGTACACGAGGCGATCTCGCCGCGCCTCGACGCGATCATGCATGAAGCGTCGCAAGCGGCTGGCCGCGAGAACGTCGGTGCGATCTTCAACGATATTCTCGACTATCACACCTCGCCTGAGGATGCGGGTCACGTGGCGCAGCAAGCGCACGTCGGCGCGCTAGCGCTCACTCACTTCTTGCCGCAAACGCCGATCCCAGGCCTCACGGACACGTTCGTGCAAGCGGCCAAGAGCACGTACGACGGGCCCGTCTTCGCGATGCGCGACGGCGACGTGATCTCTCTGCCACGCACCGGCGGCATGCTTCGCTCAAATCATCTGCGCTTCTAGGGAGGCCATAGCCATGAAACGTCTTGCAATCATTGGCGGTGTCTTGGCGCTGATCGCTGTCGGCGGCTTCCTGCTGTTTCAGCAATATTGGTACTATCTACCGGGTATTGTCGGCGATCTGAAACGTCCGATTGGCGCGTATCGCGACGTCGCCTGGTCACAAGGACCGGCTGAGGCGACCACCGGCCAACGTCCACCGAATGTTGTCGTCATCATTGCTGACGACCTCGGCTACAATGACATCTCACTCAACGGTGGCGGCGTCGCTGGCGTCGTGCAGACGCCGAACATCGACGCGATTGGCCGCGACGGCGTCATAGTCGACCAAGGCTACGCCAGCAACGCAACCTGCTCGCCGTCGCGTGCCGCGATCATGACCGGGCGCTACCCGACGCGCTTCGGCTTTGAGTTCACTTCAGCGCCGCCGGAATTCGCGCGCTACATTGCGCGCTCGTCGCACAACGATTTCCGCAATGCGATCTTCCATGAAGAGCGCGTTGCCGATGTGCCACCGCGCGAAACACTTGGCCTGCCGCCGAGTGAGATCACGATGGCCGAAGTTCTGCAGCAGCAGGGCTATCACACCATGCTCATCGGCAAGTGGCATTTAGGGGAAGTCGAAACCATGCGGCCAGCGGCGCAGGGATTCGATGAATCGCTTGGCGTTATGCAAGGCGCGACCATGTCGCTGCCGCCGAACGATCCGGACGTCGTCAACGCGCGCCTCGACTTCGATCCGATTGATCGCTTCCTTTGGGCCAACCTCCGCTACGCGGTTGATTGGCATGGCGCCGACGGCGAAGCCCGTTTCGCACCGCGCGGCTACATCAACGACTACTACGCCGAGGAAGCCGCGAACGCGATCCAAGCGAACCGCAATCGCCCCTTCTTCCTTTATCTGAGCTTCGCCGCCGTCCACACGCCCCTGCAAGCGACGCGTGAAGACTACGATGCGCTAAGCGCCATTCCCGATCACACTCAGCGCGTCTATGGCGCGATGGTGCGCTCATTGGATCGCGGCGTCGGCCGCGTGATGCAAGCGCTCCGTGAGAACGGGCTCGACGAAAACACCATCGTGATCTTCGTCAGCGACAATGGCGGCGCTTGGTACACCGGCCTCGCCGACATCAACGCGCCATTCCGTGGCTGGAAGTCGACCTTCTTCGAGGGCGGCATTCGCACGCCGTACCTCGTTCGCTGGCCGGCAGGGCTGCCACGCGGAACGCACATTCCAGGCCCAGCCACGCACATGGACATCTTCGCCACCGTGGCGGCGGCCGCTGGAGCGCCGAACCAGCCGCAGCTCGATGGCGTGAACCTGCTTCCCTATCTGCGAGGCGAAGCCCAAGGCGCGCCGGGCCAGCGTCTCTTCTGGCGCTCAGGCCCCTATCGCGTCGTGCGCGACGGCGACTGGAAGCTTCAAGTCAGTGAAACGCCGGATCGCGCTTGGCTTTTCAATCTACACGACGATCCAACCGAGCAACACGATCTCTCGGCGCAGCAACCGGAACGCGTCGCCGCTATGCGCGCGATGATCGAAGCGCAGAACGCCAATCTGCCAGCGCCGCTTTGGCCCGCGTTGATCGAAGGACCCGTGCGCATCGACGTGCCGCTCAACGCGCCCTGGAACGAGGATCAAGAATACGTCTACTGGTCCAACTGAGGTGACGATCCTTCTCGTCATCCTCGCCGCCGTTGCCGCCCTGATCGGCCTGCTTTGGCTGATCGGCGCGCGCGAGCCGGTGTACGCAATCAGCACAGGCGACGGGCCACACTGGTTCATCGCCGTGCGCGGCGAACCTGGAGCGCTTGCAGCTGGCGTCACCGAACGCTGGCGGAGCACGACAGATTTCACGATGATCGGCGGCGCGCCCGACGCGTTCTACTGGCAGCACTTCATCATCGCCGCGGGCGGAGATGAAACCAAACCGCCAATCGCGTTCAACGCCGCCGAAGACATTTACATCGCCCGGGTAAAACTTCGCCGACCGCCTGCACTTGTTTTTGGGGCGCTCAGAACACTGATTGCGCTCGGCGCCCTCACCAAACCACAAGGTCCGATCGTTCAAGACGCACAAGCGCTGAGCTTTCGGTCCGATGTTATGCCTAGCGCCGCGTCGATCGCACGCCTGCTCGAGCAGCCGCCTCAATACGCTCCGGCGATGGTGAACTTCCTCGGCTATTACAAAGAGGCGCAGTACCGAAGCGCACAAGCCGTCGTCAGCGGTCGCACTGCCTACATGCGCTACGGTGTGGTCGCGATGCGCACAGTCTATCGCACCGGTGGCCATCTCCTTTTCACCGCACGCATTCTTTCGGTGCTGCGAGAGCCAAACGCCGGCCCGACGGTTGGCCATTGGGACGATCTTGCGGCGATGCGCTACCCGAACCCGCCAGCCATCCTCTCGATGGAACACGCGCCAGATTACCATGCCGCCCTCGACGACCGTGACGCCGGCCTCGAACGCACACTTGTGATCGCGACCACGCCTCGCCGCTGATAAGCTGCACCGCAGATGCGCTCGGGGAGCTCCCTGCGCGCAATCGCAATCGTTGCACATTTCCCGCGCCTCAGAACTCGAAGACGTTGATGACTTCTACGGCGCCGCTGGGTTGCACCCCTAGCGCCAGCGCAGGCACACTTGCCCAATCACGCGCGCAGGTGTTTGTTTCCGCCATGAAGTTCATTCAATTGGGCCTCGTGATCGCGGCGTTGTTCGCCACGCCTACCGCGGCGGTCGCTCAATCTGGCTGGGGCATGAGCATGTCCGGGCAACCCCCATCCATGAATTCATATCAAAGCATCGACCCAGATTGGGAACGCTGCATCAACGAGGACCACGAGTTTGCCTTCGACGAGGCGGTCGCCGGCTGCACGCATGTCATCGAACATCCAGATTCAAATCGTTGGCTCATCGCTGCGGCGCTTTACTATCGCTCGTCCCGGTATGAAGACGAACACCAAGATGAGCAGGCCGCGATCGACCTGCGCCGAGCGGCGCAAATCTACGCCTCCTATATCAATGAAGATGAGCACGATCCGCGCGGCTACATCAACCGCGCTTCAATCAACGCTCGCCTCGAGAATTACGACGAGGCGCTCACCGACTACGATCGCGCGATCTCGCTCAATCACGAATCTGTGTCCGCCCTTGTAGGTCGCGCTCAAACCTTGTTCCGACGCGCCGACTACCCGGGCGCGGTGGAGTCCTACGACCGCGCGTCCCGACTAGGCGCGCGCAACGAAGGAGTCAGCCCGGAGGTATACGCGGGCAAGTGTGCCGCCCGAACGGCAGCACGCACGGACCTCGACGAAGCACGCCGCTTTTGCAATCGGGCAGTAAGCAACTCACGCAGCGCTCCATGGGCGCTGGTAGCGCGAGGCTATTTCCGCGTCATGCAAGGCGAACTCGATGATGCGGCCTCCGATTTCGCGCGCGCGTTGGAGCGAGATGCCCGCTATGCGCCGGCGCTATACGGCCGTGGCGCAGTTGCGGTTCGCCAAGGCCGCGTGGCCGAAGGCGAGGCAGACATGGCGCGCGCGACGGAGATGAACCGGCGTCAGGTCAACTTTTACGCGAATGCAGGGTTGCGTCCTTAATCCTGGCGGTTGCGAAGGCGCGGATTTCGACGCATTCTGCCTGTGACTGCACCCGGAGAGTTTATCGTGCGCCTCCTCGCCGCTCTTAGTGTCGCCGCGACACTTGCCGCCTCACCCGCGTTTGCCCAGGCCGGTCCCGGAATGTCAGACCCTCAAGTTCGCAGCCTCGGTGAACTCAGCCAGCTCAGCCCGACGCACCGTTATTGGGAGACGTGTCTGGGTGAGGACGCGGAGGCTGCCGTTCGCGCGTGCGGCCGAGTTATCGGTGCGCGTGTCTCGCGCATGCACACGGCAACCGCGCACTACTTCCGCTCCGTCGCGCTTGCCACGCTCGGGGAAGGCGAACGGGCCAATCGCGACCTCCGCCGCGCCTACTACAGCTACGTCGACCTTCTCTTCGAAGAGGACGACAACGCGCTTGCCCGCTATGGCCGCGGCCTGAGCCTTATTCGCATGGGACGGCAGGATGAGGGCGAGCAAGAAATCGCCCGCGCCGTCAGCTCGGACGAAGAAGTCCCTGAGTTTTTCGAAATCAGGGGCTAAGTGCGCGCGTTCCGGATGGCGCGAGCCTTGTGCAGGCACAATACTTCATATATAAACTAATCTTATGCGTATCGCCTGCGTCGGCGGCGGACCTGCCGCGCTCGTCTTCGCCATCTCCATGAAGCTGCGCGATCCGCGGCACGATGTCGTCGTGTTCGAGCGCAACGACCCCGGCGACACATTCGGCTGGGGTGTTGTGTTCTCCGATCAGACCATGGAAAATCTACGCGCCAACGATCCGGTCAGCGCTGATCAGATCGAAGCCGGTTTCGCCCACTGGGACGACATCGCTGTCCACATCCATGGCGAGACCGTCACTTCCTCCGGCCACGGCTTCGTCGGCATCGGTCGCAGGCGCCTACTGAACATCCTGCAAGACCGCGCCCGCGAACTCAGCGTGCGGCTGGAATTCAAGACCGAGGTCGAGCCCTCGCCCGAACTCTTCGCGGCCTACGATCTGGTGCTCGCCTGCGACGGCGCCAACTCTAGGCTCCGCTCATCCGATGCCGCACACTTCGGCGTCGATATCGACATCCGCCCAAACAAATACATCTGGCTCGGCGCCAACAAGGCGTTCGGAGCCTTCACCTTTGCCTTCGAAAAAACCGAGCACGGCTGGATTTGGGCCCACGCCTACAAATTCGAAGACAACGCCTCGACCTTCATCGTCGAATGCAGCGAAGCGACATGGCGGAGCTCCGGCTTCGATCGCATGAGCCAAGACGAAACCTGCCGCGCCGCCGAAAAGTTGTTCGCAAAATATCTTGACGGCGCCACGCTCGACACAAACGCCAAGCACCTGCGCGGCTCAGCCTGGCTCAACTTCCCGCGCATCGTCTGCGAGACGTGGCACAAGGGCAATCTCATCCTGATGGGCGACGCAGCGCACACCGCGCACTTCTCCATCGGTTCCGGCACCAAGCTTGCCATCGAAGACGCGATCAAGCTGGTGGAAGTGCTCCACGGCGGCAAGCCGCTCGCGGACGCACTGGCCGAGTACCACGCCGAACGCCAAGTCGAGGTGCTCAAACTCCAAAACGCTGCTCGCAACTCAACGGAGTGGTTCGAGAACATCGACCGCTACGCCAACCTCGAACCGCTGCAGTTCACCTATTCCCTGCTCACCCGCAGCCAGCGCGTCAGCCACGAGAACCTGCGCGTGCGGGATCGCAAATTCTTGCATCGCGTCGAGGATTGGTTCGCTCGCGGGGCGCCGGCGCCCTCGCCGGCAACGCCGGAGTTGGCCGGCGAGGGCGCCGGCGCTCCAACGCCACCAATGTTCGTACCGCTTCAACTCCGCGAACTGACTGTACCCAACCGCGTCGTGGTCAGCCCGATGTGCATGTATTCCGCCATGGACGGCGAAGTGAACGACTTCCACCTCGTCCACTACGGCGCCCGCGCCAGCGGCGGCGCGGGCCTCATCTTCACCGAGATGACAGACGTCAGCGCCGACGCCCGCATCACCCCCGGCTGCGCCGGCATGTACGATGCGAAGCACGTCGCCGCCTGGAAGCGCATCGTCGACTATGTCCACACCAACACCGGCGCGAAATTCGCGCTCCAACTCGCCCACGCTGGCCGCAAAGGCTCGACGCGTAAGCCGTGGAGCGAAGACCCGAGCGACAAGCGAGACTATTCAGATCAGCCGCTCGAAAACGGCAATTGGGGACTCATCGCGCCCTCACCACTCGCTTGGTCAGAAACCAACACCACACCGCGCGAAATGACTCGCGCCGACATGGATCGCGTCAGAAGCGATTTCGTCCGTGCCACGCTCATGGGCGAGCAAGCCAGCTTCGATATGCTCGAACTGCACTGCGGCCACGGTTATCTTCTTTCGTCCTTCCTCACGCCAATCAGCAACCAACGCACCGACGAGTATGGCGGCAGCATCGAAAACCGCCTCCGCTTCCCGATAGAAGTGTTCGAAGCGATGCGCGCTGCGTGGCCAAAGCATAAACCCATGAGCGTGCGCATCTCCGCCACCGACTGGCACGATGATGGCCTCACCGCCGAAGACTCAATCGCCATCGCGGAAGCCTTCGCGCAAGCTGGCGCCGATCTCATCGATGTCTCCGCCGGCCAAACCACGCCGCTCGCCAGACCAGTCTATGGCCGCATGTTTCAAACGCCCCTCGCTGACCGCATCCGCAACGAAGCGCGCGTGAGGACGATGGCCGTCGGCAATATCTTCGAACCCGATCACATCAACTCCATCCTCGCCGCGGGCCGCGCCGATCTCTGCGCGCTCGCGCGCCCGCACTTGATGGATGCAAACTGGGCGCTGCGCGCCGCCGCAGAACTCGGCTACGGCAAACTCGCGCCGCCCAAACAATATCGCACCGGCTACGCGCAGATGCAGCGCACACTTGCACGCAAGGACTCTTAATGGCTCACCACGTTTTCATCACCGGGGGCGGCACCGGCATCGGCCTGGCCACCGCCCGCGCGCTCGCGCCAACGGGGGCCCGCTTTACGCTTGTCGGCCGCGACGGCGCGCGGACAGCAAGCGCTGCCGAAGAGTTTGAGAACGCCCAAGGCGTGTCGTGCGATGTCGCTGACGAAGCATCCGTCGCTGCCGCTTTCACCGCCGCGCGCGATCGCTACGGGCCGATCGACATTCTGATCAACAACGCCGGCATCACGCCCTCCGCGCCGCTGGATCGCATGGATCTTTCCATGTGGAATCAGACACTGGCGATCAATCTCACTGGCGCGTTCCTGTGCTCACGTGCAGCGCTAGAAGATATGTACCACAAGAAATGGGGCCGCATCGTCAACGTCGCCTCGATCGCCGGCCTGCAGGGCGCCGCGTACATCAGCGCTTATTGCGCCTCCAAGCACGGCATGATCGGCATGACGCGCGCGCTGGCGAAAGAGGCCGCGAAGAAAGGCGTCACCGTCAACGCCATCTGCCCCGGCTATGTCGAAACCGACATCGTCACCCGCGCCGCTGAAAACATCGCGAGCAAAACCAAGCTCAGTGAAGACGAAGCGAAAGCCTCGCTCTACGCCAAGAACCCGCAAGACCGCCTCATCACCGCCGACGAAGTCGCCAGCGCCATCGCCTGGCTCTGCAGCGATGGCGCAGCTGCCACAAATGGCGCGGCGATCCCAATGAGCGGCGGCGAAGTATGATGGTCACGCCGTCGTGCCTTCCCCCCCGCGGGGAAGGTGTCGCGCGGAGCGCGACGGATGGGGGCATCAGCTCGGCGGCCTCGAAGCAACACCGCCGTTACCCCCACCCCCAACGCCGCCCCGCAAGGGGGCGGGGAGTCGCGAGGTTTGCGGAGGCATGAACGACTCCGTCCGCCTCTCGCTTCGCCTCCTCACCACAAGCCGCCTCATCGAGCGCGAAGTCGATGCGCTCATGCGCGCGCGCTTCGACAGCACCATCGCCCGCTTTGACTTCCTCTCCGCGCTTGATCGCCAAGGCGCGCTCACACTCGGCGAAGTCTCGCAATATTTGCTGGTCTCGAATGGCAACGTAACGCAATTGCGAACGCGCCTCTCTGCCGACGGTCTTATCGAAACCGAGGTCGACGAAAATGACCGGCGCATTCAACGCGTACGGTTGACGCGTCAGGGCGAAGGCGTATTCAAGCACATGGCCAAAGCGCACGCGGCATGCGTGGACGCGTTGCTGCGCGATCTCACACAAGCCGACAAAAACGCGCTGTCGCGACTCCTCGATGCCGCCAAAGCATCGTTGCGCCGCAAGCTAACAAAAGGAGCGGCGCCGTGATCGACGATGCCTGGAAGAGCGCCGAGTATCAGGCCGAACATTTCTTGTGGTCCGTGCGCGATCGCGTCGCGACGATCACACTGAACCGGCCCGAGCGCAAAAATCCACTGACGTTCGAATCTTACGCCGAACTCCGCGATCTCTTTCGGCGTCTCTCCTATGCAGACGATTGCCGCGCCATCATCGTCACCGGCGTCGGCGGCAATTTCTGCTCCGGCGGCGACGTCCACGACATTATCGCGCCGCTCACAAAGATGACGATGCCCGAACTCATGCGCTTCACGCGCATGACCGGCGATCTCGTCAAAGCCATGCGCGCCTGCCCGCAACCGATCGTCGCCGCTGTTGAAGGCGTCTGCGCCGGCGCCGGCGCGATCGTCGCGATGGCCAGCGATATCCGCTACGCATCCGCCAACGCCAAGACCGCGTTTCTCTTCACCCGCGTCGGACTTGCAGGTTGCGACATGGGCGCCTGCGCAATCCTGCCGCGCATCATCGGTCACGGTCGCGCCAGCGAACTCCTTTACACCGGCCGCTCCATGAGCGCCGAAGAAGGCGAGCGCTGGGGCTTCTTCAACAAGATCACCGAAACGCCGCTCGCCGAAGCGCAAACATTCGCCGCGAGCCTCGCCAACGGCCCCGCCTTCGCGCATTCCATGACCAAGAACCAGCTCAACATGGAATGGAACATGAGCCTCGAGCAGGCGCTCGAAGCCGAAGCGCAAGCGCAAGCCATCTGCATGAAAACGAGAGACTTCGAACGCGCCTACGTCGCCTTCGCGTCGAAGCAGAAGCCGGTGTTCGAGGGCGATTGATGAGCGCGCACGTCGACACTTTCGTCCGCGACAATCTCCCGCCGCAAGATCAGTGGGCAGAAATGACATTCGCGCTGCCGGAATTGCAATTCCCGGCGCAGTACAATGCCAGCAGCGTTCTCGACGTTGCGATTGCAAACGGTCACCGCACGCGACCCGCGGTGCTGCTCTCTTCAGAAACCATCACCTACGACGCCCTTCTCCAAGAAGCGTCGCGCATCGCGCACGTCCTGACGAACGAGTTCGGCCTCGTGCCCGGCAATCGCGTGCTCATTCACGCTTCCAACACGCGCCTATCGCTCCCCGTGTGGTGGGGCGTGTTCCGCGCTGGCGGCGTCGCTGTCGGTACAATGCCGATGCTGCGCGCGCACGAGCTAGCTGTGATCCTCAACAAGGCGCAGATCTCGCACGCCATCGTCGACACCCATCGCGCCGGCGAACTGGAAGCTGCGCGCCCGCTCGCACCGGTGCTGAAGCACATCGTCACCACTGATGATCTGACACGGCGTATGGCAAAGGCGCCAAGCAGTGGCGCCGCCGTCCTGACAGCCGCCGATGATCCCGCGCTCATCGCCTTCACCTCCGGCACTACCGGCACCCCCAAGGGCTGCGTTCACTTTCACCGCGATATCGCTGCGATGGCGGAGACCGTGTCTCGCCACATCCTGCAGCCAAAGCCAACTGACGTGTTCATCGGCACGCCGCCGTTCGCGTTCACCTTCGGCTTAGGCGCCGGGATGGTCTTTCCCGCAAGCGCAGGCGCCGCGACGGCGATCTGCGAGAAGCCCGGCTTCGACGTCCTCGCCGACACGATCGCGCAGCACAAAGCCACCACGCTTTTCACCTCGCCCACTGGCTATCGCGCGCTAATGAAGCAAGACAAAGCCAAGCTCGCATCACTCCACACCTGCGTCTCCGCAGGCGAGCACCTACCGCGCGCCACATCGGACCAATGGTTCGAGCACACCGGCATCCGCATCATCGACGGCATCGGCTCAACCGAGATGATTCACATCTTCGTCTCCGCGCGCGGCGATGACATTCGCCCAGGCTCCACCGGCAAAGCCGTCCCCGGCTACGAAGCAACGCTGCTCAACGACAATGACGAGCCTTTCGAGGGCGAAGGCGAAGGCCGCCTCGCCATCAAAGGCCCAACCGGCTGCCGCTATCTCGCCGACGAGCGCCAAAAGAACTACGTCGCAAATGGCTGGAACGTCACCGGTGACATCTATCGCCGCGATGCCGACGGCTATTTCTGGTACGTCTCCCGCGCCGACGACATGATCATCTCTTCAGGCTACAATATCGGCGCGCCGGAAGTAGAGAACGCGCTCCTCACACACGCCGCCGTCGCCGAATGCGCTGTCGTTGGCGTACCGGACGAAGAGCGCGGCCAGATCGTCAAAGCCTTCGTTGTGCTCAACTCCAACGCCAGCGTCACGGAACGCGCGCTGCAGGATCACGTCAAAGCAACGATCGCGCCCTACAAGTATCCGCGCGCCGTTGAATTTGTCGCCGAACTCCCCAAGACCAACACCGGCAAATTGCAACGCTTCAAACTGCGCGAACCGAAATGAAATTCACCCGCGACCTCATCATCCGCTTCGAACATTGCGACGCGGCCGGCATCATTTTCTACCCGCGCTTCTTCGGCCTCGTGAATGAAACCGTGGAAGACTGGTTCGCCAGCCTCGGCCATTCGTTCAAGTCACTGCACGTCGATGACCGCAAAGGCGTCCCCACCGTGCGCTTCGAGTGCGAATTCGTCGGCCCCGTCCGCATCGGCGATATGCTGCATCAACAGCTCGGCGTCGATTCCATCGGCAACAGCTCGCTCAATCTGAAGCACATCGCCTCGATCGGCGACCGCACCGTTGCGCGCTTTGATCAAACCATCGTCTTCACTGATCTCGCGACCATGAGCGCGCAGCCCTGGCCTGCCGATCTCCGCAAAGCCATCGCCGATTTCGCGAAACTCGACACATGAGAACACTCCTTCCCGACGGTTGGCCGCGCCCTAGAGGCTATTCAAACGGCATCGAAGCCGAAGGCCGCATCGTCTTCGTCGCCGGCCAAATCGGTTGGACGCCAGAAGGCAAGTTCGAAGCGACCACTCTCGCCGCGCAATTCGCGCAAACGCTCGACAACACGCTCGCCGTACTCCGCGAAGCAAACGCCGGCCCCGAACACATCGCGCGCATGACGTGGTACATCACGGACAAGCGCGACTATCTAGCGTCACTCGCCGAGATCGGCGCGACGTGGCGCGAGAAGATGGGCAAGAACTATCCCGCGATGGCTGTCGTCGAAGTAAAGGCTCTGATTGAAGACGCTGCGCTTATTGAGATCGAAACGACGGCCGTGGTGCCGCGCTAAAGCGCGCGCAGCGCAATCATCGCAACGTAGCCAATCAGCACCAGCGCGATAAACACGTCTGACACCATGGCCACCGTGCGTGTCAGGTTGCGCTCGCTCGCGACAACGTGCTTCCAGCCCGCCAACGCAAAAAACAATCCGCCCGCAAGCGCCGCCGGCGTCGCCCATCCCGGCAACAGCGCCAACAAACCGAGCAGCGCCAGCGCCAAGTTCGCGAAGCCGAGTTCACGCACGATCGGATGTACACGCTCATCCTCAATCTCAAAGATATCGCGCGCCGTGAACGCAGGATTGAATGCCTGACGCAGGCCGGCAAGTCCGAGCCGCATCCCAACGCCCCAAAATGCGAACCACTTGCCTGTCAGAACCACGAGATCGGCGCTGGTATGCAGCCAAGAATACTCCGCCGCTATGCTCGCTAGCGGCAAGATCAACATGAAGAGCGCGATAACGACGAAATACATGCGCGGCTCTTAGCATCCGCTTTCCGGCGCGCGCAAATTCGCTATGCTCCGCCCTAGTTAGGACCACGCAATGGCAGACCATAGCCTCTTCATCTTCGTCCGCGTTCAGAACGCGACGCCCGAAGCCGTCGGCAACGCGCTGCGCGATAGCAGCGACAAGATCATGGATATCTACTCGATCATGGGCGAATGGGATTTGCTCGTGCGCATCGAGCACCCGGATCTAAATTCAATTCAGAAAGTCGTCACCGAGACGATCCGCGCCAATCCGAACGTCGCCCAGACCTACACGATCTTGGGTTATCAACTCTACGGCTCGAAATGGCCGGGCTTCGATTACCCGGACTCCAAATGAGTCTCGATCTCGAAAAGGAATACAACAACCGCGCCGCAGTGCCCGAGCACCCGGCAATCATTGCGCGCTGGGCGGCCGAGAGCAAAGCCTACCGCAACATCAATCCGCCGCGCGTGATCGAGTACGGCGAAGGCGAACGCAACACGCTCGATCTCTTCGATGCCGGCCCCGGCCCTGCGGTGATGTTCATCCACGGCGGCTATTGGCAAGCGCTCGACAAAAGCTTCTTCAGCCATCTGGCCAAAGGCCTCAACGAGTTCGGCGTCACGGTCGCGATACCGAGCTATGATCTCTGCCCCAACGTGCGCATCGGCGACATCGTCGAACAAATGCGCGCGGCGAGCCGCATCGTGCATCGCGCCGTTGATGCGCCTGTCGTTGTCGCCGGCCATTCCGCCGGTGGACATCTTTCAGCATGCCTGCTTGCAACTGAAGCGCATATCCCCTCAGCCTACGCGATCTCGGGCCTCTTCGAACTCGCGCCGCTGATCGCAACAAGCCTCAACGAAAAGCTCGGCCTAGACGAAGCTGAAGCCGCTTCGCTCAGCCCACTTCTGTGGCCCGCGCCTGAAGGCAAGTTTCTCGACGCCATCGTCGGCGGCCACGAGAGCAGCGAGTATCACCGGCAAAGCGCCGCCATCGTCACCGCGTGGGGCGAGGACGGCGTGAATACGCGCTACGAAGAAGTGGATGGCGCCAACCACTTCACGGTCATCGATCCGCTTTCGGATCCGAACTCAACGATGTGCGAACGGCTAAAGCAGCTCGTCTCGCGCGCCTAGCGCACCGGCAGCAGCTTCCGGCCCGCGGCAAAGATCG
>Ga0075163_10005745_pt1 | contig 16490 bp, 24 predicted proteins | sample JI1023141ADNA_FD_71478 | JGI IMG/M metagenome (GOLD analysis project Ga0075163, IMG submission 71478) | Wastewater effluent complex algal communities from Wisconsin, to seasonally profile nutrient transformation and Carbon sequestration -... | ecosystem: Engineered > WWTP > Effluent > Algae...
TCAAGAAGTTTTAAATAATCTAAATGATATACTTAAAAATAAGCACCAATTAAATAAGCTCATTGTAGATTCGAGAGGTAGGCCGGATACCTTAGCTATTAACCTATACTGGGATGAATTTAGGTCCTGGTACAACCCTAAGAAGGAATACAAAGAAGGAAATATTGTATATTTGAAAAAATTACATAAAAAGGGAATATCCCTTTGTTATAGAGGTTTATCTGAAAAATATAATTTTTCTCAAGAAACCATAAGAAGAAAAATAGTTAAACTAGAAAAATTAGGATTGCTAAGTAGAGATTTTAATATCGATAGAAATTATAGTAGAGTTTTATATAACCAATTAATTATTTATGTTTGGCAACAAACTCCTTATTTCTATAATCCATTCGGATTAGATAGGAAAGAAGTTCACCAGTTAAAACCATCTACAAATCATAAGTATATTTCATCAAAATATGGTGCTTCACTTACCTCTTATAATGAGGATACGTATACTACTAAGATATGTATAGGTATCCACACGCACGAGGATACAAACTTACTAAGTACGGAACTAAGAGAAAAAGAAGAAGAAGCTTTAGCTAATTCTTCTTCTTTTTCTAAAAAAGAAAAAAGAAAAAAAAAGAAAAAAGAAAAATATCATTCTTGTGAGATTGTACAAATCTCATCTACCAAACTTGAATTAGTACCGCAACAACCAATCACCGAAATACCAACCTTTGCTACTAGCTCTCTTGTGGAGCTAGCAAAGGTTTACCAAACAAAAAAAATCGTTAGTGAGCCAAGTCAAGTTGAAAATTTGGAAACTGTAGAACAAGACCAAAATGTCCAATTCCGCAAATATCAAGAGGTTAGGCCTATGAAAAATGAATTGCAAAACATAAATGAAACCCCTCAAGAACCCGAGAGAAACATTGCATTCGAGTTAAACAGTGCAATTTTCAAAAGTTTTGGAGGAATAAAATCCGACGAAATCATGGAACATTGCAAATTTACCTTGATTAACCCAAGTAAACTTGCCGTTAGGATTAGTAATGGATTTAGCTTAACCGCAAGTGATAAAGAATGCCTTAGAAGCTGTATCCGCTTGGTTTGCGGTGATAATATCAACATTGTTTCCGATACACCAAAAATAGTACAATCCGAACCTGAAATTTTGGTAAAACCCAAATACGAAATAAACTATCCCAATTGGAATCAGTTCAGAAACGAGTTATTGAATTATTTCAATGAGAAGATGGCCCATCACATTCTTAAAGCTTGGTTTGATAAATTTCAAGTTAGTGAAAATCCGATAAATAACAGTATTATCCTTACCGGACCATCGTTTTTTGTTGATTACGTTTACCAAAACTTTGAAAACGCAATTGAGTATGTAGTTAAAAAAACCAAACTAACTCTAGAATTGCATTATGAAAATAAAAAATGTAGGCCACACATTTATAGCCCAAATAGAAGTTTTTACAAACCAACCGTATCACAAACCGCATCTGCCTACAACCATAAAAGGGAAAGTCGTGTATGAGAAATAGTTAAGATACAAGTATAAATGCTAAATCAAAAACTATGATAGTATTAGTGCGATGTGATAAAATCACAAATAAATAATGATTTCAATAGAAAATCAACTAACAAAAGCAACCTGGAGTTGAACAAATGTCCGTACTCCAAAAATCTTATAGGAAAAACTAATGATAACTGAAGATAATTTTTTAAAAAGATGTAAAGAAACAAAGCAAACAAAATATGAGGGTGAAAGACATATCCGCTTAATATTTGATGTGTTTAGTAAAGGTGAGGGCGTAATGGCATTTTGTGCCGAGGCTCTTATCGGTAGACAAACATTTTATGATTGGCTAAAAGCTCACCAGGAATTTAAAAAAGCTTATGATATAGCTACCAATATTGCCGGTAGGAAGTGGGAAGAAATGCCCGCGATTAATCCGGATTTTAATTTTCCGTACTGGTCAACAATAATGCGTAACCGTTTTGGATATGGAAAGGCAAAAGTTCGAATAGTAAAAGATGCCACACCTCTTAAGCGTCTTGATTCTATTTGGGAAGGCCTAGAAGAAGGAGAGCTAAGTGGACAAGAAGCTACACAGTTATCTTCTCTCGCTACAGCACATTATAATATCTTAACTAATCAACCTCAAGAATCGGAACAATTTAAACTAGAAACCAAAGAGGAGATTATGGCTAAGGTACATGCTATACAAAACATAATAAATCATAAACAAGGGTGAATTGAATTTATACACAAAAAATGGAGATGCTGAAGGAGTTTACCAACAAGTAGATGAGTCAATAAAAGAGAAGATTTATGTTGCAAGTGCTGCATCTCTCAACCGCATTGACAGTTATACTATTTGCAATAATTATGATTATAGTGAAAGTTATAACCCTCTACTAATTATGATGTATTGCACTGTATAAGGGGGAAACTATATAGTAACCTTTCGGTACGATATGATAGTCTAATTGAGTTAATAAAATCAATCTTAAGAGTTGAAGATTTTGAACCTGAAACAAAAGAGGAGATTATGGCTAAGTTAATGTCTATATAAATAAAACAAAAAAATCTATGAATCAAATAATACTACTATTCTAGACCTTTTTTCTTTTTAAAAATTGTTGACATATGTGTAAAATCACGCTGATATACATATATAACAATAATTAAAGGAGATTAAAATGAAAGAAAAAAGCATATCGTTATCTATGGCAACGCTGCCAAATATAGGAAGTAATTTCTCGCCTCCTATAGTACGTCAAGTTTGTGAATATTATGAATATATAAAATTACTTGAGTTGCAAAATTTAAGAAAGGAAAGTCTAAAGATAAATCAATCTTTAAAAGCGAATCCTTATTGGTCTTATTACAGTATAATAGAAGAGGAAAATATCCTCAATCCTGTAAACGGGCTGAAAGAAGATATATATAAAGCTTTAATAACTTATTCAAAGCATTTTATTGATTATAGGAAGAAATTAGAAGGTAAATATAAGTTTGAGTTTCCTGAGGAATGTTATAAAGATATAACATTTGCTGAATACTTTAAAGATAATTTTAAAATAGAATAAAAGGAGAGACATGAATAATTACCCACGTAGAATGAGCATTTATTTGACAGAAGAAGATTACGGGCACCTAATCAATCTATCAAAGGCTAAGTATCAAACTACCATATCAGCTACATTAAGATCGTTATTACATAAAGCGATTCTTAGTGAAATTACTGTTAAGCAAGCAAAGCAATGAAAGGCTGGTGTTTTTTCAAAGGTGAGTTTAGTATTTTCATTAATTGTGACATATATAGTACTGATTAGAGGATTGCTAGGTGGAGTAGTTATATTAAAATTATTAATGCAAATGACAGTAAAATGTTAGAAAACGAACAAAAAATCATTACTTCAAATATAGGGAAGTGGCTTCAATTTGTAGTCGACGATGTTCCTCCTTGGGTTCACAGTACAACGTTTGAAGTATTTTTATGGATATTAAGTGCATTCTTTATACTTTTTTCTGTGAGTAGTATTCTTTATAAAAAGTACTATAATTTTAAAAATAATATAGATTTACAAGGTTTATTTAGTATAAACAATCCTCGTGCTTCCCTCATAGATATTGCTGATAGGGTAAACAAAACTTATAACATACCAATAAATAGAATACATTCCTTATTGTTACAAGGTTTTTGGAATGGTTATTTTGATAAATTCTTAGAATTAAATCGTCTAAATATTTTAAAAAATATATTGTATGATCAATCCGTAAGAAACAATTTTGTCTGGCATTATTTGGATGACACCCCGCCAGTTACTTCATGGGATTTACCCGAAGGTAGTACAAAATATGACATAAGACCTATATTAACCGTACCTTCTAAAAACACCACTAATTGGACAATTGAAAATTGTAAAGAAGCTTTTACAGAATTAGCTGATCAACCGATTTACCAAATGTGGCCTGAATATATAACTCCTTTAATTAGACCCTCCTTTAAGCTTATCAAAATATCCCAAAAAAGTTTGAATACTTTTTTAACTAAAGAAAAAAATATATCTAAAAAAAATGGCTGGGATGGGGGGAGTTGAACCACCGACCTTTGCCTTCGTAGTGCAATGCTCTATCCGGCTGAGCTACATCCCAAAGACCAATATATTATTTATAAGTATATGAATCAATAGTAATAAATATTAGAGTATATCTTTACTTCCTTACATAAGGGTGTATACTTATCCTTACATAAAGATAAGTATATATGAAGATAATAGCAGTATTAAATCAAAAAGGAGGAGTGGGTAAAACTACTTTAGCCACTAACATAGCAACAAAATTACATTTAAATGGGGCGAAAGTACTACTCGTCGATTCTGACCCACAGGGTTCAGCTAGAGACTGGCACGCTGCCGGTAATAGCGAAATAGTAGTTGTAGGTATAGATAGGCCTACTTTAGATAAAGATATAAAGAAAATATCCGATAATTTTGATTGGGTTGTTATAGATGGTGCACCCCAGTTGACGGATATGGCTATATCGGCTATAAAATGTGCTGATCTGATTATTATACCTGTACAACCTTCTCCTTATGATATATGGGCTTCCGAAGACCTTGTAGATATAATAAAACACAGACAACAACTTACTGACGGTAACCCGAAATCATATTTTTGTATTAGTAGAAAGATAACTACTACTTCTTTAAGTACAGAAGTGGTAGAGGCTTTAAAAGGATATTCGTTGCCAATAATGAAGAGTTTCACCTCTCAAAGAATTGTATATGCAAAATCAGCAGCGCAAGGTCAAACAGTTTTTGATACTACTAATAATGATGCAATACAAGAAATTACAAATATAGTAACCGAAATAAAAGAAATAATAGTATGAGTGTATTAAAAGCCGGGCGTCCTTCGGTTAATAAGGTAAAAGCCCTGGCACAGTTAGAAACAAAACAAGATATTATAAAAATGAGTGTAAACATTTCAAAAAGTTTTCATAAAGAAATAAAAAGTTATGCATTAGAAAATGACATAACTCTTACTGACTTGGTAAGCAAATCTTTAAAAGAATATATAAAGAAAGGAGTATAAGAATATGGATTTAAAAGAAGAAACTAAGTTTTTGCGTGAGGAGGTAAAAAGACTTACGAATTTTGTTGAGGGCATTGAATATGATAGCTTTGTTGATCCCTATAAAATTATGGATACGCAAAGTATCATCAAGATTTTATTAGAGCGGTTATTTATCTTATCATGTGAATTGGAAAACAGGTATTGAGATGAATAAAAAAAGTGATTACAAGGATGAACTAAAGCGATGGGAAGAAGAGGGAGAGCAAGAAATAAAAAACGAGAGGGGGAGAGCAATTGTAAGAATAATACAAGGTATGGGGTACAAGTCAGAAGATTTGATAACCAAGAGAGTCACCGCTGAAGATGTGTTAGCAAATGAGAGAGAAATGTATAAGGATCATTTTTTTAACATAAGTAAAAAGGAAGAGAAACAATTCCTAAAGGAGGTTCAAGAAGCAATTGATATATTTATTGCCAATGCAGATAAAGAGAAGAAAAACAAATGAGAAAAAACTCGATAAAGCAAATAATCCAAAATTTAAAAAGATATGGACAACATACGGATGTTTATGAATCTCATAATCTAATTAAAAAACATAAAATAGGAGATTTATCTGTACTGGAAGAAAGTAACTTTATTGGTAATCATTGTGATATTGAGAGTATAGAGATAATTTATAATTGGAAAACAAGAGAAAACAAATGAGTGAAAAGAACACGTGGGAAGAAATTATTAGAGAGATAAAAGGTAACTCAATCACTGAACTTGATTTAGGGGGTAATAAAATAGGGGATGACAGAACAATTGTGCTGGCTGAAACTTTAAAGAGCAATACCTCGGTTGAATCCCTTTATCTTTGGAGCAATAATATAAGCGATGCGGGGGCAATCGTAATCGCTGAGGCTTTAAAAACAAACAAAACACTGACTCACCTTCATCTTAGGTGCAACAAAATAAGAGATGCTGGGGCAATCGCCCAGGCTTTAAAAGTGAATAACTCAATCACTAACCTTTATCTTGGGGAAAATAAGATAGAAGATGAGGGGGCAATCGCACTGGCTGAAGCCTTGAAAGTAAATACCACAATCACCGCACTTTGTCTTGGCTCGAATTATATAGGAGATGAGGGAGCTATAGCTTTAGCCGAGGCTTTAAAGACAAACACCACAATCATTTTCCTTTATCTTGTGGATAATAAGATAGAAGATGAGGGAAAGAATGCCTTACAGAAAGCAACGAGAGATAACCATCAAATATTCGTATAATATATAAGGAGTAAAAACAAATGAATAAAGGAACCACAATGTTGTTAGATGAACTCATTAAAGAGATAGAAGATAGCTTACTCACTGAATTTTATTGTTGGGGATGGGGGATAGGAGATGAGGAAACAATCGTATTAGCTCAAGCTCTGAAGAAAAACGACTCAATCACTGTAGTTGGGCTTGAGGGAAATAAGATAGGTGATGACGGAGCTCAAGCCTTAGCCGAAATGCTAAAAGTGAATACCACGATCACTCACCTTAACCTTGCTGATAATAAGATAGGCGATGAGGGAAAGAGTGCCTTAGAAAAAGCAAAGAGAGATAACCTTAAAATAGCTTATTAATAACTAAAGGAAATACAATGTTAGATGAAATTATTAAAATGTTAGATGAAATTATTAAGGAGAAACAAATGGATGAAAGCGTCGACCGAGATAAACTTAGATTAATGAGTTTAGTTAAAGAAATTGAATCTAAATATACCCCTGAAGACTTTATAACTAAAAGGGTTACTGCGGATGATCTATTAGATATTTTAAAATTTCGCTTAGAGAACAAGAATATTAAGTGGACTAAAGATTATGAGAGTATAATACTACCCGATATTCAAAAGGCTATTGATATATTCCTTAAACAAAGACCAGATAAAATGATTAATGCTTTACGGTTAGGAGAGGATAAAGCAAATAGGTTTTTAGTAATGTCTTTTGTCACCATGTTAAATTATCGGTATATACCTGAAGACTTTATAAGTAAGAGAATTACTGCTGAAGAGATATTAGTTGCTATGACAGAACAGTTAAATTATAGTAATATCAAGTCTACTAAAAAGGACCAGAAGGAAGCGTTAGCACTTATTCAAAAAGCTATTCAAATATTTGAGATATTAGGAACTTGACAATAAGAAAGATTTCTTCTAGGATATAAAATCCTATTACATTGGTTTTGTTACAGTAAACCTTGATTTTACTTAGTGGTTTTTTTTAAGATTTACTGTAGCACCTTTTTTCAAAAAAAATTTCAAATCGACAAAATCTATTAAGAAAAAACCAGCCTAAAAAGTATTTCATAATGCACATTATGGAAAGTGTGATAAAAATACCATGACAAAAGAAGCTAAAGGATGGTGATAGTTTGTACTTCCTCTTTAAAGTTATTAATAAACTATTTTAAGGTTGTCTCTCATTGCTTTTTGTAAAGCTTTCCTTCCGTTAGCTCTTATCTTATTTTCCCAAAGATAAAGTTTAGTTAGAGAGTTATTTACTTTCAGAGCTTTAGCTAAAGCTTTAGCTCCCTCATCCCCTATCTCATTCCCGCAAAGACCAAGTAAAGCGAGTGTGGTGTTTTCCTTTAGAAACTCGGCTAAGGCTTTAGCTCCGTCAGCGCTTATATAATTATACGCAAGATCAATGTACTCAACCAAGGTATTTTCCTTCAGAGCCTCGGCGATTGCGATTGCTCCCTCATCCCCTATCTGATTCCCCCCAAGATCAATGTAATCAACCGAGGTATTTTCCTTTAGAGCCTTGGCGATTGCGATGGCTCCCTCATCCCCTATCTCATTATTCCAAAGATTAAGTTCAGTGATTGTGTTATTTTCCTTTAGAACCTCGGCTAAAGCTTTAGCTCCCGCAGCTCCGATCTTATTATACTCAAGATTAAGCTCAGTGATCGAATTATTCACTTTTAGCGCATTTGCTAAAGCTTTAGCGCCCTCATCCCCTATATCATTGCTACCAAGATCAAGGTGAGTGATTGTGGTGTTCGCTTTTAGAGCATCTGCTAAAGCTTTAGTCCCCTCAGCTCCTATATTATTGTACGTAAGGTTAATGTGAGTGATTGAGTTATCTTTTACCTGTTGAATGATATTTTCCCACGTATTCTCTTCAGACATTTGTTTCCCCTTCTCTTTGTATTTGTAATTCTTTTAAGTAACCTTCAACAGCCTTACGGACTATATATCCCTTAGACCTATCTAAATATTTAGCTTCTTGTGCCAAAGTATTATTTAATTTATCTGGGATACGTAAACAGAGCATTGCCATAACTTATATAGATAATTTATATTTAGGTAATACAATATAATACATGTTATTACAATTTGTCAACAATTAATTTGACTGACTAAATATAGATTAGATAAATAGGAGTATGTTATAATGATAGTTATAGTTTAATTCTTAGGGAGGTTAAAATGAGCAAACAGTTTTTAACGCAACATACCAACAGAGTATTTTCTCATATGAGAGCGGCTGACGCTATTAAGACTGAGCAAAACTCAGCTTTAAGAATAGAAGAGCAAAAGCATATGGCTCAAGAACTGTTTGTTTTAAATGAAAAACAAGCAGTGACTATTAGAGAAAATGAAGTATATAGAATAGAACAAGAAAACATTACTAAGCAAAAAATTGCTTTAGAAGAAGAACACGAAAAAATAATTAAAGATGAGAAAGTTCTAAAGGAAAGACTGCAAAATACCGCTAAGATTGAAGAAGCTTTAAAGCTAGAAAGAGAAGAAATTATTAAAGAGAAAGAAGCTTATAAAGAAGCACAAGAACAACTCAGCAAGGAAAAAATACTTTTAATAATAGAAAAAGACGTACTTGGTTTAGAAAGAGCCGATTATTCGATAGAGGACAATAATTATGTTATGGCTTTACTTGGTGAAGAAGAACAGTACTAAGAAGTAACACAGATTTTTATGATTCATAAAAAGTATGGTAAAATATATTATCGTTCATATAGGTAAGTTATCATGGTTAGAAACGGAATAATACTTTTTCTAGGTAGTCTGATTTGTTTTAATTCGTCATCTTTTGCTAAATCAAAAGAAAGTAGTTTTTATTTAAAAACAGTAGCTACAATCAGCAAAATTTCTGATATCAAGGTAACTGATCCAGAGTTAAATTTTAATTTAAGTCATGAATCAAGCCTTTCGCCTGCAATAGGGGTCGGTGTAGGTTATTACATTAATAATAATACTAGAATGGAGTTGATCTTTGAACATTTAAAGTTTAATTTCAATAATCAATCGGCTAGCTTTGATTATGATAATCAAAATGTTTTAACTATTGGAACTAAGTCTGTTAGACGAACGACTTTTGGTAAATCTTTAATGCTTAACGGGTTTATCGATCTTGTAGAGAGAAATAGTTTTAAATTGTTTGTTGGTGCTGGCATCGGAGGAGTACGAATAAAAGAAAAAACAACTTATTCTTTATCAGGAAATTCTACAACCGGTAACCACACATATATCTTTCCCTTGATAACTGAGAGTTCTACCAGTAAGGTGATAACCAAATTTGCACATTCATTAATGCTAGGAACCAGTATTAATGTTAAACCTAACATTAATATTGAATTAATGTATAGTTGGAAAAATTTCGGTAAAGTTAAGCATGATAATTTTATGAATAGTAAGTATAAAGGCCATCATTTTTCTATTGCTACACGCTTCGATCTATAAAAATACTGCATGACTCAAACATCTAGCAAATTGTTGTCAAATGAAAGCAAAGTAGCATTATTAGATGTAGAATTAGATATAAACAAATTACATTATACTAAAGATATACTACTAGCCGAAATTTCACTTTATGAATTTTTTAAGCAAGCATGGCCCATTATTGAAGGAAGAAATACCTTTTTTGATAATTGGCATATCCAAGCTATTGCAGAACATCTAGAAGCATGTTTTTATCGGCAAATTAAGAACCTGATTATAAATGTACCCCCTCGAACCGGAAAAACGAGTTTGATTTCTATAGCATTTCCCGCATGGGTATGGATTCGTGCACCGGAAGAAAAATTTTTATATACTTCTTATGCTCATTCTCTTTCTAAAGAGCATTCATTAAAATGTAAAAATCTTATATTGTCTAACTGGTATCAGGAAAGATGGGGCAATCGTTATAAAATACAAAAAAATACCGAAGCTTACTTTGATAATAATAAGAAGGGGCACCGTAATTCAACTAGTGTCGAAGGAACCGGTACAGGAAAGGGTGGGAATATCATAGTATTAGATGATATAAATAACGTAAAGGATTCTATGTCTAAATTAATATTAGAAAAAACTAATAGATACTTAGATCAAGTTTTAGCTTCTCGTTTTGATAATCCTGAAAATGGCGTGACAATACAAGTTCAACAACGGAGTGGAATGCTAGATGCTACCGGCCATCTTATTAGTCATGATACTGACAAAGAACAGGTAATGCTTATTTTACCGGCTCGATATGAACACGCCGCAAAATGTAAAACTGTTATTTTGCCTATGAGCAATGGTAAAGTTTGGGAAGACCCTAGAACAGAAGAGGGAGAAGTATTATGCCCTAATAGATTACCTAAAAAAATATTAGACCGATTAGAAAAAAAGCTTGGTGCTTATGCTTTTGCTTCTCAGTATCAGCAACGTGCAGCACCATTAGAGGGAAATATAATAAAAAAAGCCTGGTTTCAATGGTGGAAAGATTCAAGTCCTCCTCGAATCGAGCATGTATTGCAGTCTTGGGACACCGCCATATCTGATTCGGAAACTTCTGACTTTTCAGCTTGTACTACATGGGGTGTATTCTATGATGAGAATAATATTAGTAATGTTATTTTATTATCAATGTGGAAAGGTAGACTTGCCTACCCTGCATTAAGAGCGATGGCTCAAAGGTTATATTTTGATTATCGTGACACCGGGTTAATCAGAAATCCCGGATTAAAAGGGCGACCCATAGATGTATGTCTTATTGAACAAAAAGCTACCGGCGATCCATTAATAAGAGATTTAAGAAACGCAGGTATTATGGCCATTCCTTTTAATCCTACAAAACAAGGGGATAAGGAGGGCAGAGTACAAAGAATTAGCCATTTAATTGAAGGAGGTTTAGTATGGGTACCTGCTCAGCCACCAAACTATACCAAATTACTTCCCTATGCTGATAAGTTTATAGAGGATGTAGCAGTTTTTCCTCATGGTGACTCTAGGGATGTAATAGACTCAATGTCACAAGCTCTTAGAAAATTATATGATAGTCATTTGATAAGGTATCCGAAGGATGAAAGACCCATTCAGCCGTCGGTAAAAGAAATAAAAGTTTATTAAGGTTTGACCTAAATGTGGGTTTAAGTATATACTTACTTAAATAAGTATATAAATGAGGGTAATATGACAAGACTAAGTATCGATATATCCGATGAATTACATCACTATCTTAAAATTCATACGGCTCGTACAAAAAAAAATATTAAAGACTTTGTAACGGAAGCAATATATAAGAAAGTTGATACAGAAAAAGTTCCTAATGAAGAAACTATTAGAGCGTTAGAAGAGTCAGCAAAAGGCATAGGAGTGACACGCTTTTCTTCCGTGGAAGGAATGTTTAACGAACTATATCAAGAGTTAGAAGGTGAAGGATTTAAAGTAGAAAAACATGGTTGAACTACTCCAGTCCAATCTTTATAAAAAAGAACTCAAATTAATGCTCAAGCGTGGTAAAAGCGTACAAAAGATATTTGATGTTGTAACTTTATTATTCGATAACGCTAATAAAGGTATAGAGCACCATTTATTATTACCCGAGAAATATTGCTTACATAAATTATCCGGTAAATATAAAAACCATTGGGAATGTCATTTAGAACCTGATTGGCTCCTGCTATATTATTTAGACGATGAAGTTCTTAGATTAGAACGAACCGGGACACATAGCGATATTTTTTAATATTTAAAATTATTAATCACAAACTCATCTAATAAACTTCTAACACCTTCTATGGTTGAAATTCCTTTTTTATGATTAATACTCAAAAGGGGTAATTTATTTTTCAGAAACATTTTATCGATTTCTAGAGGTTTTGCTGCAATTGTAACAAGAAAAAATACACACAATTCTTTGTCTATATTGTGAGTTCTTGGTTGAAAAACATTCCCTAGAGATTCCTTGTGTTCCTTAATTATTATTTTAGTTCCTATAATAATATGCTCTTTTTCTTGCCTTAAAATGTAGTAGTTATCTAGCTTTGCAATGTTTTTTACGAATTTTTCAGGAATCTCAAACATGTGATATAATCTTTTTTAATATTAAATAAGTAATAAATATCCACTAGCGAATATCGAAGTTTTGATAGGCCTAATATTCGCTAGTGTTAACCCGATGCAAAAAACATGAGGTTATTCATATATATATGAAAACTGCCGATAATGATATTAGAAAAATTGAAGAGTTAGAAGATGGCTCAAGTATATATGAAATCGGACCACCTACAGACACAGTAGAAGAAGAAAGCTCTTTTTATGCTAATTTGGCTATAAAATTTTCTGAAGATGCTAGAAAAAGATTATCTAGTTTTTTACTTGAGTGTATTGAAAAAGATATTGAGGCTAGACAAGATTGGATTACTTCCGCCGAAAAAATAAAAAGATATCTTGGTTTTTCTATAGAAGATTTAAAGAATGCTCCGTTTAGTCAAGCTACCAGAACGTTTGATTCAACTCTTCCAACAGCTTTAATTCGTTTTTATGCCACTGCTAGAGCTGAGCTCTTACCTGAATCCGGACCTGCGGGGTTTAGGATTAATGGAAATCACGATGAGGAAATAGAAAGAAAGGGTGAAATAAACAGAGATTGGTTAAATTATTATTTAACAGTTCAAGATAAGTCTTATTACCCTGATTTTGAAACATTTTTGCTTTACGTAGGCTTTTATGGATGTGGCTTTAAAAAAGTATATTACGATAAGTTATTAAAGAGACCTTTAAGTCGCTTTATCCTCCCAAAGGATTTTGTAATCGATGCCGATTGTACCTCGATTCTTGAATCAAATCGACTAACTCATATTTTGCACCTTTCTAAAAGAGAAATTATTTTAAATAAACAAAACGGTATTTATCGAGATGTTGAATTACCTTATTTAAAAACCTTAGAAAATACTGAAGCCGATGAATCACCCACTCTTGCGAAGAAAGACGATGTTGATATTAGCGTATATACTAAACGCTCTTTATTTCCAATATACGAAGTTCATACATATCTTAATTTAAAAGACTTTACCGAGTATGGCGATGATTCTAAAACAGAAAACACCGTACCGTTACCATATATCGTAACCATTGATAAAATTTCTAAAGAAATACTCTCGATTAGAAAAAACTGGGAAGAAGAAGACCCTGACAAAAAAAGAAAAGAGTATTTTGTTCAATACAACTATTTACCGGGATTTGGAATTTATGGCCTAGGACTTGCTCAACTTATCGGCTCAAATGCTATCACTTTAACCACAATATTAAATCAGTTACTAGATGCCGGTGCGTTTAAAAATCTTCCCGGTGGACTTAGAGCAAAAGGATTTAAACAGCAAAACAATGATTTAATCATAGGACCCGGGCAGTTTGTGGAAGTAGACACCGGGGGAATTCCACTGGCTGAGGCTTTTATGCCTTTACCTTATTCGGAACCATCAGGTGTTCTGCGCGAACTTATGGGAGGTGTGGCCAACCAGACTAAAGAACTTGCCTCTACTAGCGAAATGGGGATGCTCCAATCTAAAGAAGATATTCCGACCGGAACTGCCATGGCATTCCTAGAGACAAATAATCGAATTCAATCGGCAGTATTACGATCAATTCACGCTTCTTTAAGTAGAGAATTACAATTAATAGATAAAATTTTTAGAAAAACTTTAGATTCCGAAGAATTTAATTTTGGAGAGCGACAAAATTCTATTACTGCTGATGATTTTGTTGAGGAAGTGATAATTATCCCAATCTCTGATCCCGCAGTAAATTCTACTCTTCAAAGGGTAATGAAAGCTGATTCAATTTTGAGAACGGCACTACAAGCTCCTGATCTTCATAATATGAAAGAAGTATTGAGGCTAAATTATGAAGCACAAGGAATAGATGTTAAGGAAATTGATAAAATCTTAATACCGGAACCTAAAGAAGAAGAAATATTACCGCTAGATCCTATTAGCGAGAATTTAAACGCCATGAAAAATAATCCTTTAAAAGCTGCTATTTGGCAAGATCATGCTGCTCATAAATTAGTTCATGGATTATTTGCGCAAGCTAATCCAGACCTTCAGCCAATAATTATGGCACATATTAAGGAACATGATGCTTTTGAATATTTAATACAAATGCAGCAGTTACTTGGTATGGAACTACCACCTCTTGAGCAAATAGTTGATCCACAAGTCCAAAATACTATCGCTATGGCTATTGCTGGGGCTTTAGAGGATACGCAGCCTAACATATCGGAACTACCACCTCCAATTGACCCTAATGCTTTATTAATGGCTGATATCCAGCAAAAACAAGCTGAAATAGAAGCTAAAGAAAGAATGGCAAGCCAAAAAACCGAGACAGACATCTTTAAGGCTCAATTAGATTTTGAAAAAGAAAAAGCCAAAATTGAATCTAGTGAGGATGTGGCAAAGCTAAAAACGGATACAGACATCTTTAAGGCTCAATTAGATTTTAAAAAAGAGAAAGCCAAGATTGAGTCAATGGAAGAGATGGACCAACTAAAATCCCAAACCGAATTAATTAAACAAGGAGCACAAAATGACAGAATTTACTAAAAATATGAAAGCCGGTTACCAAGGCAAAAAAGACTCGATGAGAGAAAAAGCTGAAAAGCTATTAAATCATCCGGGGCATGCAGCCGATGTATATTATTCAAAATCCTGTGCTGATAAGGAGCAAATGAGGCCTTATAAAAAGGGAGGTTGTGTAAAAAAAGATACCCCTCAAAAGTTTGCTATGGGCGGCGTAGCTAAGATTAGACACGGTGAAGCCACATTACAAGGTCTACCAAAATCTTTTAAAAAGAAATCTTTAAAAGATGTTCTGTAAATGATTCACCCTAGATTAATCGACAACTTAAAAGAAGCAAAACAACAAATAGAAAATTACGTTATACAAGGCAACATACAAGATTTTGCTTCTTATAGGTTTCTGGTAGGACAAATTAAGGGACTCCAAGACGCTATTGATATATGTAACACTACATTTAAAAGGAAAAACGATGAATAAATCTTTAGAAAACTGTTTACAAGATGATCCGGGAATAGATTTTGAGAATTTTAATTTAGAGGAAGAAATAGAAAAATATAAAGGAGATAACCCACAAGGTTGGCAAATAGTAATTCGGGTATATGTGCCTCCCAAAGTAAAGAAAATCGGATCAATATTTATGCCTGAGGAGGCGATAGATAAATTAAATCAAGATAATAAATTTATTAACTTTACTGGACTCGTAGTAAAACTAGCTCCCGCAGCTTATAAGGATTCTCGCTATGACCTAACGGGTCCTTATTGCAAAGTAGGGGATTGGGTTATGTTTCCAAGAGCTCATGGACATACTTATTCATATAAAGGTCTGACTACAATTACTCTTAATGAAGACGCAATACTTAAAGTAATAGATGATCCTAGATCGATTACTAGAATTTCAATTTAAATAAAGGGATTAAATTAATGACAAATAATAATGATATTTCAACCGATCTAGATAAGTATCTAGATACTGTAGAAGATCCTAGTGGTTTAGCTGAGATACAGGCAGGATTAGAAGAAATAGAAAAATTAAAAAACGAAGATTATACGGTAGAAGAATCACAAGAGGAAGAAGTTTTATCCGAAGAAGAAAATAAAGAGGCGGAGGCTAAACCTCTAGAAGAGGAGCCAAAAAAATTAGATAAGGTATGGAAAATAAAAAGAAGCAGATTCAAAGCATTAGCCGAAAAAAGAGCCGCTTTAGAAGAAAATGCTAAGCTTAAACAAATGTTAGAAGAAGCTTTAAATTCCGGTACGTATCATTATGGAAAAACTACTTACTCCGAATTAGAAAGGGCTAAAGATAATAAAAAAAGAGCAATAGAGGAGGGCGACATAGATGCTTTAATTGAAGCTGATATTGCTTTAACTAGAGCTATCAATAACGTTAATGAGCTTGAAAAATGGACATCTTCCTCGAGCCAAAGAAAACCTCAAGAAACCCTTCAGGAGCAATCTTATGAAAACGATAATGAGATTAAGCATGCAATGGCTACAGATTGGCTTGATAATCATAGTTATTTACAACCAAACTCTCGTGATTATAACCCCGCATTAGCAAATGAAATTTCTCAATTTATTAATTACTTA